>CEVR01063133.1_pt1 | contig 10496 bp, 5 predicted proteins | sample 356541 | NCBI WGS metagenome assembly CEVR01 (sample SAMEA2623734, study PRJEB7988) | marine metagenome | isolation source: saline water (ENVO:00002010), including
CGATCATTTATCCTGTAAGGGTTTTTTGCTGTTTTTGAGTTACTTTTATAAATTCCACATTCGATTATTGTATATATTCTTTTTGCCATTTTTACTCCACATTTTATGAATCTAATTTGATTTGAACATGAAATTAGAACTGAATAAATTGTTGAAATTCTTTGCATTAGGCAAAACATAATCGCGAAATGTCATATCCACTCCGAACCATTCAATAATACCATTCCATATTGATTCGTATGGTACTTTAGGAATAAATCTTCCTCGCTTGGTAGCGTACAAATTCTCGTCCGTATAATTTAAATTGTCATAATACGTGCCAAAGAACTGTGATCCGTTGACATTTCCTCCTAAAATTGCCATATTACTCGCCCATCCATGATCCGCGCCGCGACCGTTGGTCGTAAGAGTTCTCCCAAAGTCGGATAGTGTCACAATTATAACATCATTCCAAACGCTCTTGTTTTTCATTTCTGTGACGAATGCACGTAAAGAATCTTCGATGATTGAAAATTTTTCGGATACTACTTCTTTCATATTTGAATGTGTATCAAAACCGCCAATTTGCGTGAAAAACATATCTCTTTCGGAATCAAGTTGTGAACGAACATCAATGACTCGTGCAACATTTTTCAATTGTTGGCCAAAATTATGTGGATGGAATGATGTTTGGACATTGGAATACGATAGTTTCTCATTCATTGTTGTGGTTACATTCAAAGCTTCTAGAACAGAATCGTAAAATGTGTTGGCAAATTCTGAACTGGATTTGTACTTGCTTAAATTTTGAATATTTTCGACAAAATCGTCATAATTGAATCGATCAACTCCTGATTTTCCTAGCACTTTCGGAGGAGAGTTGCCTTCTAGAATCTTTTGATTTCCAGCAATTGAATAAACCGATGTTTTGTAAGGTGATTGTTGATTTTTCAGAACATCCGAAATTCTTCCAAAGACACCTTTTGCCGAAAGAGAATCTGCAAATCCATTTTGGACGCATGTTCTCTGTGTATTATGTGAAAACAAACTAAAGGGTTTTTTCTTGAGCTTAATATTATTCTTGTTTAAAGGCTCTGCCAATACTCCAATACTGGGCAAAAACGCAGCGTCGCTGTCGTTATAAAGTTCTCTTAAAATGGGCAAATCCGGATGAATTCCAAACACATTACATGGTTGCGAACCGTTTGGTACACGTATTTGTAAAATGTCATCTTTGGCTAAAGCTAGAGCACTTGTACCGCCTCTTCTTTCATTATATGAGGCATACATATCATGTGTTTGACATTCTGAATGTGGAACAATTAAGTTAAAGGAATCACATCCTCCGTGTAAGAACACGACAACTATTGCTTTATAGGATCGATTTTGACTTTGTACATCCTCTGAAGTTGGTGGTTCTTTATCTGTCAGCACATTATTATTGGTTGTATGGAATTCGGCAGAAATAGAAAGTAATTCTTGTGCTTTCCGCAAGCCCGCATAAGACAAATCCGTTGAGTAGGCACTGTGCATTAGATTTTTTGTTACATTATCTAATCGTCCACCTGTCAACAATAAATTCAATTCTTCAATTGTCTGATTCGGATCTGAAATATTATCAGGTTCATAGTTTAGCCACCCGTCGGCGGTGGTCCTTGAATTAGGAACGATATTCAGATTTTTTTGGCATTTGTATTCCTTTTTTAACGAAGACAAAGTGCTACCGAATCCGTCGTTGCATTTCGTCAGACCAAATCGAATCAATGATATAAAACCTCCTAAATATTTGATGATAGCTGGTGTAGTTCTGATTTCAGATTCTGGTGAAACCAAACCCATTTCTTGCAATGCTCCTAATGGTTCATATTCCGGAGTGAAAAAGTTGAAAACTGAAGGCGAATCGAATATCATTTGTCCTAAGTCGTTTTCCAAATCATGAAATTCGATTTCTCTATTATCTCTCGATTCATATTCCAGAGATCTCATTATATGCATCAGAGTATTTACTGGTTCTCTCATTTGACCATGCGATGGGTCAGCATCTAGAATAATATCCCTTGCTTCTCTATCTAAAAGCACGGCAACTATCAAAGCATGCATATCACCATATTCACCAGAATACACGGTTCCATTATAAGTACCTGTAGAAAATGCAGTTGCGACTTCTTTTATATAGCGTGGACTTGGATTCGATGTTGTAAATCTCTGAATGATTTTGTGGGCTATAAAAGGCGGCATATTTTGATGTGTGAAAATGTGATGAATCAATGCATCTATTTCGTTTTCTGCATCTCGACTTGTCGCCTCTGTTTTAATAAACGACACAAAATGAGGAGGATTTCGGAATGAAAAGTTAGATCCAGGTATACTAACAGTATGTCTTGTATTCTTAAGATAATACACAAACGATGCGTTTCTAACCACTTTAAAGATAGTATCTTCATCAACAACACCATTTTTAAGCCAAATTTCTATCGATTGATTCAGACATTGTGGCAAATGACATAACGAATATGTAGAATTTGGCTCGAAAGCTCCGATACGTAATTCATCTTCTATGTCTTGCAATTGTGGAATATATGACAGATCGTATACTCTTTCGGAGTGGACAGTAACATCACATACACACGTTTCACCTAAAACAACACAATCGTTGTTACAGTTAGAATGATACGAAGGAAACGACGCATTATTCCATCGCACTCTAAATGCAGTATTTGAGTATTCTTTGTAATGTCTTACATCACTTTCATTATAAATCAGATGAACGGACCCATCAAGTTCAACTTGAATTTTTGCGGTACATGTATCATTCATCCATGAAAATATTTTGAGTTTATATCCACATGCATTATTCAAATTCTTGAAATAATCACAGATCACAAGACTATTATTCAGACAGGTATCAATTGCGTCATAAAATGTGAACCTCTGTAATTGATGATCGCAGTATTCCATTCCGTTAATTCCTGTATTACAACAAGCTGCTCCTGCAACTCTAAACCTAGGATCAGAACACATGATCTCATCAACAGCAATCTTATCTTTGATTTGATAATATACATCTGAGAATGTCAATTCAACACATGGAGGTCGTATGTATTCATAATACACTAAATCTCCGTCAGTATCATTAATTGCAATGTAATCAGCATCGTAACAAATTTCTAGATCATTACATTCGATATCGTTTGTCAGAGTCAAATTTTTATGGAATTGACAACGAGAATTATTTAGGTTACAAAATGAATTGTATGCATGCGAAGAATTTTTCAAGATGACAGAACTCTCTTTTGTGATGTAACCAGATAATTTGTATTTCGCTCCTTGTTTCAAGAAATGTCGAGATGGCAAATCTAAGCACAACGGATATGAATCGCCTATGTAATGACTATTTAGATCAAGCTTTGGAAATGCATCTCGCCATTGTGCATTAATTTGCAGAGGATCAACTTCATTATTTGCGTTAAAGCTTTCAATATTTCCTCGTATCGGTTGTAAATCTAAGCCTGTCCATATTCGTGCAAAATCTCGTATATCTTCATTATCATATGTGTCTATTCGTTCACCATGTTCATTTAATTGGTATGTGCCATTCATATGCAATTTCCATAAACCGATAGTGAAGAGTTGCATGAATTCACGTGCGAAATTCTCGTCCGGATAAGACGAACTCGCTATGAATCCCTTGTTTCTTCGAAATGTGAGCCAAGCAGACATAAGTGGCGAAAACGATATTTCTTTCAACAATGTTTTGAGATTCCCGAATGCATTACGAATTAAGATATCCATGTACGTTAGCCAAGGTTCCATCAAGTTTTGGTTTGTCGCATCGAAGCCGACGACATACGTTTGAATTAAGGCCCACGCCATTCTCTGACGTAATTGATCCACAGACTTCAGTGCCACATTCGTCCAAACCACACTTCGCCCGCGTTTAGTTGCGTATCTTCTGTACAAGGTTGAAAACCCATTATAATTCTCCGTATTCAGATATTTCAGGTATTTGTGATCTAAATAAGAATTGCTTTCGACTTCACCCGGTGAACCACACGCAATTAAATCACGTTTAGGCGCACTTACTATAGAGGAGTTGAATACCTGAGCTACATCAATATCTTTGATGCTATTTGATAGGTCATTGAAATCGATCACATCAAAATAGCGGCCAATGTATATGAACGCATCATTTGAATCTCTTCTCCAACGCGAATTTACATTTTCATACATTGCATCCAATGTGAATGTATTGGTTTCGGCGGGTTTCTTTATTGGATGACGACGACCATTTGACAAAGCTGCATTATTACCGTCGTAACGAACCGTATAAAATGTGAAATCATATACATTTAGATGATCTTGATGAACATGTTCATAACACAAAGATCCATTATTAATCTTAGTTTGTAATGGAATATCAGAATTTTGACATGACAGAGATAAATCTCTTACAAACGGGTTCGTGTCGTTCGTATTTTCTATGACATCTAATATAAGCTGTCTAATAGTTTGATTGAGTGTTGTGACATTTGCGCATGGATTATAATGAATTTTCCATCTTGATGTTGAAGAGGCACATGCCAAATCTTGTACAGGAATATTTTCTACTCGATACATGTATCGTTTGGATATTCTATAAAATGTGTGGAATGTTGTACTATTTAGATGCATAGGAGCTGATGAATAAGTAAAAGGAGCACAAGAATTCTGAATCTTGCATGTTTCCCTATTCACAAAAGTTTCCGGTGCATTCAGACAAATATTTTCATTCTCAAATATTCTATTTTTTGTTAAGACCGGATCCGGTTCATTCAATGTGTTTTTGTATGATTTCAAAGACAAATCGAACTCATGAATAGTATTATTGAATCTCAGAAATGTGATATTATTCGAACATAACTGATGAGAGTTATTTAAAATTGATACATCTGATTTCAAATATGTCATTTCATAGGTTCCCGATTGAACATCAACTCCTTCAATATTACAGTTTTCTATTTCTGATTCTGCAGAACTCGCATTTATTAATTCGACAACACCTCCTAATTTTTCTACAACTTCAATTATGGTAAAATTTCCAGCCACAAAAGAACTTGGTGCATTTGTTATATTTGTACGTAAGATACCATCCACAATACATTCAACACGATTATTTGAAATACGAACTTCTAAAGGTTTGCCACGATCTGTTCTGGTGAATGCATATGTATGATATCGTGCACCAATATCACAAGGTTTCGTTACTTCTCCCTGATTCATTGGGCCAGGAGATCTTGGATTACTTCGTTCTCTGTAGTAGGTTCTCAATAAAGACACAGGTGCACTAATTTGAGACTCTATCCATTCTTGCAATGCATCATTGTATCCTAAGTGTTGTATACGAGATGATAAATTATATATTTCATGTTTTGTTGGCCCAAATGTTGTTTGTATTAAAAATTTTGCAGCTGTCTTGTTTGGATTTACAACTGCGGATGTATCTGCATATTTTTTCAAAACATAAACTTTTCCATCGTTTGGGATTTCAAGCAATCCGTTTGAAACATTCAAATTTACAGGAAAAGTAGACTCCCATTCATAATTATTATACGAACGAGCTCCAGGTTTTCCAGGCAGACTTGCATAAGAAGCAACATCATTCAATCTTCTTCCGCTTGTATTTGTACTATTGTCGTACTGGGATATGATATAAACTTCATTCACCACAGATGGTAATTGCCAAACTCCATTTGACAGAACTGAAGGAAAACTTGCATTATATGATAGCGTCATTATAGAAGGAGGCATGTCGGGAGGAGGAGGCAATACAGGAGGAGGTGTTTCAGGAGGCGTTGTGGGAGGAGGCATCTCAGGAGGAGGGGTCTTAGGAGGAGGCATCTCAGGAGGTGGGGTCTTAGGAGGAGGCATCTCAGGAGGAGGAATTTCCGGAGGAGGCATATCAGGAGGAGGAATTTCCGGAGGTCCATGAGGAGGCATAAGAGGAGAAGGCAGTTCAGGAGGTCCATGAGGAGGCATAAGAGGGGAAGGCAGTTCAGGAGGTCCATGAGGAGGCATTAGAGGAAAAGGCATTTTAGGAGGAGGTATACCAGGCATTTCGGGAGGAGGCGTACCAGGAGGAAACAATACTGGAGACACAGAATAATTCGAAGATACGGGCGTATTTTCGATTGAATATATTAAAATTAAAATAAACGCGAATCCACTCAACACTTTACCAATATGTTTAAAGCGTCTTACATTCACATCTTTCGCAACAAATAAAGAAATAGCCATTTTCTATTTTACACTTTTTTTTTCTGAGGATGAACAAAAAGAAATCGCACATCAGCAACAAATAAAATACTTCCATTCATCACGATGCCAATTTTTGAAGTACTTGTATCCATAAAATTGATCCGTTTCTTTAGCATTTCCATATATTTTTACAGATTTTGCATTTGTCACTAGTATACATTTGTCCCATGGACCGCTTCTGCTACAAAGTGAATCAAATGTCGAAAAATGTCTCCAAGAAATAGAATCATTTTTCCTGAATTTCGTTTGCACCGCTGAAAACGATTCATTATCGTGTGATACTACAAAATCTATTCCAACATCTTTGGAAGGTAACGATAGATTTTTCGGAATTTGGTCGACTCGATAAATGTGACGGTATTTTTTAGAAAGAAAGCGTGAAGTGAACGATTCCCATATTTTAGCTTTTTGTGAAGTACAATGAAGACCACTAATTTGCGCAACAAAAGCATCGAATACATTGCTATAGCGCAAAGACTTCATGAGTAAAGGCTCAAACATTACTTTGAAATAAAAAATCCAAAATTTGATTGGAAAAAATAATCTCGGTTACAAAAAATGAATCAAGAATATGCAGCTTGGAAAAAACTTGTTAATTTAAGACTCGTTCGATATTATGTATATCTAATTCAAGATATTCAACATGTATTTTATATATTGAATATAGTGGATTCTAACAAGCACACTATCACACTGAATGCATTATTTCAATACATAGATCGAATTGAGGATGCAGCCAGAAGAGTTATTCAACAAGCAAACATTCAAGATGCTTCTTCCAAAAATATATTCATGGCAGATAGAGAATATTTTTGCCGCCAATATGCCAATTATGCAGTGGACAATATAAAATCTTTATGTATCAGTCTTGATAATTTTTACGATTTCGTTCAAGTGAAGTTCAAGAAAGATCGAGAAAAGTGGAGAGACCTTAAGAAAAAATACGAACAAAAGATACAAAGCATGATCAAATATATGAATGTTTTTTCAGCTAACATTCAAAAAATATACGAACAAGATTGTCAAGACTCTGATTTCGATTGATTTCTTATACTTTTTTTTTCACACAATAGTAAATGTGGCCATCTTTGTTACGATCTATTGCGTTGCGTGGACCGAAACCTGAAAAATCGAATTCTGAATTATATAAAGCGATTGTTGAGTTAATGATGATATTTATAAAAAGTGAAAAACCAGGACCAGGAGGACATTTGAAAACGATGCTAGAGAATATAAAGAATAATTTTTTAGATCAAGATGTGAACCGTCTCTTAATAGATGAAGATGCAGTTATTATAGATGTAACTAATGAAACGAAATGGTACACATGTGATAACTCTCGTACATATAAATTTGAAGTAAAAAAATATGCTTTGCCAGCAATAAAAAATGAATTGAAGCCGCCAGGAGGTGAAGACAAGCAATTAAACAAGCAATTATTTTTGCGTCAAATACAATTTTTTACTTTTTCAGGTGTGCCATCTTTTACTGGAAATGTCACCAATATCGATACAACTTTCGAATACATAGGTTTATGTTCCTGTGGTATTCCGAATTTGAACAAATTCTCTTTTCCTCCGGATCCTTTGCATGAAGCGTTTGATTACTGGGGTCATATAAAGGCTTTAAATCTTTTGATTGAAGAAGCACAACAAGAAAAATGGCGAAAACCAGAATTAGAATTTCAGGAAACATACAAAAAAATAATACCCAACCCAGAAAAGAAGAAAAAATTGGAATCAGAGCGTGATAAATTAAGTCAAATTGTGAAACAAATTTCAGACAATTTATCTGATTTAGAAGAATTAAAAAAATTAAAGAGTAAATGCCAAGATTTTTATACTGAGATTAAAAAGACATGTTATAAAGATCTAAATTTAGACTGGCAAAATATCCATAAAATAATCGAATTGACAACGAAACAATTTAAACAAGGACAAATCATCGGACAAGTAGTCTTGTATGGAGGTTGTATACGTATAGCATACATATTAGAATGCGCTTTGCTGATTCATATCCAAAAACTGTCTGGAAAACAAAATCAAAAAGCTGTACAAGAGGGACAAACACGAAAGCCTGAATCAATTAATGAACTTGCTGGTCAGATGATACCGAAGAAGAAACAACAAGAACCTGGTCCAAAATTATCTGTGCCATCTACTTCAACATCTGCGCCAATGAAAGTTGAAGAAGTCGAAGAAAAGACAATAGCAAAAACTAAAAAAAAGAAAGGAAAAGGTAAAAAGAAAGAAGAAGAAATAGATGAAGACTGGGAATTGTTGAATGCAGCAGTGGCAAGAGTAGATATAGAGAAAAAAGAAAACGAAGATGTTATTATGAAAAATCTACAAGAGGAAATGATTACGAATAATCCTCAAGCTATGCTAGAAAAACTACAAGAAAAGAATTACAGATACAAATGGAAAATAAAAGATCCTGATACCAACGAATTCTTTCGGCAATTGGATTTTGATGAGATTATGCAGGATCAAAAAGGTATAGAACAGTATATACTAAATACCTACTTTGAAGGCGGTGGCCGTGTATTTTATGAACCATATCTTTCAAAATTGTTAGATGTTTATTTATACGCTAAACGACTTTCAAAGCATGACGATGATGATGAAGAAATAAAGGTTCGAAAGTTAAAACCTGAGATATTTCCTAGTATGATGATAGAAGCAGACAGATCAGATATAATTTTACCCGAAGCAAGATTAATTCAGGTCAAAGAAAGATGGTCTGATGCTTTTAAAAGATATGTTTATCAAACTAAAGACATAAATACAGGTTACTTTGATGACGCGTTTGAAAAGGATCAATTCACGAAGCCAGATAAAATTCCGGCGCGGTGGATGAAATTTCATCAGGCATTGACCAATAAATTAATAAAAGAAGCAGTATCGACCATAGTTTCGATAAGAAACAAAATATTGACAACAAGGTATAAGTACTTTCAAATACTACTTGACAATTATTTTTCAAAAAAAGATGATGCTTCTTTGACTGAAATAGAAGAAATATTTGACACGGCTGCTTGGTTGTTTGCAAATACTATGTATGATGACGATTTTGGTAGTGATACTTCATTTGGCAGTGAGCGAGTAATGTTAGTAAATAGATTCATTCATATGTTTTCTCTTTCTCTTCCTGAATCATTATATCTAAGCTTACGAGCAGGCTTTCAAAAATTAGATGAAAAAAAGAGGGTCGAATTCACGAGTTTTCTTTACGATCAGACATGTCGTGATATAATGGCTCTAGGGCAGATCAATCACTTTGTAGGAGCAGAAAAACCATCAATCTTATACAGACAATTGCAGTTGTCTTTGGCGTTATTATTCAATCTTTTTCAGTGGTGTGAGAATGATGATGGATGTGCTAATGTTATTTTTGCAGAAGATAATATTGCAGATAAACTTCCAATATGGTTGCTTGATCACATATTGAGAATGCATAAAGATGTCAGAAGCAAGTGGCCGGGTGTCAAAGATGAGCTATCTGAAATGCACATGCTTATTGTTTACATATTTAACCACGGGTGGAACAACCTTATTCAATGGACGGGTACAAAATTAATACATTTTATACTTTTTCAGGAAACTTTAAGGTATTATTGGTCTATTACTTCAGAAGATGATCAAAAGTCAATAATAGAGGATAGTATTCTTTCCCTTCAAGTATACATTGATCTTCATGATTCACCGAACTAGGTGTGACATACACTCTCGATTTTTTTTCAAGTTACAAATTTCCCCACGCTTCAACTAAACGCTTTGCTTGTGAGCATTCAGGATGAAACGCTTTTCTAAAGCATCGGAAATACAAGTTCTTCCAAGCAGTACGCAATTTAATCTGGTTGTACAGCGTGAAGAAAAAGAGCTGAAGAGTGTTTTCATTCGGAGCATGATCGTTGTCCATAGCAGCAACTTTCAACACATACGAATCATTGGCGTGCCACCATTCATCCTCCATATCTGTATTTAGGATAAACAAACCAACTTGACCAAATGGCAAGATTATACAGATCTCGTCTTTTGATTGCGAGCACACGGGATCCATACATCGTAAAACATGATCATTCTCGTTATTTGCGAAGAAAAAGTCAGAGCGTTGAATCCAGTCTTCGGAGAAATAATTCATTATGCATAATCTACCCATTTTTTTCCCTAGCTCTAAATGCATGTCCGTTGTTATAGGTACAGGTTCCCATTCAATTTGTG
>CEVR01001554.1_pt1 | contig 10465 bp, 9 predicted proteins | sample 356541 | NCBI WGS metagenome assembly CEVR01 (sample SAMEA2623734, study PRJEB7988) | marine metagenome | isolation source: saline water (ENVO:00002010), including
TTATTTTGTTTAGCTAGTTCAAAGCCAGGTGAATAATCTTTTTCTTGCACATATTCCGCATAGGCAGAGTCTATGATGAGTAAAACATTGCTTGGTATTTGCTGGTGTAAGCTCATTAATTGGGAGGCTGGTAAATAGGTTCCCGTTGGGTTGTTGGGGTTAGCTATAAACACCAATTTAGTTCTCTCCGTGATTGCATTCACAATATTTGGTACACATGCTGTTATATTATTCTCTGGAGCTGATATCGGAACTGCTCCCACTGTCTTAGCGTATATTGGGTACATTGCAAATCCATGGGCTGTATGAACTATCTCATCACCTGGGGCAGCGTATGTACGACAGAGTAGATTTATTAATTCATCAGAACCACAGCCACAAACTAGTCTCTCTAACTCAAGGCTATATTTTTGTGAAATAGCCTCTCTCAGCTCTTGACTATCGCCGTCTGGATAACGGTGACTATCTTTTATAGCACTATTTATGGCTTTAATAGTTTTTTGGCTAGGCCCAAAAGCTCCCTCATTCGAGGCAAGTTTTATAACCCTGTCAAAGCCTGAGATATCTGAATCGCCCCCAACATAGGGACTAATATTTTTTAAACCAGGAAGCGGAGACGGTGAAGACACTATTAAGATAACTCCTCATTTGATATTTACACTTTTACATTAATTTCCAATTAATAGTAAACTATTAGACTCAGAGTGTTACTAGGGTCCGCCCATAAAATCAAAGAAAAGATTTGGTTTAAAAATTTTGATTTTAAAAAAAAAGAAAATAATAATAGAAAAGCAATCTAGGGATGGTTTTTAATATAGCACTGGTCAAAAAGTTGTTTTAATTGGGAAGGCTTACAACATTATTAAATATTAGATTATGATAAAATCAGATGAATTTGAAACAAAGATGGAAGATTATAACAAACACGCCATTCTCGGTGTTAAACAACCACTTGTTTTGGAATGTGGCGTTAGTCTAAATAATTTTCCTGTTTACTATCAAACTTACGGATCGTTATCAGAAAAAAAAGATAACGCTGTTCTAGTTTGTCATGCATTAAGCGGTGACCAGTTTTTAGCCGGGGTTAATCCAACTACTGGAAAGGTGGGTTGGTGGAACTTAGTCGTAGGACCAGATAAGGTAATAGATACAAATAGATATTTTGTTATTTGTACTAATATCTTGGGTGGCTGTATGGGTACCGTAGGTCCGAAGGAGGTAAACAGCGAAACTGGTGAAATTTGGGGCTCAAATTTTCCAATGATTACTATCCAAGATATGGTTAAGGCACAGGCCTTGTTAATTGATCACCTCGATATAGATAAATTATTTTGTGTTATCGGCGGGTCGATGGGGGGTATGCAAGTATTAGAATGGGCTGCTACCTATCCAGACAGAGTTCTTACTGCTGTACCTATTGCAGCTGCGGCTCAACATTCGGCGCAAAATATTGCTTTCCATGAGGTTGGGCGACAAGCAATTATGGCAGACCCCAATTGGTGTGGAGGTAATTATTATGCGTCTGATATATTCCCAGATAGGGGCTTAGCTATAGCAAGGATGGTGGCGCATATCACTTATCTATCTGAGCCCTCGCTTCAAACAAAATTTGGCCGGCGTCTGCAGGATAGAGAGAGTATCACTTTTGGATTTGACGCAGACTTTCAGGTAGAGAGTTATCTACGACATCAGGGAAGCACGTTTGTTGATCGTTTTGATGCTAATTCCTACCTATATATTACTCGAGCAATGGATTATTTTGATTTATCTGAACGCTTTGATGGTGGATTGGCGGAGGCTTTTCGAGGTTCAAAAACAAGGTTTTGTGTTATTTCCTTCTCTAGCGACTGGCTTTACCCAACCTCTGAGAGTCGTATGGTAGTACATGCCCTTAATTCAGTTGCAGCTAGTGTAAGTTTTGCAGAAATAAGGTCTGACAAGGGCCATGACTCATTTTTGCTCGATGAACCAGAATTTTGGAGAGTGTTAAGAGGGTTTTTATCTGGTTCAGCTGATTATTTTGGTTTAGACGAGTTTAGTTGTAAGGGTGAAGAGGGATAATGACTTTTACACCAAATTATAACCTGCGCCCTGACTTATTGGCAGTTGCTGAAATGGTCAAAAGTAATACTAGGGTTTTAGATGTTGGATGTGGTGATGGCGCTTTACTTTACTATTTGCTAAAGAATAAGCATATCGATGGGCGTGGCATCGAACTGAGTATGGACGGAGTAAATGCCTGTGTGGCTCAAGGACTTTCGGTCGTTCAGGGTGATGCTGATACAGATCTATCATATTATCCTACAAAAGCTTTTGATTTTGTAATTCTTAGCCAGACTTTACAGGCGACACGTGCCCCGGTAGAAGTTTTAGAAAACCTCCTCAGAATCGGCGGGAGAGCAATAGTATCATTTCCAAATTTTGGATATTGGCGGGTAAGAGCATCCTTGGCTATCAAGGGTAAAATGCCACTCACCAAGTCCTTGCCTGAAGAGTGGTACAACACCCAAAACATTCATTTTTGTACAATTAAAGATTTTGTTCTCCTTTGTAACAAAAGGAGTATTATTATAGAAAAAAAACTGGCACTAAATTCCAATAATTCTCTGGTACCGCAGATTTATAGAAATTTTGGCGGAAATTTAATGGGTGAGCAAGCGATCTTCTTGATTCATAGAAATGCATAAGTAATTTAGCTAGTGACAATTGCATAAGACCGTTTTTGGGCACTAGCAAAAACTCTATTTCCGCTGTATATCTGTTTTTCCGCTTCAATTGATATAATTCCTCCAAGATTTGGAAAAGTATGTCTGCCAAACATCTCCCATCCTTTAGATAAAGAGTTCATACCCCTGACTTTAATTGGTGGCATATATAATGCAGTATTTCTTCCGATAGTGGTAAAGAGGTTATCTTCTAGTAAGCGGACCAATTGGTTGGGAGAATAGGGGCGCCCAAAACCAAATGGATTACTATCAAAGCGACACCATATTCCAAGTCTATTTGGCACAATAAAAAGTATTTTACCATTATCAGTTAAGATGCGCCAAAGTTCTCGAATCATTAAATTTGCTGATTCTGAGAATTCTAGCGCATGTACAATAATTATTCTATCAATTGATAAATCTGGTAAGGGTATTTCATGGAATAAAGATATAAGCTCTTGATTGGCAGAATTTCCCGCAGCAAATTCAATCGATGGTATAGGTGGAAGTAGTGAAATTATATTATTTTGATTTTTATTATAAGTTTTAATGTAGGGACTCGAAAAACCAACTCCCAAAATTCTAGTGCTATTTAGATCTGTCCATCTTGTTGAAATTTCTTTAGTAATACATTCATGCACAGTCAGTCCTAGCTGTGAATTATAAAATTCTTGAATATTCATTTGATCAAAAATCATAAGACTTTCTCTATATTGCTATTACTAGGTTTTCGTGACTATGCTATGATATTTAAGCATTATAACAATTTATGTTTAATATTTAGTGACTTTTAACTAGATTGAACTATCGTGTTATCAAGTTTTAGTGAAAAAACTAATTTATTTAGTAATAAAGTCTCAAGTAAGTGTTTAATTCTTACTTATAATAAATAATAGGTTGTTTATATGACTGTGGGTGCTGAGTCTATCGACCCCTCTTCTAGTGCTTCTAGGGAGGTTCCAAAGGAAGATGTTCTTGGAGGAGCAACTGGTAATAGTTTGCCAAATTTTGGTGAGCTAGCCAAAGATACTCTTTATGCGACAAATCTAGAAGAAAAGGAGTCCAGCCAGCAAAGTGAAAAATCAAAATATTCAAGAAACTTTATAGAGAGGACCGAGAAGGATCAATATTATTGGACTCCAGTAGTCCCTGTTTGGTCTCTTTCGTCCTTTGAGGCGCAGGCCTTTACTCAATCACAATATGGATTTTTAGAAATCTGCTTATCTGCAGAGAAGTGCAGTAATGCGTATTCAAAAGAACTATTGGATGTGCGCTTGGATGAAAGTATTATTCTAGATCACGAAGGAGAGGTTTTTGGGGAAATAGGGATAGCTAACCCTATCGATATTAAAGTTTGATTTAGTTATTTAATCTCCCGAGCAATACGTACTCCTACCACATAGCTAAAAACCCTATCGTCATTGCGAGCCCTTGAGGCCGAGCGCGCTACCTTGGGTAAATAATACCACGCACCACCTTTAATTACTCTACTATTACAATTTTTAATTATGACCGGAGCTCCATCACTTCTTGCATTACTGTGATTGGGTGTCCAGCAATCTGATACTATTTCAAAGACGTTTCCATGGGTGTCGTACAGGCCCCAGTAATTGGGTCTAAATTGTCCTACGGGGGAAGTATTGATTCCGCTCCAAGGTGTCCCACAGTTCCGGCAATTCGCAGAGCCTAGAACCATATTGTTACCCCACCAATACTCGGTGTTTGTACCGGCTCTATTGCTATACTCCCACTCAGCTTCAGAAGGTAGCCTGTATACATTTTGTGTTTTTTTAGTAATCCAAACTAAATATTCTTTGATATCTTTATAATTTATATTGATTACCGGTCTTCGTCCCCGTCCCCAACCTCTATCCTCAGGTTTAGTGGAACAACCAAGCATTTTGTAGCATACATCCCACTCGTCAAAAGTTAGTTCGTATTTACCTATAGCTATGAACTTTTTAATTGAGATTGGTGTTAGCGGTCTTTCCCTAACTTTTCCAGTATTTGAGCCCATAGCAAACTTCCCGGTTGGGATTGCAACCATTTCAGGGCAAACAGGGCAGTCACGGAATGCTTGTCCAGCTTTAAAAGTCTCAGCACTACTAGAAGGGGAAACAAAAACAATTATTAATAAGGCGACGGGTGACTTTACAAGAACCCACTTAGAAAAAAATCTAAGTATAAACTGTAACAGGAGCAATCTAACTATTATGTTTAATAGTGGATAAATAGTCATTAATAGAAGACGTATTTATGGTCACTCTAATCAACTGCCCACGTAGATCCGCTTTTCAATATTTCGTTAAAGTCGGCGTCAGATTTACCACCTATTTCTGCTTCTAGCTGTTTTTTAACTTCATCATCATATGTAGGCCCTGGTTCGCAGTACAACACACCAATGGCCGTGGGAAAATCTGGGGACTTTAGACTAGCCAGTAATTGGGCCATCAACTTATTAGTTTCATCGTGAATCAGCACGTCATCTATGGTTTTAGCATCTTTACCAATATCAATTACTTCCAATTTGAGTTTTTCCGGCAAAAACCTAAGACCCTTGTCGCTGTCTTTACCAAAAATGAGTGGCTCTCCATGTCTACAAACTACCTGTTGATCGTCAGCTACGGTTTTATCAGTAAAGTGGCCGTAAACTCCATCATTATAGACAATACAATTTTGGAAAACCTCTACAAAAGAAGCTCCTTTGTGATCTCTTGCTCTTTTGAAAACTTCTGGCAGGTGTTTCTGCTTCGTGTCTATACCCCTTGCAACAAAGCGAGCTCCGCACCCAAGTGCAAATTCTGTAGCAGAAGCGGGGTTGTCTAGAGACCCCATAGGTGTTGAAGGAGATCGCGTTCCAACCTTGGATGTAGGAGAGTACTGACCTTTGGTAAGTCCATAGATTTCATTGTTAAATAATATATATTGGAGATCAATATTACGGCGAAGGGCGTGAAACAGGTGATTCCCACCTATAGATAATGCATCTCCATCGCCAGATATTACCCAGATGTCAAGATCTGGGTTAGTTAATTTAGTGCCCGTGGCGATGGCTGCTGCTCTTCCATGAATAGTATGGAAACCATAGGTAGCCATATAGTAGGGAAAACGAGCGGCGCATCCAATCCCAGAGATAAACACAGTATTTTCGGGTTTAGCTTCTATCTCAGCCATAGTGTTTTGCATAGCTTTGACAATAGCATAATCGCCGCACCCGGGACACCAACGCACCTCCTGGTCAGTAGCATAATCTTTAGCTTGTAATTTATCTTTTGGGGATTGTACGTTCATATTCTAGTTCTCCAGATGCTCATGTATAGCTAAATCTATTTCTGCGACTTTAAAAGGTTGGCCTGACACTTTATTTATTCCAATAGCAGGAACAAGATACTCACTCTTTATCAATGTTAGTAGTTGACCAGTATTCATTTCTGGCACAAGGATCTTATCAAAACCTTTTAGTAAGTCGCCCAAATTTTTAGGCAAGGGCCATATGTGCCTTAGGTGGATATGAGACACACTTTTCTTGTTTTCTATTGACTTCTGAACAGCCCTGTTAATGGGACCAAATGTAGATCCCCAGCCAATTATAGCTAGTTTACCAGTATTATTGCCCAGTTCTACTTCTTGTTCAGGAATATCAAGAGAGATATTATCTATTTTACTTTTTCGTATATCGGTCATTTTTTGATGATTTTCTGGTTCATAGGAAATATTCCCGGACGAGTAGGATTTTTCAATGCCACCTATTCTATGTTCTAAACCAGCAGTACCTGGCACAGCCCAGGCCCGAGCTAAAGTTTTTTCATCTCTAAGAAAAGGATGAAAGTTGTCTGTTTGTGAATGAAAATTTACTTTCATATCATCTATATCATTTACATCTGGTATTAACCAAGGCTCAGATGCATTAGCCATAAAACCATCTGCTAGTAACATTACAGGTGTCATATATTTTGTAGCAATTCTTGCAGCTTCAATAGCAGCATAAAAGCAATCTCCCGGTGAACGGGCTGCTAAAACCGCAAGGGGGCTATCTGCATTACGACCAAATATAGCCTGATACAAATCTGATTGTTCTGTTTTGGTTGGCATTCCAGTAGATGGCCCTGCTCTTTGCACATTTAACACGATTAATGGTAACTCGACAGAGATGGCTAATCCTATTGCCTCTGTCTTTAGAGCAATACCAGGTCCCGAGCTGGCGGTAACTCCCAGTGCACCGGCATAAGATCCACCAATAGCTGCACAAACTGCAGCTATCTCATCCTCCGCCTGGAATGTAATTATATTAAACTTTTTTAGTCGAGATAGTGTGTGCAAAACTGCTGACGCCGGAGTGATAGGATATCCTGCAAACATCATCTTTAAACCAGTCTTTTGGGCTCCAACTGCCAAACCCCAAGAGACCGCTTCAATGCCTGTTACAGTCCGGTAATGACCAGTCTCAATTTCCGCCTCTGAGACAGCATAGGCAGTTGTCTCACCAGACACCTCCATTGTTTCACCAAATGCGTGTCCCGAATTCAGCGCAGCAATATTGGACTTTGATATCTCTGGCTTATTTTTAAATTTTTCATTAAGCCAATCTATAGTTGGTTTGCGATCTCGATCGTACAGCCAATAAACTAATCCCAGTGTCCACATATTTTTGCATCTTACTGCCTCTTTTTGACTCAAACCAAGGTCTTTAACCGCTTCCAGAGTTGACTTAGTTATGTCAATATCTATGACTTTGTAATCTCCCAGTGACTCATCTTCGAGCGGGTTGCTCTCAAATCCGCATTTTTTTAAATTTCTATCGTTAAAGGAGCCTGTATCGGCTATTATCAGCCCCCCTTTATCGAGATCACCCACATTCACTTTTAATGCGGCCGGATTCAACGCTACGAGAACATCGGGAGAATCACCGGCGGTTCTGATTTTTCTTGACCCAAAGTGGATTTGAAATGCCGACACTCCGAAGGTCGTCCCAGCTGGCGCCCTTATCTCTGCTGGAAAATCTGGAAAGGTGGTCAGATCATTTCCTGCTAGGGCTGTTGTTATAGTAAATTGGCCACCGGTAATCTGTACTCCATCGCCAGAATCACCGGCAAACCTTACGACAACATCATCTAATTCTTCTCTGTTCTTATTATTTTTATTTAAAAGCGCAGTATCACTACTCATTTTGTCATTTATCCCGTTACTCTGTTAACTACATCACTCTTTTAAGACATATAACTAACCAGTCCACCAAAACCAATAAAGTTCAGCCCACGTTCCCATTAAAAAATTTTTGAGATTCTTTTCAAGAAGTACTTTAGCCCCAGATATCATCCTAAAACTAATACCAACAACTCTTAATCTCTACTAAAATAACAACAATGCAAGCGCAAATCAAAGGTTCTATTGTGATTTTTTTTTTACTGGCCAAAAAGCTTACACCGAATTGATTTTTTCTCTTAGGGACTTAGAAATTTCGTAAAACTCAACCGAGATTGAGCGATAGATATCTTGCTTGAATTTTATAGCTACTCTGGGTAGGTCTTCTATATCTACCCATTTCCAATCATCAAATTCTGGTTTTTTTACAGATTGGGGTTGGATTTCATCGTCTTCACCAAGGTATTTCATTGCAAACCACTTTTGGTTTTGCCCTCTATATTTGCCTTTCCATAGTTTTCCTCTCAAATTTTTTGGTAGGTCGTACTGGTACCAATTTTTGGACTCCGCTAGTATTTCAACATTAGCTGTATTGATTTCTTCCTCCAACTCTCTTAGCGCTGCTTCTAGCGGTTCTTCATTTGCGTCAATACCTCCCTGAGGCATTTGCCAAGCTTCGGAAATTTGGTCGATTCTTTTGCCAACTAGAACCATTCCAGAATTGTTAAACAGAACTATTCCCGCACATTGACGGTAGGGTAGGGACTCTTGCTCACTTTGTATCATCTAAATATCCCAAACTATTGATTAGGTTTCTTCTCATTTTTTATATCAACATTATTTTTAAAATCATCTCTTAAAACTGAAGTAATTGGAGCTAAATCTATTTTTTTGTTTTTGAGAGTTTTTGCCCAAGAGGCTATCTGGGTTATAGTTGCAGGATAGGGCTCGCCCAATCCAAGTGCACTGAGATTTTTTTTAGCTAACCCTAGCGTAGATTGCTTGTTTTGAGCTATCTTCTCTAGCTTTTTAAGATTTTCTCTAATTTGGATCCCGGACGCATTGTTATCCACCAACATATCGATTAATCCATGTGGTAGTGAAATGTTAGCGGAGATTTTTGTTGCCAAGCTATTTACTACTGAATTGTCATCTAAATAAAACAAGCCCCTATTTTTTAAAGTTTGTAAAATTGGAGTAATAGCTCCCTCAGAAATAGTGAATTTGGAGCCCATATATTGAATAACACCAACGTAAGCCTGTGATAAAGCCAAAATAGAGTTAAGGCGCGCAATATTCTCTTCTGTTTTTAAGTCCGATAGAAGGGCTAGTGGGCCAGGGTCTGAAGAAGGAAACTCTATTGCTTCCATAGGCATTTCTAATAGCACTTCGTGGCCAGCTCCGCGCGCTAGTCCAGCCCACTGCTCAATGCTTTTTGCGTATGGGCTAAAAGCTAGGCTAATAGCTGCGGGTAGTTTGTTAATTGCTGCTAGTGTTGCATTTCGATTAAGTCCAAGTCCTTTAATAACAATAGCTACCCGTGGGTAAGGTACCTCTATAATACTTTCACCATCACTAGCTTTAACTTTTTCTACAGTTGGGGTGAATTTGAAATTGTAAACCTGATATGAGGCCTTTCCTCGTGCAGATAATTTTGGCAACGCTTTCCCTTCGATAGACTCCATAAGTTCCTCGTCAGGAGCGGTAATTGCCTCTGACTTCTCCTTGTCAGGTACAGCTTGAAAAGCTGCGGCAGTTACAGAGGGTAAAGCTAGCCCTTGACCGGGAACCATTCTTGCGCCAATAACTTTTCCTGGTGTAGCATTTTTTCCTTCACTAGTGACGTTAACATCTTTTGGTTTTTCGGAACCACTCTTTATAGCTGTATTTGTGTTACTAGATGTTTCATCAATCTTGGCAAATGAACTTGTCTTTGTAGCTTGATTTTCTCTGCTTAATTCCAAACCAGTTTTCATCCGCTTACGGGATTTTGGGGGTATTTTTATGCTAGTGACATATCCAGGGGTTAATTCAGCTTTCCCTTCTGTTGTGTCAGTTGATAATAAAAAAATTAATATAGCCGTAATTATAAGTGTAGCAGCCAATGCAGAGGAAATAATTATTATTAGCTTATTTTTATTATTTTTCTTTTGTGATTCAGAGGGGTTATCATTTTCTTGAGACTCACCAGATTCTTCCATATCAGAAAAGTCGCCGTCTTCAATACCTGCTTCTTCATTTTGGTTTAGATTATTTGGTGAATCGCTGTCCAATTTGTCTATATCTTGGACATTTTCTCCCTGGGGCTTATCAGCTGCAGCCTCAATATCAATCTCAACCTCTTCTTCTGTTGAGGTTTCAGTATCTAAATTTGCTTTACTATTATTATCCGTTAAATTGTCAGCCATAACGGCCATAATATAACAAAAAGAAATTTAACCTTTGTTAAGAATAGCTACTCCTTTTAACAAATCCATTGCACGTTGCAGCTGAAAATCTTTTCGTGAACTTGCGGAGCTTTGTTTCTTTGAGCTATTTTTTAATTTTGATTTATTACCTTTATTGTTAATCGCCCCGCGTAAATCCTCTTCTCGCGTGGTTAAATTATTTATGGGTCG
>CEVR01055691.1_pt1 | contig 10463 bp, 10 predicted proteins | sample 356541 | NCBI WGS metagenome assembly CEVR01 (sample SAMEA2623734, study PRJEB7988) | marine metagenome | isolation source: saline water (ENVO:00002010), including
ACTGTCAACAAATAATTTGTTAACTCGTCAAATACAATAATTTTTTCAACCTTTGAACTTCTAAGGTTTATCACGTTTTGTGTTTGAATAGAATTATTTTTTTGTTCAATTTTAATATAATCACCTTCTCTTAAAATATTATCATTATCAGAATAGTTTTCTATCATATTTCCAATTAATATCGACTCTATCTGATTATAGTTGAGCTTAATTTTAAACTCTTTTTCAATAGCTTCAGGAGAGGATTTATAAAACTGTTTATTCACTCGATCCATAATCAAAAGAGAATCTTTAGTGATAAGACCTCTAACCGCTTCAAACCCAAGCGCTACTCTTATTGAAAACCATATTTTATTTCCTTTCTCTACTCTTGTATTCAATGTAGCATTTATAAGTTGATTTTCATTTTTATATTGAAATTTTGATTTGGTTATTAGGTATTTAAAATCAATTTCTTCAACCTTAAAATCTTTTATGCTAATTTCTGAGGAATCGGATGGAATAAAATTCTTTTTACAGGATACGAGAAAAAAAACCAATAAAAGAGAGAAAACCTTTTTCATAATTTGAAACAAAAATAATAATTACTCACAGCTTATTGAATTCCCTACAATAAAATGTGCTCCATTCAAACCATTTATTTTTGAAACTGCTGCTGATGATAGTTGAAAAGTATATAATCCTAAATTGTTTCTTTCGATTACCTGACAAGAATATAATAATCCATTACCTAAATCATTCCATATCTCTTTACCCGCTGCATTATTTTTAGTAGTTTTAATTTCAGCGTGAGTTGTATTGGATACCTCCCAAATTTTTGAATATGAATCTTGACCTCCTCCTTGATTATACCATTGGTCAATATCTAATTCAATTTTTGCAGCTGTAACGGTTTGACCAGCAATTGAAGATAAACTCCAAGAAAACCATGATCTATAATATTTTGTTCCACTCATATTACCAGTATATGTATTTTGATTACCATCAGAGTGGTTTGCTGTATTTGCATTAGATTGTGGATTATACAAATACCATCCTCGATCTCCAGTGACCCTTGCAGATAAAGTTACCGTATTACCTCCCTGCATGGTTAACACCAAATTATCTGGTCTATTTTCACTAGAACTATGCCATCTCATAGAAATTTGATGCTTTTCACATTCAGGTTCGCTACATAAAGAAGCACCGCCACAACCTTGAGTTCCACATTCCTGGTTTAAAGATGAAGATGAAATTTTTTGAGCACCTTGAAAGGTTGGTAGGGCGATTTGTCCAAAAAGAAAATAAAAGGAAAACTTTAAAATAAAATAAAACATCATAATATTATTCACCTTTGAAATCTGGACATCTTTTTTCTAAGAATGCCTTTGTTCCTTCTACAAAATCTTTGGTAGCACAACATTCAGAAAATAATTCTATTTCAGTTTTATATCCATCTTTACTTTCATCATATTTTGCATTAAGAGATTTAATGACATTCTCGATTGCCTTTGGAGCTTTCCTAGAAATTGTTTTAATAATCTCGCTGGCTTTAGATAGCATGTCATTTTTGTTTTCAGAAACATAGTTGACTAATCCTAAATTTAGAGCTTCATCTGCTGATATCATTTCTGCAGTACACATTAACTCCAAAGCCTTACCTTTACCGATCAATTGAGCTAACCTTTGTGTTCCACCATATCCTGGTATAATTCCTAAGTTTACTTCTGGCTGAGAAAATTTAGCATTCTTTGTTGCAAGCCTCATATGGCAAGCAAGAGCTAATTCAGATCCACCACCTAATGCATAACCGTTTACTGCTGCAATTACAGGTACTTTGAAATTTTCTATTTTTGAAAAAACCTTATGCCCATTTTCACAAATTTGTTTTGCATTATCCCTATCTACATTTAAAAATTCATTTATATCTGCTCCAGCAACAAAAGCTTTGTCACCACCACCAGTAATAACCACACCACGTAGAGTATTGTTTTCAGATAGAACATCAAAAGCACTATCGATTTCCTCTAATGTTTTTTGGTTTAGTGCATTTAAAAATTTTGGCCTATCTATTGTAATTGTTGCCTCTTTATTATTCTCTTCTAATCTAATATTGGAAAAATTATTCATGATAAAAAATTTATGATTTCAAATTTAAAATTATTTCTTTAGTCATCTTGTCAAGATTAAAACTTTCTTTCCATCCCCAATCATTTCTTGCATAAGAGTCATCTATACTTTCAGGCCACGTGTCAGCAATCTTTTGTCTGTAATCTGGATTATACTCTATATCAAAGTTTTTCTTATACTTTTTTATAGACTCAAACAATTCTTTAGGAGAAAAACTCATTGCTGAAAGGTTATAACTTGATGAAATGGATAAATTAGATTTTTTCTCTTCCATTATTTTATGCATTGCCGTCAAAGCATCATCAATATAAAGCATTGGAAGATAAGTATCCTCTTTGAGAAAACATGAATATTTTTCTTTTTTCATTGCAGAATGAAAAATATCAACGGCATAATCTGTCGTTCCGCCTCCAGGTAAAGATTTATAACTTATTATACCAGGAAAACGAACGCTTCTTATATCAGTAGAATAATTTTTATTATAATATTCACACCATCTTTCTCCAGATAACTTGGATATTCCATAAACTGTGGTTGGATCCATAATTGAAAACTGCTTAGCAGGGTTTCTGGGGGATGAAGGACCGAAAACCGCAATAGAACTTGGCCAGAAAACTTTTGATAATACTTTTTCTTTTGCTAATTCCAAAACATTAAAAAGAGTATTCATATTCAAATTCCAAGTTTGAATGGGATTAGCTTCTCCTTTGGCTGATAGAATAGCAGCTAGATGATAAACGATTTTTATATTATTTTCTTTTATAGTTTCATATATATTATCCTTATTTAGAGCATCAAGTAAAATAAAGTTTTCACCATTAGAATTATTTTTTTTTATATCCGAGCTATATATTTTTTCTCTACCATATAAAGAAACTAAATAATCTTCCAACTCAGAACCTAACTGCCCTCCAGAACCTATTATCAAAATATTTTCCATTTATAAAAAAAACTTAATAGTTATATTTCTAATTAAATATATTTGTGTTGATAGTAAAAATTCTAAATTAATAATTTTTATGTACAATTCATTTAAAAAACAATTACAAAAAGAATTATCCGAAATAAAAAAAGCTGGTCTTTATAAAGAAGAGAGAGTAATTACTACTGCTCAAGGAACAGATATTGATACAACAAAAAATAAAAATGTTATAAACTTTTGTGCTAATAATTATCTAGGACTATCATCAGACCCTAAAATTATTCAAGCAGCAAAAAAATCTATTGACTCACATGGGTTTGGTCTATCTTCTGTAAGATTTATTTGTGGTACTCAAGACTTGCACAAAGAATTAGAAGACAAGCTATCAGAATTTTTAGGCACTGAAGATACCATTCTTTATGCTGCTGCTTTTGATGCAAATGGAGGGTTATTTGAGCCTTTATTAAATGAAAAAGATGCTATAATTTCTGATGAATTAAATCATGCTTCAATTATTGATGGTATAAGATTATGTAAAGCAAGCAGATACAGGTATTCTCATAATGATATGAATGATCTTGAAGAAAAGCTAAAGGAAGCTAAGAATTCAAGAACAAAAATAATTGTTACAGATGGTGTTTTTTCAATGGATGGAACAATTGCTCAGCTTGACAAAATATGTGAACTTGCAGAAAAATATGATGCTCTAGTCATGACAGATGAGTGTCACTCTACTGGATTTATTGGAGATAAAGGAAGAGGTGTACATGAGTATCATAATGTTATTAATAAAGTTGATATTATAACTGGCACACTTGGAAAAGCACTTGGCGGTGCATCTGGAGGTTTTACAAGTGGAAAAAAAGAAATTATTCAAATGTTAAGACAAAGATCCAGACCATATCTTTTTTCAAACACTTTAGCTCCATCTATAGTTGGAGCATCAATTAAAGTAATCGACACTCTTTCATCAAATAATGATCTAAAAAATAAGTTGATGTCAAATGCTAAATATTTTAGAGAAAAAATGAGTAAAGCTGGCTTTGATATTCCAAATGGCATTCATCCAATTGTTCCCGTGATGCTATACGACAGTACAATAGCAAAAAAAATGGCGGATGAACTTCTAAAAAAAGGTGTTTATGTAATCGGTTTTTACTTTCCAGTAGTTCCAAAAGGAAAAGCAAGAATAAGAGTTCAACTATCATCAATACATTCTATTGAGCAGATAGACAAAGCCGTTAATGCATTCACAGAAATTGGGGGAAAATTAGAAATTATTTAATACTATTCCTTAGAGTTTATAATAAACTCCTCTAACATTATTTTAGTTTCTTTTACATCATGAACTCTAAGTATAGAAGCGTGATTTTCTAGTGCAGTTTTATTAAGTTGAACACTTGCATTCAAAGAGTTTTCTATTGAAACATTAAATTTCTTTTGAACAAATGATTTTCTAGAAATTCCAACTAAAATAGGTAGGTCCAAAATTGTGAAATAATTAAGGTTATTTAAAATTGTAAGGTTTTGATCAAATGTTTTTGCAAAACCGAACCCAGGATCAATTATTATATCTTTAACACCATTTAATTGCAATAATTGAATTTTTTCTGAAAAATATAAAGTAATATCTTCTAATATATTATCATAATTTGTAAGATTTTTCATTGATTTTGGATTTCCTCTACTATGCATTAATATATATGGTAAGCCTAACTCTCCAACTACTGAATACATTTTTTTATCAAATGTCCCTCCAGAAACATCATTGATCATATCTGCACCAATATCAAAAGATTTGTTTGCAATTGTAGATCTAAATGTATCGATTGAAATTATAATATCAGGAAAGCTTTTTCGAATTGATTGAATTATATCTTCAATTCTATTCCATTCCTCTTCTTCAGATACTATTTCAGCTCCAGGTCGGGTTGAACATCCTCCAACATCAATAATATCAGCCCCTTCGTCTATCATCTTTTCGACTTTTAATAATGCTTTTTTTTTATCATTAAATAAATCTCCATCGTAAAATGAATCTGGAGTTAAATTTAAAATGCCCATAATAATAGGATTAGAAAGGTCAATTAAATTACCTTTTATATTAAGTGTTTTTTTTATTGAGAAACCATCAATATTTAAAATCGATTTCATAATTTTAGATTTAAATTAAATTAATAAGAATTGGAAGCATCTACAATTGTTGAATACAAAAATATAATTTCATCTTGTAAAGAAATTTTTTTAAAAAAATACAAAGACTATGGTTCAGCATGGAGAATATTAAGGTTACCATCAATAACAGATCAAATATTCATAAAAGCTCAGAGAATAAGAACTATTCAAGAAAAAAATTTAATGAAAGTTGATGAAGGAATCGAAAATGAATTTATTGGAATTATTAATTATTCAATGATTGCAATTATTCAATTAAATTTTCAAGATGACGAAAGAATAGAAATTCCTTTTAAAGAGCTCGATTCATTATATGATTCGTCCTCAAATGAAACAATAAAATTACTAGAAAATAAAAATCATGATTATGATGAAGCATGGAGAGATATGAGAGTAAGCTCAATGTTAGATATAATACTTATGAAATTATATAGAACAAAACAAATAGAAAATAATAATGGTAAGACAATTATTTCAGAAGGTGTAAAAGCAAATTACCAAGACATAATAAATTACTCTGTTTTTTGTTTGATTAAAATAACTAATAAATAATGAAAATTTTATACGCAATTTCTAGATATTTTGTAGGAGGTCTATTTATTTTTTCAGGTTTAATAAAAATAAATGATCCTGTTGGAACTCAAATTAAACTTGAAGAATATTTTGAAGTATTTAGCTCAGACTTTACTTCTTTATTTGAGTATCTCGTCCCTTTTGCATTGGTTCTTTCAGTTATTTTATGTACGCTAGAAGTAGTTGTTGGAGTAGCTCTTTTACTAAATTATAGAATGAAAATAACTAGTAGTATTACTTTTAGCCTTATTTTATTTTTTACTTTTCTTACCTTTTATTCTGCATATTATAATAAAGTTACTGATTGTGGTTGTTTTGGAGATGCTATTAAACTTACACCATGGGAGTCATTTACAAAAGATGTGGTTCTTTTATTCTTTTCTTCAATTATTCTTTTATTAGCAAACAAATACAAAGAAATAAAAGGAATTATTTACATTAAATTTTTAGATTATGATAATAAATCATTGCGAGATGGTATAGTAATTGGAGCTTTAATAATTTGTTTATTTATAAGTTTTTATGCTATTAATTTTCTTCCGTTTATTGATTTTAGAGCTTATAAAATTGGAAATAATATAAGAAAAGAAATGCTTCCTTCTGAAGAATTAATTTATGCTTATATAATGGAAAAAGATGGAAAAGAATACTCTTTTGGATCCTATCCATCTGATCAATCTTATACATTCAAAGAACTAAGATTACTTAATCCAGAAGCACAACCAAAAATAACTGATTATAGTATATGGAATAACGATGAAGATTATACAGAGGAATCATTATCTGATAATAAATTGATGATAATAATACATGATATAGAAAAGTTTGATAAAAATATTATACCAGAAATTAAAGAGCTTGAACAATTTATTTCATTTTGGATTGAAACAATTGTTGTAACCTCTTCAGACCCTAATCTATATAATGAGTTTGCTAAAAAAGAAAACTTTAATATTCCAACTATGTATGCAGACGCTACTGTTTTAAAAACAATTATTAGATCTAATCCTGGATTTTTCCTCATGAAGAATGGAATTGTTAGAGGGAAGTGGCATTATAATAAAATACCCAATCCTCAAGAAGTATTAAAATCAGCAGGATATAAACTTTAAACTAAGCCTATGAAATATTTTTTAGTAGGCATGCCTTCGTGTGGAAAATCTTCATTAGCAAAAATAATTGGAAAAGAAATAAATATCCAGTTCATTGATCTTGATAAAGAAATCGAAATAGTAGAAAAAAGAAGTATTAATGAAATATTTAATATAAAAGGAGAAGGCTACTTTAGAAAAATTGAAAGTGAAGTTCTCAATTCAATTATAAAAAGCAATAAATCTTTTATTATGGCTACTGGAGGTGGAACACCTTGTTATAATGATAATATGAAAATTATAAATAATAATGGAATCTCAATATTTCTTGATGTAAAAATAAGCGAATTAGAAACTAGACTTAAAAACAAAAAAGATAGACCTTTATTAAATAGGTATCAAGATAAAGGGCAAATTCTAAAAAAAATATATGATGAAAGAAAATCATATTACCATGAATCTAATTATACAATTTCTGATATAAAAGATCAAAAAACGGAAATACTATCAATTATTCTTCAACTTAAATCCTAATGAAATAATAATTGAATTTTTATTATAATTGGTTTTTGCTATCGGCCTTAAAACACCCCCAAAATTATAGGGAGAAAAACGATCTCGTTTTTTTTCATTCCTATAGGCGATATCAATACTAAATTTATTTTTCATAAATCCTATGCCAAAACTTCTAACAGAACTACTTTTATCAAGTTGATTCATGTATTCTAAATCTTTATCGTATGGGTTACCTAAATATTGAAAGCCCATTCTAACATAAAATACCTTTTTAAATCTTCCTTCTGCCCCTATCCTAAAATTTGATGCTGGTCTATATATATCAGCAATAGCCTCGTTATCCAAATAGGGGTCAAAACTATTTTCGGAGTTTATTTTAGAATAAGAATAATTTATAAAATCAATATCAGCAGAAATAAAACCATATTTATCAATAAAAAACGTAGTTCCCAAACTAAGTGTGCCAGGAATAATCAGATTGTAGTTAGTAGATATTGTTTGGGTAGCTGATTCTACATAAGATAAAAGAGTATCTTCAGGAGCAAAATAATAATCAAAATAATTTGAATACAAATTAGAACCGCTTTCTTCTTTTAACTTATAGTTGGTTTTTGTTTTATAGGAGATACCAAAATTAATTGAAGGTGTTGGCTTTATTATCATTCCCAATGATCCTGATATACCTGAGCCTATAGTTTCTAGCCTATCATTTACTTCTAAATAGTCTAAAATATTTTCCGAAATCCATTTTTCATTTTCAAAAATTTCAAATTGGTTTTCTATATATGATCGATTTTGTTGAAAAAAAATAGAATTAAACGATAAGCCTACTCCAAAAAATACATTATCCTGATAATTTGCACCAATCGAAAATGATAATTTATATTGATTTCCTTGATTAGTAATTGTTTCCTGCTGATATGGGAAACCAGCAACAAAAGAATAATAATTATCCTCCAAAGAGGGATTAGGATTAATTAGATAATGATCATAGGCTTCTTGAATAATTTCAAATCCAGATAGTGATGAAGAACTCCCTAATTGTGATAATGGAATACCTTGAGATTGATTAAGGAAATAATCAATAATTGAGTTACTATTGTTATATCCAGCATAATAAACAGATTCTTTAAAATCATTAACTTTATTATAACCGACTCCCAAATTAAATTTAACACAATCTGAGCAATTATTTTTGGTTGAATTTTTACCTAAAGAATAGACTAAACCAAAATTATCTAAACCAAAATTACTAACAGAAGAAGTAGAAGTTTCATTATTAAAATTCGAAGAAGATTCTGATTTCGATGAATTTATTGTTATAGAAAAATAATTTGAATTAAAAAAACCTAATCCAGCAGGGTTCCCTGAAATTGATGATATATCACCACCAATAGATGTATTAATACCACCTAAAGACTGAATTCGAGTAGTTCCTAAAGAAAAATTTTGACCAAACCTTGTTACATCATCATAGTAACCAAACTGTGAAAATGAAATAAAAGGACACAAAAATATTATGCTTAAAAGAATTATAAGCTTAAAACCATTCATATATAATTTAGAGAAAATTAATTAACCCCTCCTCTTGATGATCCGCCACTAGATGAACTCCCGCTAGAGTTTCCACCGCCTGATGAACTTCCACCTCTAGATGAACCCGAACTTACGCCACCTGAAAAACCACCTGAACTTCTATTAAAACCTCCTGAGCTACCAGAAGAAAAATTAGTATTACTTCTTGAATTTGAAGAATTAGATCGGTTGTAAAAAGAAGAATTTGAATTTTGATAACTATTAAATGATTGTTTAGAGTAATTATAACTTGATCTTCTTCCCGAACTATCATTTAATGAACTGTTATTTCTATTTGGTGAAACGGATGAATTTCTTTCATAACCGCTACCTCTATTAATTGCTGATCTAGAAGTATTTTGATCATAGCTAGAATAAATACGCATAGCTTTTCTAGTAGAAATACTATTGCTTTCTGAATTCATTCCTCTTCTTCTAGAGAACTGATCATTATAAGTATTTTTAATATTTGATCTTGAACTAATATCATTTCTAAGGCTTCTTTCATTACTAACTTTAGATCTTAAATATTCATTTTGAGAGTTTGAACCTCTTTGATAACTACCATCATTATTAATCTCACCTTCTCTTACTAAAGATCTACCTCTTTTTACATATTGATCAATATTTTCTCCACTTAATGAACCTGAATTACGAGAAACTCGAGGACCTCTAATTTGATTAGAAACATTATTCATAGTATTAAATGTATTGTTAATATAGTTATTATTAATATAGTTATTCCCATAATAACCTGAGGACATATGCGTACCAAAAGGATAATGATAGTTTAATACACATATAGAATTAAAACCATATCCGCTATTGCCCCAAAAATCAATAGGAGAAAACATACTATTTCCATTATACATGCTAAAGTATGGGTCTGAAAATAAAAGTAATGGATTGTATCTATATAATTTAGATAACCATCTAGCTTTACTCCAACTCATATTATACATGTTTGGATTATAATAATAACCAGTAACAAATTTTTCATATGCAAAAGGATCATTATATCCACTCCATCCTGTATTCATAAGACCTAAATGGTTTTTATAGTGATTAAAATTATTATTTGCATTTTTATTAGAGGGTCTAAAGAAAAGGTTATCTCGATTATATTTGAGAGACTTTGAAATTACTTTAACTCTTTCATCCAATACTTCAGATGAATTACTTTTATATTTGTTTAAAAGATTAGGGTCAATATTTTCTTTAAGATCAATATTTTTTTGTTCTAATTCATTTTTATATTGATTTATTATTTCTTGAGCTGATAAACTCTTTTTTTGAACAATAATTTTTCTATCATTTTTATTAAAATATAGGTCATCATTTTCTTGGGAATAAGAAATATGTGCAAAAAATAGAAATAAAATTACAGGAAGTGATTTGAAGAAAAAACTTTTTAAAATATTCTTAAAATATTTCATTTAAATAGGATTTAAAGTATAAATATAACGAAAAAGACTAATTTATGTTGCATTCATTTTATAATT
>CEVR01059805.1_pt1 | contig 10446 bp, 10 predicted proteins | sample 356541 | NCBI WGS metagenome assembly CEVR01 (sample SAMEA2623734, study PRJEB7988) | marine metagenome | isolation source: saline water (ENVO:00002010), including
GAGATGGTGTTTGCCTTCTTCACATCTGAATTTATCCAGTCGGTTAAGGGTGAACCTGCACCTTGCATGCTCACGCCTTGCGTCTCCAGCATATAATAGTACACCTATATTTCCGTGAAGGTGGTGGACGCTGGGGGATTTGAACCCCCGGCCGCTTGGTTGCAAACCAAGCGCTCTTCCAGCTGAGCTAAGCGCCCCTGTCCTCTCGGGTAGGCTTCTCCCTTTTGAGGATTCACACGCGGTCGACCGTTGCATCACGGTCAGGTCCAAGGCCGACTGAAGAGATGGTTACTCCTAAGATCGATTCCAATTTTGTAATGTAGTTTTGAGCAGCTGCTGGCAATCCTGAGAATCCTAGTCCTTCTGAGTTACACTTCCGTGCAATACCAAGCCACTCTTCAAGAGAATGTGATGCAAAGCCAGGCATTGTGACATACACAGGTTCACAATCCTCTAGAGCGATTGCACTTGCAGGCATCTCGTTAATTTCTACATCTCCCATTTTGTAACCAACACAAATTTTGATTTCATCAAGGCCTCCAAGCACATCTAACTTTGTCAGAGCAATTTCAGTGAAACCATTCACTCGATTGGAATGGCGCATTACTACTGCATCAAACCAACCGCATCTTCTTCTTCGTCCAGTAGTTGTTCCGAATTCGTGACCTACGCTCGTTAGATGTTCACCTACATCATCAAACAATTCTGTAGGCATGTGCCCATTGCCAACTCGAGTGATGTAGGCTTTTGTGATTCCAATAACCGTATCGACGTGACCGGGGTGAATCCCAGCGCCGTGAGTTGCATTACCTCTAGAGGTTACAGATGATGTAACGAAGGGGAATGTCCCTTGGTCAATGTCTAGCAAGCATCCCTGGGCGCCTTCTAGAATTATTCTTTCACCCATCTTTACTGCATTGTCAAGAAGAATCCCAGTGTCTGCGATTGCGCTTCCGAATCTTTCTCGAATCCAAGTTATTTGTTCTTCCAATTCTTCTGCACTGACTTTCTGTCTGCAACCCGCATTTTCAAGAGCCTTGTTTTGTCGCTCAGCCATCTCTTCGAAGTCGCAATATGCTAGGTCTGCAAATCTCAGACCAATGCGGTTGATTTTATCAGCATAAGTCGGGCCTATGCCTCTGCCCGTAGTTCCAATCTTCTTGTCAAGACCATCGATGTATGTATGGTATGGTAAGATAATATGTGCACGGTTTGAGATGAATAGTCGCTTTCCGGAAGGATCTTTCCCTCCGCCTTCGACCCAGTCGTTCAGTTCCTTGTCGAGAACCCAAGGGTCGATAACCATCCCATCTCCCAAAACTAAACCACATTCTTCACGTGTTATTCCTGAAGGTAGTAAATGGAATTTCAACACCCGGTCTCCCAAAACTACTGTGTGTCCGGCATTGTTGCCTCCTTGGAATCTAGCAACCCATGTGGCACTCTCTGCCAGTCTGTCTACTAGTTTCCCCTTTCCTTCATCTCCCCACTGGGCGCCGAGTACAATTGTGGCTGGCATGCTTCTCAGACCAAGCGCATAGCATATAGTGCATGAACTATGCGCAAGTAACAATTGCCGGTAAACAACCACATTTTCTGAATTCTGTCCAGTTTTCTAACGATGTTAGGTAGTATATTGTCATCTAGTGGAAACAGGCATTTGAAGCAAAAAAACCACGGGTTTAAATAGGGCGCAAGCGCATAACTATTGTTCCCGGGTGAAAAAGGTTCTGTGACTTGCAGTCTGCTGCTGAGGCAGAGGGATTGCCAGCGAAATGATTATAAACCCGTGGCCTAACTACATAACTCGGAGTTGAGAAGAGATGACCCAAGATGAGACAGTCCGCCGTGAAGCGGAGCAGAAGAAGAATATGCAGAGAGACAATGTAGCCCGCAAGGGGCTAGGTTCAAGCCGCCCCCAACGTAGAGTTGTTGACGGACACACTAAGCCTTGCGACGAGTGCGGAGTTGTAAATTGGATTAGCGATAACAGCCGTGGTGAAGTCTCTTGTGGTGAGTGTGGATTGGTCGTTGAGGAGAACGTGATTGACCCAGGTATCGACTGGACCAACCACGACAGCACTACAGACCGTTCCCGTATCGGTGCACCAGCAACTCATACTCTTGCTGACAAAGGCTTGAACACTTCTATCTCAAATTCAGATTTGACCTCAAGCGCAGCTGGTAGATTAGGCATGTCTGCAAAAGCTCGTCGTGATTGGCGTCGCCGTAGAGTTATGGACGAACGCTCCAAGACTCGTGCAAGCCGTGCTCGTAATCTGGTAAAAGCGAACCAGATGGTTCGTGACAGATCAGGTCTTCCAAGGTCGATGCAAGAGGAAGTCTGCAGGTTGTACAAACTTCTTTCACACCAAGGCTTTGTCACTGGACGTTCTATTGCAGGAGTTACTGCTGCATGCACATATCTGGTAGCCCGTAAGGAAGGCGTACCTCGTCAGATTCCGGAGATTGCAGAAACTTTCCAAGTGGATGAGAAGGAGTTGTCACGTATGATTCGTCACATCTCACGCAAGTTTAACATGCACAAAATCTCATGTCCATCAGATTACTTTAGTCGCTTTATCAGCGACCTAAAGTTGCCTCCAAACACTTCTCTACAGGTCGAACACTTGTGGAATATTCTCAAGCCACATGTGGACATGTGGCAAGGTAAGAAGCCAATGGGAGTGGCAGCCGCATTAATTTACAAAGCAGCAGCTGAGAGCGGACACAAGAGAACTCAAGCAGAAATCTGTGCAGTAGCAAAGGTATCAGAAGTCACTCTTCGTCAACTTAACCGTATTATCGCAGGCCTATTCAAGAGTCTAGGTGTAGCCGATAAGAATTGAAGATATATTCATTTGTCGGGTATTCTTGCAATGTATATGAGCCGCCGAACGAGCAGTGTCCAGCGCAAGGTCAGGATTCCTTCTGGCAAGTCAAAGAAGTCTAGCGCTAAGAAAGAAGCCAAGCCCGGAGAGATACCTTGTGGTATCGCGGATTGTGATGGTTTCGCTGACAAACATATGGGTGGACGTTCTCTAAGTCAAGAGAATGCAATCGATACTTGGGGTGAAGGGGCATTCACTGTTCGTAAAAACCGAGTTAGAGTATGCAAATCATGTTACAAGATTTGGAAGAAAGACAACAAGGATGATATGAACTCTCATTATTGATCACTTTCACTTTCACTCACCGTCTGTGGGAAATGAAAGTAGACCCCCGGCAGTGAATTCAGTTGTCATGAGACAATTGAGAACAGTGATCCGCTCGATGATTACCGCAGGTGGTAGCGTCGTAGCAATGGACGATGCAACGATAGTATGGAAACCTAAGAATGATAGACAAAGGCGTGTGAAAATCGCAGCGCCTGCAAGTGTATTGCTCGGCTTAATCGGCCCTAATGGGATGGTGGACAGAGTTGTTGCTGGAGATGTATGTGGAGGAGTGAACTTGATTTCACTCGACACTATGGAAGTAATAGACAGATATGTCGTTGGAAACACCAAGATTCGTTCTTTGTGTGCATCATCGATTAGTGGTGAGAGTATATTGGTCGGTTGTGAGAACGGTTCAGTATTCATGATTGGAACTAATGTTCCAAATCGTGTTTTGAACTTGTTTGATCTTGATGGGCCTGCATCGGCCCTGAAGATAGTGGGCCAGGATTTGCATATACAGCAAGGTTGGGAAAGAAAAGTTGTAGCATGGACTGGTCAAAAATCAGTTCTTGTCGCTTAGTTTTTCATTTTCTTTCAACGGCCAAGGGGGATCTGAAGTCAAGAAATAAGCGGTCCTAGCAGGTCTTGGCCAGCTCCTAGGTACTTCCCCATCGTTATCTTGGCATTCTTCAAGGAAGTTGAGATGTTGATTGAGAACCTCATCTATACGCTGCGTTCCTTTGATTGTTGGGCCTCTGGCTGGAACAATACTCTTTGGTGAAAGGTCGTGAATCGTCTTTAGAGAGGTTATGAGTTCTGGCAGGCTTCCTCCCGGCATATCCCATCTGCATGGAGTGTCTGCTCTGGGTAAAACAGCACCTGTTACTAAAACGCCGCGTTGCTTTTCGAAGTAACCCATACCATCACTGCAATGTCCGGGTAAAGATAATGCATACAATTCTCCATCGCCCAAGTCAAAAGTATCCCCTTGAGCGATTGTTTCACACTTTGTACTCGGCATATCAGAATCATATCTGTTGGCCCAAGTTGAGTAAAAATCACCGGTTTCCAAAACTGAAACAGCGTCGCTATGGATATGAATCGGAATATCGCCAAATGATTCGGAGATATGTTTGGCAGCTCCTGAAAATGGATAACGGCGACTAGTCAGTAAGATTCGATTAAGTTGTTCTCCTGCATTTTTGTTGTTCAGATGCCCTGTGATTCGTTCAACCTGTAGCATTTGGTACCACGTTGTGCCTGAATCTACCAATACATTACTCTCACTTCCCGCGAATATGACTGCATTAGCGTCATGGTGTATTCCAGGCAATCTAATGATGCGCACAAATTACTCCACGAGGCTTTAGTGCTTCAAACATGGGTATCTCGAATACGGTTTGGGTTAAATACAGGGAGTGGGTCGGCGGAATCATGGCTAGATTCCCTGAAGCAGAGGCACGTTTGCTTCAAGTGAAGATTTGCATGAAATGCAATGCTCGTAATGCAATGCGTGCAACATCCTGCCGCAAGTGTGGATACAAGGGATTGCGTCCAAAGAATGTCGAGCGCAAGGGCGCTTGATCACAAAACTCCTAGCAACGGCATGATATATGCCATAGGGCCTCCTACTAAGAATAGTGGAATTATTGCTGGCCATAGGAATACTAAGAGTGGATATTTTCTCGTCACCCATACTTCCTCTACTCCATTTTCCTTTAGAATTGAGATTTCTTCCATCAACTTCTCTACACTAGGTGTTTTCCGAGGAGCCCTTGTTCGATGAATAATTTTCTTTTCTCCATTTGGCATTTCAGCAATAGTAGATAGAAGCCATACATGACTGCTTAGAACATTGTCTACACTCATTTTCTCAGCATGCCAAATCAATTTGAGAGTGGTATTACCGTCCTTTAGGTTCTTTAGAATCATAATGATTGGTAATACCAAGAATGCTAAACCTCCCCATACAAGTAGAGCAATCGCAGGAGGCATTGCAATTACAGCATCTTCCATAACACCAGGGTAGAAGATCGGAATGCTTGACCAAGAAGGAACCAATATAGCGACCCACATCAAGCCTTTACAATCAGCCCCTCCGTGAATAAGACGCATCCTCCATGCCATATCCACCAAGAATATTGGGATGAAAACCGCAAATGTCGACCACCAAAGTGTTGCTTCTTCACTTCCATCTCCTGACAAAATAGACAGAATTGATTCATCGGAGTGAAGCAACAACCCTTGGACAACGCCAGCAATTCCCACAAGGTACCAGGCGCTTACTGCTAAATCAAGGCGACTTCCTGAACGTATGTCATTCAATGACGGTCTACCAATTACTGCTACAGATGCATATGCTACCATTCCGGCTGCAGTGGCAAAAACATACCACTGCGCCTCATAGTTCAACAGGTCTAGAACCCACAAGAATATCGCCGGCTTGGCCCAAGTTATCCAGAATTCATTCGGTACTCTCCGCTCTTTGTGGTCCAGCCATGCAGCAATTCCGAGAGCCCAAAACAAGACAATTAAGCGAGTCCAGGATATGACTTCCCCCGAATCCATGCAACTCGGGTGGCGGCAATCACCTTAAAGGAGACACTCTTGAGAGAAGCGTGCGCGAGACTTTGTGCAGGTGTGAGTTATGTCCGACATTGAAACTAAGTTGGTGCAAATTGCCACTGTGATTAACCAGATTGACGATCCTAAAGTTCCAAGGAATATTCGTAAAAGTGCTAAAGAAGCATGCGAACAGTGGTTGCTGAATAAATCTAAAGAAATGGATATTCGAATTGCAATTACGCAAGCTAAATTGGAAGAATTGTATGAAGATCCAAATATTCCTCCAGAGTTCGGTACTCTCATACTAATGATAAACACCGAGCTGGAAAAGTTGCTTAGAGAAACTCTCTAATCATTCTTCTTCGGATTCATCTTCTAATTTATCGATGAGATCTTCCAGTTGTGAACGTAGATTTTTTGGAACCTTACCTGGAGATAATTTATCTCTAAGTTCAATGAAATCATCACGTCCTTCCAATGCCTCGATTATGAACTCGATTTCATCAGCACGGGCTCTTCCTCTTTTCAGGATTGTTTGAGCAGCAGACCTACATGAAATCCTTACTACTTCTTCGTCTGAAACTCCTAATGATTTCTGTAATTCGGAAAGTTTGTGGAATTCGCCTGAAGATAAGTAACCATCTTTTAGGGCATCTTGCCATGCTTCTTCCAATGTTGGTGCTCTTTCAGAAAGTAATATTGCAATTGGGCGGGTTTCTTCGATATTCTCTAAGACGATCTTCACAATTGCGAACAGAGGGACTGCTAAAATCATCCCAGTAATACCCCATAGCCAAAATGAGAATGCTGTAATCAACAACAAAATCACAGGAGACAAATCCAGTGCTCTTCCTGCCCACTTCGTTTCGATATAGTTCCCCCATACCTGTTGATTGATGAGCAGCAATAATGTCATTATCAGCAACATAGTTGGTGTTAGCAAAATAACTCCGAGAATCAAAGGAGGAATAGTGGCAATTAGAGATCCTATGTATGGTACATAATTCAAAACGAATGTCATAACTGCCCATACAAACCACAAATCGATGCCAAACATTAGCATGATGATTGCTGCAATGAATGCACTACCTATACCACATCCAGTTTTTACAATGATGTAAGTATTGATTCCCTCTTCAATTTGGGTTTGTATAATTTCAACTCGCCCAGTTGAACTTCCCGGCCAAGCCCTTTCGATTCTTCCTGGTAACAAGTGTGCTTCGAAAATAATGAAGATTAGGAAGAAAAGTACAGTTATGCTGGTTGTAACAAATGCACCAACTTCACTTACTACAGAAGCAACTAGGTCGGTAGCAGAACCTCCTGAACCGATTCCTATACTCTCCAAATCACCTCCCACCGTTCCACTGTCTCCTTTTACCGACTCAGTGATAGCTGGCCCGATAAGGGGAACATTCTTCAGATTCTTCCATTTTTTGTTGAGTTTGTCATTATACTCATCTTGCCTGTCTTCATCTTCAATAAGTCCTTGAGCCTGTGACCATGCAAAGAAAGCGGTTGAAATTAGAATTAAAATGAATAACATTAGCATTGTTAGATATGAAAGGAATACTGGAAAATTATTCTTGGATAACCAGTCAGCACCTGGCTTTAGGACGAAGTAAATACCTAGAGCAATGAAGAATGGCTTGAGTACAGATTCTAGATGAATCATCGCTAGACAGAATACTGTAAGAATGATTGCTGAATGCGAAAAGGTAGCAATTCTTCTGTGAAAAGACGAATTGCTAGTGTCGATTAGGCTCTCTCCCATATTTTAGGACAAAAATATCCAATACTTGAGTTATTCACCTAAATCAGCAGATTCGAATGAGTTCAGAAACATCATGAGACCTGACTGTTGGGTGCAACATCTGGAGTTAATCTGTCGATGACAGCAGACAAGCGCTCAACTAGGCTAGTCTTCATATCCCCAACTAGTAATGCGTGTTCCATAACTTCGTCTAATGTATCTACGGCAATTACTTCAATGTCCTCAAACTGCCTGTCTAGCAGAACATCTTGAGCATTGGCACGAGGGATGATTACAGTCTTAATTCCAGATTTAGCAGCAGATTCAATCTTGGCTGTAACTCCACCAATCGGTAGTACTTCACCGCGAACTGACAGGCTCCCAGTCATTGCTAAGTCTTGTCGAATTGGAATATTTTCTAAGGCTGAAATGATCGCTGTTGCAATAGTAATCGAAGCGGAGTCGCCGTCAACACCATGGGTGTCTACGAATTGAATATGAATATCATAATCCGAAACATCCTTGCCGGTCAATTTCTTGATTACTGCACTGACATTTGTTACACTTTCTTTAGCTAGGTCTGAAAGTCCACCTGTTGCGTAAACTTTCCCTCCACTGGATAATGAAGGGGTTACTAGAGCTTCGACAGGTAGCATTATTCCACTGTAATCTGATAATCCCGAATCTGCACCTAGTACTGCTAATCCATTGACACGACCAATTCTGTTTCCAGAATTGACAACTAGAGAGTATTCTTGACGTCTCTCAATCATTCTGTCTGCAACTTGTTGCTCTAATGGCTTTGCAATATTCCTTGCAGCAAGCACATGTCGGGATGTAGTGTATTGAGCGCCTTCCTCGCAAGCTAGGTCGCCTGCAATTCTGACCAATCCGCCCAATTCACGTAGCCTCAGAGAAAGTTTGCCACGTCGGCCTGCACGGCGTTGTGCTTCTCTAAGAATAACAGATACCCCGGTTCTATCAAAGTGAGGAATCTCTCTAGAAGTACCCAAATCTCTCTGTACTTCTTGGGCAATAAATCGAATTAGACGTCTGCGATTTGTAGTTGTATCCGGCATGCTTGAATTGACATAAACTTCGTATCCATAACCGCGAATACGGCTTCTTAGAGCAGGATGCATTCCTTGGATTGCATCTAGATTTCCTGCAGCGATTAAGATAAAGTCACAAGGAACTGCTTCGGTTTTGGTCAATGCACCGCTTGAGCGTTCAGAACGGCCAGATATTGGGAAAGCACGCTCTTGCATTGCTGTCAGCAATGCCTGCTGCTCTTCTAGCCTGAGTAGGTTAATCTCGTCGATGTATAGAACGCCACCATGAGCTCGGTGGATTGCCCCTGGCTCTACTCTTTCGTGAGCAGGAGTCTCCATGCCACCACTTTGGAAAGGGTCGTGTCTTACATCACCTAGTAAACTTCCAGACAGTGTACCGGTAGCATCCACGAATGGAGGGGGGTCTTGTCCTTGATGCTTCACTAACACCTTAGGAATACGTGCTTCATCTGCCCCACCCATACGTGATCTAAGGAACATGTAACCAAACATTAGTAGCAACATTCCGAATAGCAGAGTAAGAATGTCTCCACTTTGTAAAGCAACTACTGCTAGTAAGAAAGCAATAGCGACAAATCCAATCATCAACATTTTCTGACTCTTTTCACGTTGAATCTTGACGGCCTCTTTCTGACTTTTGACGATTCTATCGCCACGTCCTGCAGGTACTGTACGGACTCTAGGTTCATTTTCGTCATCATCATTCGGATAACAGAGAATATCTTCCAACTTATCCTGAGGGAGAAGTTCTGTCATTGACCTAGCAAGCATTGATTTGCCTGTTCCAGGGTCTCCAATCATCATCATGTGCCTGCGTTGCTCTGCAGCCTTACGAATAACGATTGAACCAGCATCTTGTCCTATTACTTGATCTACCAATCTCTCAGGGATTGGTACTTCTTCAGTAGTGGTGAAATCTATGCTACGAACCCATTCGTCAACAGGAGTAGAGTTCAACTCGATGTTTTCTGAAGATTCTGGACTCCAAATAGTAACCATTGCTTCCTCTTCCTCAGGAGAATTTTCTTCCTCCTGAGTCTCGGAAATTTCGGTTATTTCCTCTTCGGTCACAGTTACTCCTCCTACACAGTCCATTTTAGCCGTTTGGCAAGCGCCATAGAGCCTAATTCGGACTTATTTAAACCACTCACTGTTGGTATTGGTGCCCGTAATACGCCCACTGCTCCATAGTCCAACCTGCTGGTAGACCGCCTGGTGGTAGAGGAGGTGCGCCTGGAGGAACCTGAGCAACTGCCGGAGCAGGTGCTGCGACAGGCTGCTGGAAGATTTCTTGTGCTCCTCCATACATTGAGTTTGCAACAGCATCATTGGCCGGTAGTTCATTAGCCCAATCTACCATCTTTTCAGGAGCGCCTCCATTTCCTCCACGCATGAACATTAGTCCTGCTAGCAGAGCTGCGATGATTACTCCAACTACGATTAGTATAACAGTTAGGTCAAGTCCACTTTCGCTAGCAGCACCGTCGCTGTTACCTGAGTTTTGTTCTACGCATGTTGTGTATTCGCATGCTTCTGCAAGGTCTGCTTCTAGTTCACTCAGTTCTGCGACTGCATCGCTGTGTTCGGTTGAACCTTCCTCCAGACCTTCGATTTCAGTCTTCTTTGCTGCGATTGAATCTTCTAACTCAGCAACTAATTCTTTGACTTCATCTTCAGTCATTGAATCTGGTCCCGGCGCAGCATCTACAGCAGTCCAAATTAGAACAGGATCCTTGTATTCGAACTTGTCACCGTTAGATGCTATCGCAGTAATCTTAGTCAGTTTGACGTACCATTGTGAACCCATTCCTTGGTCAAGCTGTCCTTTAGATGGGTCGAATGTCCAACCAAGGCTCTTCATGGTAATGTCGTGCTCGTGTACTTCGTTAATCAT
>CEVR01172656.1_pt1 | contig 10426 bp, 8 predicted proteins | sample 356541 | NCBI WGS metagenome assembly CEVR01 (sample SAMEA2623734, study PRJEB7988) | marine metagenome | isolation source: saline water (ENVO:00002010), including
TATAATCCTCCTTGTAATATATGTCTTGTGGCTGTATTACTATTAGCTGCTGCTAATTTTTGTAAACCTACTAATGATTTTTGATCTGGCATACTACCGTCTCTTGCTTCATTAAGGCCAGTTACATCTCGCATCATTTGTAAATAATAATTGTAAGACTGAATTAAGCTTGCAATTTTTGTATTACCTCCAGATGCTCTTAATTCTTGAATAGGTACTCTACCATTATTAAATTCACCGTCTTGTGTCATTGATCTACCAATAACACTACCAGTTTGAAAATACATATTCAATGCTTCTTGCGGATTATAATTTGTTCCATTACCTAAATCCACTTCAGCAATGCCGTCCGCATCCAAGAATACCCCATCGGGAACAAGTCTAGATAATACTTGTTGTAATTTTAGATGCGTTATTTGAATCATGTCAGCAAATGTAGTCATTCTACTAACTAACGATTCGGGCTTTCCTTTATATATTCTAGGAGCTACTATATTGTAACTCATTTGTACTTTTGTTATATCAGCTTTCGGACGTGTCATGTTAACACATTTTTTCCATTCTAATAAATTTTCATGCCCAACTATCTTTGCGCCCTCATATAAAACCTCTATTGATCTATTTACTTTTTCAAATCTAGACCTTGCGTCTTTAGGAGGATTAAACTGATCTGTTTTTTCTATAGCTTTTTCTGCACCAGTTGAAGTTTTTTTAATTTTATAAACTTGATTTTCAAATGTTTTATATTCAAAATATAATATATTTACAAAATTTTTATCCTGACTTTCAGCACTATAAGATTTATTATGTAATCTTGTATCTGAACCTCTACCCTCTATTTGTTTTATATCTTCTTCTGTAAGATAAGGATATTGTTTTTTAAGTTCAACAAGACTTATTGTTTTTATTTCACCAACATAATATAAATCATCAAAATAAGGTGACTCAGAATATGAATAAACTAAATTTGCAGGATCAACATATTCTAATTTAATTCCTTCAGCTGTATTAAAACTATTTTTAACAGACGCCATACCAACAACCGCTATATCATAATCTAATCTTCTTTTTAATAAATCATATTTATTTAAATCAAATACATTAGTTATTGCTTGTTCTTGTGCAATTTCTATACTTTGTTTATAGCTTAATTGCATATGAACTTGCAGCTCTTCTTCATCATCAGGTATATTTTGTTGTTCATTAAAAAATGTATTTACTCCTAAACCTTGCTGTATTTTATTTGCAAAATCTGAAGCATACATATCATTTAATAAATTTTCAACAAATTCTGTTCTTCTTTTAGTAGCAACAGGATCAACTGAATATGCTTTTAAATCATAAGTTCTATTTGAAATACCGTTAACAACTATATCTACAAACTTAGGTACAATTGGTACTGGTTTCCAATCTAAATTTAAATAAGATAAATCACCATTAATAGATAATTCATCTTTATATTTTTGTATACTTTGTTCACCTCTAGCGTATAATCTTAATCTATGAAAATTATCTCTATTAGCAAAATAACGGGTACTTCCTGAATCTTTTTTAAACCACTCAGCCTCTATAGCTTTAGCTACTTGCATTCCATATTTTGAATCTGCTTTCTCAACGTCAGGTACTGACTGACTAGGAAAAATACCGTGTTTAAATGTTTGTGCCATTTATCGTATTATTTTTGAAAAATTTCCTTTATTGTTATATTTAGCAAAGCTAAAATTAACTTTATCTTGTAATTTGACCATAGCTTTTGGTGCGTATAAATTTTTATTACATGCCATAATAGCTAAACCTGAACTAATAGCTGCATCAAATTTTGTTCTTTTATTTATATCGAATTTTGCCCAATCTGTTAATGTAGTATTAAAATACATATCACCATAATCACCAGTAGGTTTAACGCCAATATAATTATTAATATAAGTTTCAATAGCAGCGGCGTGAGCCTGTCTAATATCTTCACTTGAGTTTGGTATACCACCTATTTCTTTTTCTGCTACAGATAATTTATTCCAAACCTTATCAGGTCTATTCATTGAATAACCTCTATATCCTCTACGTTTTAAATAATATAATAATCTAGGTTTGTTATTTTCTGCAAGTATTGGCATACCGTAAAATACTAATGCCATTAATACATCTTCAAAAAACATTTCAGCTGTAGCTGGTCTAGCTATATATTCTAAAAAAAACTTATTAGCAGGCGCTTCTTCCATACTAAATTTAGTGAGACCATGCAAAGCACCTTTAGATCCTTTACCATCTGTTGTGCCGGATATATCATAACTATCACAGCCAAAAGCTCCAATGTGATCATTACCAGGATATTTAATTCCATTTTTTATTACTGTTCTGTTTTGCAAATTATTAGGTAAAACCCAAGAAACATTAAATCTGCCATTTAAATTAGGTACAAATGTTACTTCCGTATCTTTGATCCCGTTTTGCCACTGAAAACTGCCACGAGTGATAACAGCATCGTATCTAGCTTCTTCATTGTAGTCAATTTGTTCGTAAATCTTAGCAAGATTAAATATGCTATTGCGAGTTTCATCTCTGAAAGCATGTTCTTCAGTTCTTGGAAATTGCCTATAAAATTCATTTAGTGCGTCTTGATCCCCTTTTAACCCTTCAACTTCATTCTCCCAGTGTTCAACAACGCCGACGTCAATGTACTGCCCATAATTGTCTTCAACTGGTTTTTCTGGCGTATTGAATACAGGTAATCCAAAAGAATCAATGAATCCTTCGAAGTTCCATTCCATAGGTATGAACAAACTATATAGTCCCGAGCGAGTCTGTCCATTGCGGTTTCTTTTTGTAACGTCTGAATCATTATATAGTTTTTTAAAGTTTTCTCCACCTTTATCAAGTGAATTACTTGTTGAACCCATCATACATTTACCTATAACTCTAGATCCCAACCTTAATGTAGTTTTAGTTACACGCCAGTTATTTAAAATGTTTTCGGGTCTTTCCCATTTACCGGCCTCATCATGTACAAGTAACGCAAGCTTTTCACCATCGTAGCTATTATCACCAGTATTTTTCCAATCAATTGTGGTATCAAGACCAGCCAGTTCTTCAGTTTTTTCATTTGCAACTATTTTACGCCTAGTAAATTTACTTGCGGGAACTCTATATGCCAGCTCTGTTTTTGGTCTATCCATTCCATCTTGTATTGGTTTAAAGAAGAATGGGTAGTTAACTGATATTGGCACAACTTTGTCTGTAAACATTTTTTTGGCGTCAGCACCTGATTTTGAAAGTATACCATATCTAGAGTCTGAAGAGATGGTAGCTTGGTTGACAGTCTCTGATGATGCCATGAATGAAAAGCCACTCCGTCTATTTTTGAGGTAGCACATTCCATAACATCTGTTGTCTGCTTTGCAAGCTTCCCAAAATATAAAGAATAATCTGTTTGCTTCTCTAAACTCTGGCTTCCCAACATCAATCTTGGTCCATTGCAAGTACATATAATGAGACCCAGTAATATAAGTAGGATTACCTTTGTTGTAAAACCAATAGCCTTCATCGCGTTTGGTGAATTCTCTATCAATATAAACATGCCATTTATTTTTAAAATCCGCTGGTAAATCTTTCCAATCAAATATAGTTTTTAATTTTGAAAGCTCTTTTGGATATTCTTGCACCGTCCATTTATTATTTTCTTTATTAATATTTTTTGGTGCTGGAGGCAATGCTATTTTTAAATTTTGTATGCTATACACCTCTCCTATTTGCCCAGTCTTACTAATTACAATTACGTCATTTTCTTTATTGTAACCGTATTTCCATTTTTTTGCTTTATTAAGCCGTTTAATTGTATTTATTTTTATAGGCTCTATAACGCTATATAATGACTGCTTATACATTATTTAGATCTTCTTTCTGCAAAACCTTTAAAAGTATCAACTTTGTTATCTAAGGGTTTATTTGCAAGCATAGCTTCTTCTGCTTCTATACGATTAAGTATTTCAAAAGCATCGAATATAGCTAACTTTTTTGTAGCCGCAGCATTTTTTAATCTATCTGCTGCAACATCTTCTTCTGAATCAACAATAGGTTCTTTTGCTACTTTAATTAATTCATCAACAGCTTTTTGTCCAGCTTGGATTATATTCTTTTTCGTTTCCTTGACGTTCATACTTTATAGATATTGAATTTGTTGGTACTCTATACATTCTTTCACCATCAATAATAAATTCATATTCACTGCTTGGTGTAAAACCAACTAAGTCTTCTTTATATATATCTTTAAGATTTTTATCAACGTGCTTTATAATACCTCTTAATGGTATTTCTTTTTCATTTAATAATATATTATTAGATATAATTGGTTTAACAAAACAATAACCTTCTGGAGCTATCCATTTATTATTTTGTTTATATAAAAATATTTGATCAGGCCTTACAAAATATTTATTTTCTTTATAATAAGCTCTACCGTTTTTTTCGACTCCTCTTATATCATACCATCTTCTAAAAACATTATGATGAACAATTACTTCATCACCTATTTTTATATTTGTTTTTTCAGCTTTTGGTAAACCTAATACAATTCCATTTCTACTAACATATCGATGATCAGATATTTCTGAATTTAATAATAATTCTGAATCACCAATTTGTTTTGTATTATTGTATCTTTTATTTTTAGGTTTAATTATAAAATCAAAAACGCTTTGCATTAATACTCTAAATTATATTCAACGGCTATAGCCATATTTTTATTAAAGTCTTTCCATGGTAAAACATTTCCGTTCTTTTTTATAAATATAGAAAACTTATTTTCGCTTTCAACTATATCGCATATAATATGATTTCCATAAACTTCTTGGCCTACAGAATAGTGCATTGCGTCGTTTTTGTAATCTCGACCTATACTAATTTTTCTTACGAGTGACATGCTATTCAACTATATTACTTTCTAATTTTCCAGTTTGTAAATTTACTTTTACGTCACCGTACTTTTCTTTTAGTTCATTTTGGAATACAGATAGATCATTTTGAATATTACTTAAAGCATGCAATATTCCGTGCTTTTGTATTTCTATTTGACCTAATTGAGTAGTTCCGTTGTTTATTTGATTAACAAAATTTTGTATTTGTTTTAATTCTTCTTTTGTTACTTTTTTTGCCATAATATTTAATTTAATTATTTTCTTTTTGGTGGTGAATCTAAAAACCAACCTTTATATTGTTCTCTTTTATTACATATATAATCTATATATTTATCAACTTTAAATTTCCAATCTTTATCTATTTCAGGATTTATAATACCTGATTTATAGTTAGAAAATGTTTTATTAACATATTCTTTAGCATTATGTTGATTAGATAATAAATGATTATTTATACAATAAAACGATCCTCTTTGTATATTGTTCCAAACATCTATAGGTTCTGTATTTTTATTCATAACAACGCTATATACAGCGCTTTCACTAATATGAGTAGTATACACACCTTTAGCTTTTTGTAAATAATAATACATATTTATATTTCTTGGTAAAATGTTTTCTTCACCAAAAAAATCTTTTAATTCACCTATAATCTGATGTGTAGTTATAGGATGAGGTTTAAAATACACATTATTACCGTGTTTAGCTCTTATATGTTTTAATTTATTTAAACATACATTTTCTCTAACTTTATTAGAACCCGGTAAAACTACTAAGTAATCTTTAGGTTCATATTTTTCAAAAGCTTTTTCATCTCTTTCACTATACTTATTGGCTGAGTTACTTACAATCCTATTTACAAGCCATGAAGAATAATCAACAATAGGTTCGCTGCTAGGTTTAGCCGCGTCTATCATTTGTTCATTTCTTATTTTATAGTTCAATGGTTGTAAATAAAAACAACCTGCATACTCTGTATATGCTAAAGTTTTAAAGTAAGGCATTTCTTCTGCCATTACATCATAGCTAGATTCTAAACCTCTTTCGCTAGCTTTTCTAATTACATAACCTTCAACCTGTTCTAAGTCATATAATTTTTTGTCTTTCTTTAAAGGACCTATTCTATTATCTAGTTCCTTTTTATTAAACATTTCCATAAAATTGAATTTAAATTTGTATAATATATTTATTACATGCTTTTATCTAATACTAACTTCTTGGGTGATTCACCCTAGTGCCTGGCTGATTAGCTTTTGTAGACGGAACATACCATGTGGTTATAGTATTAAACGTCGTAGTGAAGCTAGTAGTATAAGTTGTTACTGTATTATATGCTGTTGTAGTACTTTTACTTGTGCTAAAAGTAGTTACTGTACTTGTACTAGTATTATAATTTGTTGACGTTGCTTTAGATGTACTAAATGTAGTAACTGTTGACGTACTAGTATTAAATGTTGTCGTAGTTGTTGTACTCGTATTAAACGTAGTAACTGTACTTGTGCTGGTATTAAAAGCTGTTGTTATAGATGTTTCATAAACCGTAGTTGTACTTTTACTTGTATTATACGTTGTTGTTGTATTTCTATTTGTACTAAACTCCGTTGTTGTACTTCTTGTTGTGTTATAAGTTGTTGTTGTTGTTGTTGAAGTATTAAACGTTGTTGTTGTAGTCGTACTAGTGTTAAAAGTTGTAACTGTCGCAGTAGTTGTATTATACTCTGTGGTTGTATTTGTACTTGTATTAAATGTAGTAACAGTAGCTGTACTAGTGTTAAAAGTTGTTGTTGTACTTGTACTAGTATTAAATACAGTTGTTGTATTTGTACTTGTATTATAAACAGTACTTGTTGACCTTGTTGTTTCAAAAGTAGTTGTATATTCTGTATTTGTACTTCTTGTTGTAGCAAAAGTTGTTGTAGTACTTTTACTTGTAGTATAAGCGGTAGTTGTTGACTTTGTAGTTGCTGTTGTTGTATTATAAACAGTTATTGTATTAGTTGACGTATTAAAAGTCGTTGTAGTATTTGTACTAGTATTATATTGTGTTGTAGTACTTTTACTCGTTTCAAAAGTAGTCGTTGTACTTCTAGATGTAGATACAGATGTAGCGGTACTCGTATTATACGTAGTAGTAGTACTCGTATTAAACGTTGTAGTTGTTGCAGTAGTAGTATTAAAAGTTGTCGTTGTAGACTTAGATGTTATAGTACTTGTATTAAATGTTGTTGTATATACTGTTGTTGTACTTTTATCTGTTTCTTGCAATTGTGTACTTCTTGTTGTTGCAAAAGAAGTAGCTGTATTTTTAGTAGTTTCAAAAGTAGTTGTATATGCAGTTGTGGTAGATGTACTAGTATTATATGTTGTTGTTGTACTTCTGCTAGTGCTAAAACTAGTTGTAGTATTTTTACTTGTACTGAATGTAGTTGTGAAACTAGTTGTAGTGCTTCTGCTTGTACTAAATGTAGTATTAGTAGATCTAGTTGTTGAAATTGTTGTACTTCTATTGGTTGACGTAGCTGTACTTGTATTATACGTAGTAGTAGTAGAATAAACTGTTGTAGTACTTCTTGTTTCAAGTGTATTTTTAGATGTTGAAAACGTTGTATTAGTACTTCTAGTTGTTGAAAACGTAGTTGTATAAGCTGTTGTTGTTGATGTAGAAGTATTATATACTGTATTAGTTGTATATACAGTTGACGTGCTTCTTGATTCAGTTGTATTCCTACTAGTCGAAAATGTAGTTGTTGTACTTTTAGTAGTTACAGTTGATGTATTAAACGCTGTTGTTGTAGCGGTAGATGTATTATATACAGTATTAGTTGTATAAACTGTAGAGGTTGTTCTTGACTCAGTGGTATTTCTGCTCGTAGAAAATGTTGTAGTATATACTGTTGTTGTACTAGTATTATAAACAGTTGTCGTAGATTTTGATGTATTATAAGTCGTTGTTGTAGATTTTGATGTACTAAAAGTTGTTGTTGTACTTCTTGATGTAGAAAAAAACGACGTATATGTTGTTGCTGTACTAGTATTAAATGCAGTACTTGTGTTTTTAGACGTTGCTGTATTTCTACTTTCTTCAGATGTTCTTGAAGTAGCAAACGTAGTTGTAGTATTTCTAGAAGTACCTGTTGATCTACTTTCACCAGTACTTTTTGATGTATTATACGTGGTTGTAGTGTTGTAAGCTGTTGTAGTATTAAAAGAAGTGGTTGTATTTCTAGAAGTACCTGTTGATCTGCTTTCACCTGTAGATTTAGACGTGTTATATGTTGTGGTAGTATTATACGCTGTTGTAGTATTAAAACTTGTAGTGGTATTTCTACTTGTTCCGGTTGATCTACTTTCACCCGTACTCTTACTTGTATTATATGTAGTAGTAGTATTGTATGCCGTTGTTGTATTACGACTCTCACCAGTAGACTTAGAAGTATTATACGTAGTAGTAGTATTATACGCTGTCGTAGTGTTATAAGCTGTAATAGTATTATATACGGTTGTTGTGTTTGTACTTCTACTAGTATTTGGCATTTTAATTTAATGTTTCTCCTGATACAGGAATTATTATTTTACCTCCACTTTTTAAATTATTAGTATAATTATTTAATAATTTTGTTTTGTGGTCCTGTGTTACGTCTCTTTCCATAGCCCATAAATCACATATTATAATATCATATTTTTTTGATGTTGCATATGTCCATTCATCATGTTGTATAACAGTTATATTATTATCTATCCAAGTAACATAATCTATTATTTCTTGGTCGTCTTCTACCACATCTAAAGATGTTACAGATTTGTTTTTATAAATATAATCAGGTACATTACCTAAATATAAACCTAAGTATAGTACATCTCCCCATGTTACATCTGCATATTGTGCAGCAGTCACATCCCATCCACAGCAATCACCACCATCGCCAACAAAATTTTTTGCAGGAATTTCATGGTTATATCTTTGATGTAATACATCAGCTTTGTATTTAAATAAAGACATTACATACCACTCTGCATCATTATTTTGTTTATCCTTTTTTTCTACAACAAAATTTGTTCCGTTATGCGCTGCTATTAAGTTTTCATCAAAATAAGTTTCCATATTATATTTGTTTAAATTCTACATCAATTTCATCCATTTCGTTATAGTTAACAAATTTTAATCCTTTCCAATCTATAACAGCACCTGGTATATGTTCAACTTCATCTGCCATAACACCTTGCCATGTACCTTCACCATATTTTTTATCTATAAATTTAAATGAATATATATTTAATCCATTTGGTGATACACCTATTAATTTAATATCTTCTTTTAATGACCTATCAGAAAAACCACCGCCACAAGAACTAAGTGACACTACAACACCCCCAGCACCAATTTCATATTTATGATCAGGTCCAAATCCACTAGCTGAAAGAGCGCCATAAAAACCAGATGATAATGGTAAGCTCGTATTATTTGTAGCATAAACATTTGAACTTACTTGTGGCAATCCACTAGATACATTTGTTCCATAATAAGTATTACCTAAAAATTCAAAACATACAAAACCAGAACTACTATTAGATGTAGAGCTAAATGCTGTTAACGAAGCGGCTGTGCTATAAACAGTTGTTGTAGCTGTACTCTTACTTGTTGATGTACTTCTGCTTTCAGCTGTACTTCTGCTCTCACCTGTACTTTTACTTGTATTATATGTTGTAGTTGTATTATAAGCCGTACTAGTACTTCTACTTTCACCAGTAGATTTAGAAGTATTGTATGTGGTTGTTGTATTATATGCTGTTGTTGTGTTAAACGCTGTAGAAGTGGTTTTGCTTGTTCCTGTACTTCTACTCTCCCCAGTTGATCTACTAGTATTATATGTTGTAGTTGTATTATAAGCAGTAGTTGTATTGAAAGCAGTTGATGTAGTTTTAGATGTTCCAGTGCTTCTACTTTCTCCAGTGCTTTTTGACGTATTATAAGTAGTTGTGGTGTTATAAGCAGTAGTTGTATTAAATGCAGTACTTGTTGATTTACTAGTATTATAAGTAGTTGTAGTATTATAAACAGTTACTGTATTAAATGTTGTAGTTGTATTTCTACTTGTGCCAAAAGTGGTTGTTCTAGTTGTAACAATACTAGTTGTATACGTCGTAGTTGTAGCAGTTGACGTATTATATGTTGTTGTTGTACTTTTTGACGTATTATACGTTGTAGTTGTGCTTTTTGATGTACTAAAAGTTGTTGTTTTACTAGTTATAGTCGATGTATTAAAGGTTGTACTAGTTGTATACGTTGTTGTTGTATTTCTGCTTTCAGTTGTATTTTTATTTGTACTAAACGTTGTAGTCGTACTTCTTGATGTACCGAATGTGGTAGTATAAGCAGTAGTTGTTGCAGTACTTGTATTAAACGTTGTACTCGTAGTATACGTGGTAGTTGTATTTCTAGATTCAGTTGTGTTCTTATTAGTACTAAATGTGGTTGTAGTGCTTTTACTAGTTACAGTACTTGTATTGAATGTTGT
>CEVR01001223.1_pt1 | contig 10413 bp, 11 predicted proteins | sample 356541 | NCBI WGS metagenome assembly CEVR01 (sample SAMEA2623734, study PRJEB7988) | marine metagenome | isolation source: saline water (ENVO:00002010), including
CTGAGACTTTATCTAAAAAAGGAATGCGGGAAGGGTAGAGACGCTCAATATCAAGCTAAAATTGGTCAAAAATTAAAGGAACTTGAGAATCTAAAAAGACTTTATATAAAAGGAAGGATTGATCAGGAAGAGTATTTGTTATCGCGTAAACAAATTCTAATCGAATTTGATTAATTTTTGCTGCGGTTTAATTGACATTTTTTGGAGCAATACAGCACATTTTGCCAACATTTTTCCCATTTTTTTCTCCATTTAAATGGTAATCCGCAGGTTTTGCAGATTTTTTCATCTAACATTTTTTTCTTATGAACCACTTAATTGGCCTCTATTTTTTAAATAAAGAAAAATAGCAACTATTTCATAAGCAATATAAAACAGCTGATATACAACTGGGAGCGATGCTAATTTAGAAAGCCATCTGTAGCCAGGCAGTCTATCCCATAAAATAATAAATGCTTTTGCGCCTTCATAAACCTCGCTATTATGCATGACATGCAAACGTCTAAGTAATTGCCTTGCACTTTTATCTAGCTCTATCTCTGCTTCTTTATTATTAGAAATATCGATCCACTTTATATTTTTTGTATTTTTACGAATATAGTGATTTATCTCTATTCTACAGACACTACAATTATTATTATAATAGACTTTTAGCATTAAACTGTATTAGATTTTATGAAGTTATTTGCTAGTTTAAAAATTCTCTCTTTTCTTTTTTTATCAATTCTTTTCAACATTAATGTCATCATTGATAGCCTAGGATTGCTGCTGAAATATTTTTGATTTTTCTCGATGAATCTCCAATATAATCCATCAAGTGTATCGCACCATTCGCCCTTTTTAAAATCCATCATCTTTAAAAAATAATTTGAACCACATAAATAAGGTTTAGTTGCAAATATTCCTCCATCACTAAATATTCCCATTCCATAAACATTTGGATACATTACCCATTCAGATGAATCTGTATACATTTCCATAAACCATTTATAAACACAGGAAGGTTTAATCTGACATAAATTCATTATATTAGCTTGAATCATTAATCTCTCTATATGGCTTGCCCAAGAATATTTTATAGCTCTTTTTATTGAATAATCGAGAGGGAATAGGCCGGTATCACCTGTGTACCAGTTTTTATTCATCTTATTATCATGCTTAAAAAAATTATTTTCTTTAAATTCTTTATGATAATTTTGATAAATCCCTCTCATAAATTCTCTCCATCCAATAATTTGTCTGATAAATCCTTCAATTGAATTTATTGGTGTTTTAATATTCTTAATTTTATCAATAATTTCCTCTGGTGTGATAATTCCACAATTAAGCATTGGACTAAGTACGCTATGAAAAAGTACATGCGATCTATCATCTACCGCATCTTCATAATCTCCAAACTTATTAAGCCTAATTTTAATAAAATCATTGAGCCATGTAAGAGCATCTTTTCGAGTTGTCGGCAACCAAAATTCATTTACGTCACCAATATGATTCTTAAACTTTTCATCAATCTGTTTTTTAAGAACATTTGTATTCTCAGAGTCTTTGATACGATTTATTTTAGGTATTTCAAGATTTTTAGGTATTTTTTTTCTATTTTCTTTATCAAAGCTCCATTTCCCACCTATAGGTTTACCTGAATTAGTAAGCAAAATATTCATTCTTTCTCTCTGCTTGATGTAAAAGGATGCCATTTTTGGTTTTTTCATTCCTGAGATATCTGATTTAAATTGCATTCTTGAGGTCACGAACATGGGACTATCAATTGTTGAGTAGGGTATTTTTTCTTTATCGAGAAATTTATAGAGCTTATTAGCAAAGGGCAGGTCTTCTATTTCATAAAAGTTAATTTTTTTTATGTTTCTTTTCTCTATGATATTTTTGAGTTTGCATAAGTAGGAGTCTTTAAAGCTTTCGTCGTTTATGTCTATATAGTTTATTTTGTACGATTTTAAAAGTTCATCACGATAAGATCTCATGGATGATAAAAAAAATAGAATTTTCAATTTATGTTGTTTAGGCTTGGCGCATAGGTCGTAATCTTCAGCCATAAAAATCTCATCAAAATCTTTATCGATAGTTTTGATAGGGAAGAGTTGATTACCCAATATTATTCGTAGTGTTTTCAATTTTTAATAATAATCCTTGCAGAATAGTCGATTCGATGCATAAAGTAATTATCTGGTAATTGTGAAAAATACTCATCTACAGCCTTTCTTGCGCCCTCGAAATGACCATAATCGTCAATAATTAATACGCCACCCTTTACAAGGCGAGGGAAGAGGATTTCTAGCTCAATTTTAGTCGATTCATACCAATCGGTATCTAGCCTTAGCAATGAAACTTTTTCAGGAATATTACCTGCTTTCAGTGTATCTTCAACTTTACCAATAATATATTTAATATTATCAACATGATATCCAGTTTTTATCATATTATTTTTAACTTCATTCAAAGGAGCGTATGCCCACATATTGTATTTTTCACTATTACGAGCAGCATTAACTAGTAATTCTTTACCTTTAATACCTGTTTCAACTTCAATATCATTTTCATCAGGATCAGTCATTCCCTCGAATGTATCGAATAACCATATATTCCTCTTATTTGATTGATTTTTCAGTAATTTCTTAGCCATTGCCATGCATGACCCCCCTTTCCATACTCCGCACTCAACGAAATCGCCTTCTATCTTATTTTGCTCGAGATAATCTATAGCGTTGAGTAGGGCATCTACTCTCTCTAAAGTAGTAGCGGTTGCATATTCTATCTCTTCATATAATTTTATATGTTCTTTATCAATATCATACGGATACTTCTTAAGATTAATTTTCCTGATCTCATAACCAATTTTCTTTAATATAAATTTTATTGTTTTCTTAAGCATAGGGTGAGGTAACTCATATAACTTCGTATAATATATATTATGTTACTTATTGATAATTGGGTATAAATAAAGGTACATTATTATACTTATAATTCGATATATGTTCTTGTCCCTCATTAGAGGTTATCCACTTATAAAACATATTCGCCTTATCATGGTTAATATTTCTACAATGACTCTCATTTATTAAGACTATACCGTATTGATTTCTTAATAAATCATCATTTTCATATAAAATTACGTGATTTTGCTTATTTTTGAACTTTAACCAAGTTGCACGATCACTGTAAGTGTATGCGTTCATGCCGACAGCAACATTAAGGGTAGCACCCATGCCCTGTCCAGATTCTAAATACCACTTATGAATTGAAGGAATAGGCTTAGAAATGGTATATGAATTCCAAATATTAAGTTCAGATAAATGGGTACCACTTTGATCGCCCCTTGAAATAAAAAATGACGCAGATTGATATATTCTAGAAAATGCGTCAGAAACGTTATCTGAGTTAGATATCTTTGCAGGATCAGATGATGGACCAATTATTACAAAATCATTATGCATAAGGTCTGAACGATCTTTTCCATAGCCATCTGCTACAAATTGTTCTTCAAGGTTTTTAGCGTGTGTAATAAGGATGTCACCATTACAGTATTCTGCATTTTTAATGGCATGACCTGTCCCGGTTGCTATTACATACGAATTTATATCATATTTTTTCTCGAATATAGGGAGTAAATATTCATAAAGACCGGAATCTCTTGTTGATGTAGTACTGAGTATCCTTAGGTCTGCAGAAATAGATGCAAAAGGTATTATTAATAATAAATAAAAAAATTTTTTCATAATATTTTTCCATCCGATATAAATACAATATCATTTGAAAAAAATAAAGCGTCTTCATTAGAGTGAGTTATTAGAATAATTTTTTTATTTTCTGAATAATTTTTTAATAAATCTTTAGAATATTTTTTATAATATTCATCTAGATTATTGAATGGTTCATCAAGGAATAATATTTCAGGATCATTTATGAGTGACCTTATAAGCGATATACATTGTTTCTCTCCTAGAGATAATTCATTAATATTAATCGATAAGTACTCACTTAGATTAAATTTATCTAAAATATTTTTAATGATCTTAATATTCACGGCGTATGTATTATTACCTGATATGCAATGCAGTAAATTATCTTGAACACTTCTATTAAGAAAAATATGATTTTGGAATAGGAATCCTATTTTGTATCTGTTTTTTTTATTTAGGAACGTAATATGACCTGAGGTAGGCTTAATTATATTTGCAATGAGTTTTAAAAGTGTTGTCTTCCCTGCTCCATTAGCCCCCATAAATGTAGTAGTTCCCATGGAATCTATATTTAGAGAAACATTTTTGATAATTTTTTTATCGTTTATATTATATGAAACATTTTTGATACAAATCATAATCTTTTCCTATTTTAAAGATGTTTTAAAATAATAAACTATAGAATTTATTATTAATGAAATTAACAAAAGCGTAATACCCAGGCTTAAGGCCATAGAAAGATCACCTTTTGATGTTTCTACGACTATACCAGTAGTCATTGTCCTGGTTAAATACGAGATATTTCCACCAACAATTATTATTGCACCTACCTCCGATAATGCTCTACCAAATGCAACTAGGATGTTCAGAATTATGTTTAATTTACATTCTTGTATCAGCGTTATGGTTTGTTTTAATTTTGAAGCACGTATAGATATTAAATATTCTTTTAAAATATTGTGTGTATAATCAAATGATTCTTTACATAAAGTGATTAATATTGGTGTTATTAAAATCACTTGAGCAATAATCATTATTTTTACTGTATACAATAAATTATAATCGCTTAGAATACCATTATTTGAAAATAAAATGTAAAGTACTAATCCTATAACTACAGGTGGTAATGCTAAAAGAGAGTGAATTATAAGCATTAAGATATTTCTGAGTTTAAAATTATTAATAGTTAAATATGCAGCACTCAAGATTGAGAATATTGATGCAAACAATGTAGCGGTCACAGAGACAAATAACGATAATGCCACAATGTCTATATAGCTTGATTCTAAAGATAATATTAAAGAGAAACTATCGCTAATCATTTAGCAAAGATTTATTTTATTGAATAGTATAGGGTTTTAAAGAATTTATATGGTATGAGTAATGTTGCCATGAATAAAATAATCTTAATTGAAAACCTTATCTTATTTGCTTTTTTATAGGCATCGAAAGAGCTTAAGTACTCCCCTTTAATTTGGAGAGATTTTGCTGCATTTAGCCATACTCTTGAAATTGCTAATTCTTTCGTCGCTGGATCAAGTAAATTGGTTTTTTCAAAATGTTGATTTAATACATTTATTGTGCTTTGAGCATTAAAAATAATATCGTTACTTTCTGATTTATCATGTATTCTAAAAGCCCCAAGAGGCTGATTTATAAATGCAATATTATCGTTTATCTTGGATACATTTAACCACATATCATAATCCTCTGCCGTTATTATGTTATCATCCTCTCTGAATAATCCCGCTTCTTTTAGTAAATTTTTTTTAATTATTACCGCTGATGTAGAGACTGTACTAGAGCCTAGGGATAACATTTTTTCATACTGAAACATATTTTTAGGGCCATAAGTCTTATTAATGCTTCCATTAGAATAAAGCCATTTTTCTGCATGACATATTATTAGGAAGTTACCTGATTCAATTTCATCGACGCACTTCTGCAATTTATTTTTATACCAAAAATCATCTGAATCTAAAAAAGCAACATAATCTCCACTTGATTTTTCGATTCCTAAATTTCTTGATTTAGCAATAACTCCATTATTATTTATTTGGTAAATAAATATTTTGTTAGATTTATAGCTTTCAACTAAATCAATAGTATTATCAGTTGAATTATTATCTATCACTATTAATTCCCAATTCATATAACTTTGATTAATCACAGAATCAATTGCCTCTTTTAAAAAAGATGAGGCTCTATTATAAGTCGGAAGAATTATTGAAACTTTCATAGCTTTTTAATATCATTATGAAATCGTAAAAATTTTTCACATGAAGTGAGTTTTCTATCTTCTATATATTTTCTTGATAATTCAGATATATTTTCATTAAATTCTTTCAAGTATGATTGAACATTATTTATATTCTTCAATATATTTATACATAGCTCTTGATATGTTGATATCTCTTTCCCAGGCATCATTTTTCTCAAGTCCTCAGCAAATCCTTTTGTATCATTAATTTGTTTATAATCTGGTATTATGAATAGTTGAGGCTTATTAAGTATAGAAAAATCCGTTGATAATGTACTATAATCCCCAACTAATAAATCAATTTCTGTCATAAGTTCTATATTGTCAAATAAATGATTTTCATTGTTATCAATAAATCTTATATTATCTGTTTCTTTAAGCCCCATATTAAAATTACTCATCGAATGATAACTATACAAAAAAAGTAAATTATTTTCTGTGAGAAATTTATTAAAATCATTTTCATTGAATTCACTAATATCTATAAGCGGTAATGTAGATTTGTAATCCCTAAAGGTTGGTGTGTAATAAATAATTTTTTGGTTTTTATACTTTGATCCAAAAATATTTTTAATTATATTTTTCTCATTATATTTTTTTTGAATATATTTTTCATCGAGTAATGCATCTTGTTTTGGCGTACCTAATATCTTTATTTTTGATTTTGGTAATACCAATTGGTTAAATCCTATGATATCTCTTGCATATTCAGTGCTTAAAGAAATAAAATCATATGAATTGATATCAGAGATTAGTTTGAGAGTTTTTTTCACATCGTTAGATCTTTCAATTGTAAGTTTTGGACCAGTACCATGCATCGTACATATCTTAATAATATTTTTATCGTTAGAAATCAGACCAAATGGATCATAAAATGAAGTTCCTGATGAATAAATTACTTTAGATTTAAGAATTACAAATAGCTTTTTAAATGGATTATCATTAGAAATATACCTATAATTTAATGTTTTCAAATGATTTATGACTTCTTTAGACTCTGTAATCCAATAACATTTGTCATTTGAATGAGTATTAAAGTACTGATATAAGTATTTTGTATTTCCAGAATAACGATACATATTTGATGCTATAAATAACACTATGTTTTCTTTTTTAACAAATATCCTTAAAATACCAAAAATTGGCATCAGGACGTATGTTATAAGCTTTTTAACTCTCAATTGGTAAATTTTCTCTTGTTCTCGAGACAAAATTTAATTAAATCCTTTATCTCGCTTTTATGATCTATAGGAGCTAGCCATCCATGATTTGCTATCTTTTCGTTATCAATAATAAAACTGCCTGTGTTACTCTTATTTCTATCTTCACCGGGTTCTATTTTTATATTCATTGATAATTGATTATGAAATTCTTTTGAAATTAAACGAATAAATTCAATAATTTGTACACTTTTTCTCGAAGAAATGTTAAATATATCAAATACCTCATGATGATTATCGTTAATGATATTTCCTATAACTTCAGTGAGTGTACCAATTGGAATAAAATCCTTATAATCGTCCCCCTTAGTTCTCAGAATTATCTTTTTATTTTTAATTGCTTGTCTACATGCGTCTAAAATTACTAAATTCCAGCAATCTGACATGTAGTGGACAGGATGACCATAGCCATTGCTAATTCTGAGCACAATCTTTGACATATTATTCTCAGAACATTTATCTCGTAGATAACTTTCAATTAGGTATTTAAGCTTGCCATAGTCACTAGATGGATTGACGTTCGTATTTTCTGTGATTATTCCATTGAGGTTTTCTGAAACAACTCTTATAGACGACAAAAAAATAAATTTTTTAACATTTTTCGAAATGGAAGCCATGTCAATAAGGGTTTTGGTCTCTTCATAATATCTTTTAGATATATTTATATCTTTTGAGTCAATTGCATTAGGACTAGAAGCATGAATTATAATGTCATGATCTATAATATCTTGATTGAAATCATTTTTATTTTGATAATGCATCGTATATATAGAATCAGCTTCTAGGATATTATTTATATTTTTTCTACTTAAAAGAGTGACGCTATTATGTTTGCTCAGAAATTTTGCTAATCTTCCTGCCAATAAACCACTACCGCCTGTAATTAAAATTCTCAAATCATTCTTTTCCTACATTGTTGTTAAAACAATAAACAAAATAAGGAATGTAACTAAATAAAAGAAATACAATAGAATATTGTATATAAAATTGACAAAAAATAGACAAAGGCAAACACCATAAAATATTATATGACATTAGAAATAAATTTACTTTGTTATGATTAGTATATCTTTTTGCTAATATTTGATAACAATGAGTATTATGAGGTGTTGTTATATATGATAGTGACAATAATATACTACTAGATGATCTAAATTTGTAAATAAATCTTGCCAGCAATACATATAAAGAATCAGCAATAAAAATCGTAAGCAATATTAATGCAACTGAAATATGATTGAAGATATCAATATTATTAGTGATATATGTACTATTAAATAAAAGAATTGCAATCAACATACCAAGCATATAGCTCCCCGCATTTCCTAAGAAGATTTTTGATGGTTTGAGATTATAGAATAGAAAAATTATTAATGGAATTATAAATAATATTAATGCACCAGAAGAGTAAAAATTTTCTAATATTATGAATGATACTAAAATAAATATTGCTTGACTTGTTGCTAATCCATCTATTCCATCCATAAAGTTATATATGTTGATAAAAAATACAAGGAAGCTGATCCAAAAAATAATTTCAAACATATTAAGTTCATATGAATTTATAACCAATAACGTCGATATTATAGCTTGACTAAAAAATCTAAAGGCTTTAGATAGTCTGAATTTATCATCTAGATATCCAAGTAATGCAATTAAAGTTAAACTTAATATGGGCGAGTTAATACTTAACGAGTGTGCATGGATAAGATATGGATATAAAGTCACACATATATATGTACCAAGAATTGCTAAACCACCTGACGACGGTATTACATTACTATGCATTCCCCTCTTTGATGGTGTTGCTAAAGACATAGGATATTTAATTAATAGATTAATTAAGATAAATGCTATAAAAGCCACAAGAGTAATTTGTAATATTACTACCAACACTAGTTTAAAAGTATCTCTTTAATATTTTGATTAATTTGAGTTTGAGGAAGATTATTCTCATCTATATTCATATACTCTGGAATAAGATTCTTAATAGATTTTCTATATGAATAATAAGGTATGGAAATTAACTCATCAATTCTCTTCTCTAATTGATTTATTTGAGAATATTCGTGAATAAATTTGCTATCGAACTCAAAGTATGAATTGTCTTGTGCTGTATTAATTTGTAAAACTTTGGATTTTAATGCCAATGATTCTAATAAAAGCGTAGAACAAAACCCTACAGTGATATCGCTTTCCATAATAGCTCTGTAACTATCTAGTTTTATGTTTGGGTTAGTAAATACTGGATTAGATGGAAGAACTGATTGAAAATAATCGCGTTCCCTTATTCCCCCATGGCCATTAAGGGCTACTATTATTCGATAATTTCTCTTTCTAAGTAATTCTGCCATAATTTCAGTGACAAGAAGCCAATGATCATTCCAATGATGATTGTCAGGGTCATTTTTCTTACGAGGTTCATATTCTGAGATAAGACATATATCGTATTGCTTTTTGAATGAATTGAATTTGGATAATGCAATACCAACTCTCAACGACCCAACGGGTCGATGATTTTTTACAAGCCAGTTTGTAGATTTATTTTTTTCTCTATCATTTATTCCAAAACAATATAAGTAATCATGGTTGATGTTATGCTTTATTCTATCTCTGATAAACTTTTCTCTTAATCCATTTTGTATTGCTATAAAAGTTCGATTATTAATTATATATGTTAAATCATGATAAACGCTATTATCATCATTATAGGTAATAATTATCTGAGGATCGATGAATTCAATTTCAGTTTTTATGTAAACAATATAAAACTTTTTTAACAACGAACAATTATTTATATAAGTGTTCATTAGATTTTTTAAGAATTTTAATATGAATTTCATATTAAAATATATCGTAAGTCTTTTTAAATCATAAACTTTGGTTTTTTTAACATCAGTCAATACATATTGTACTAAATCTTCAGAACCTTCTTCATCAAAAATTAATATCTTATTTTTATCAGGAACAAATAATCGAAAAAAAAATTTAATATTTTTTAATTTTATTTTCATTTTTTCCAAGGTGCATTACCTTCATTCCATAATGTCTCTAAAAGATGATGGTCTCTGCGTGTATCCATGCACTGCCAAAACCCCTCGTGTTTATATGCATACAACTCTTGCTCATCCGTCGCTTTTTCAAGAGGTTGTCTCTCTAACATTACGTCATCGTTTGGAATATAATTTATAAAATCTGGTTCTAGTACAAAAAACCCTCCATTAATCCAACCTGTCTG
>CEVR01044371.1_pt1 | contig 10405 bp, 7 predicted proteins | sample 356541 | NCBI WGS metagenome assembly CEVR01 (sample SAMEA2623734, study PRJEB7988) | marine metagenome | isolation source: saline water (ENVO:00002010), including
ATTTTTGTAAGTCCAGCAACCATTGCTAAACTCATTTCGTTTTCAGTAATATTGAAATCTTTAAGATTTAGCGTTGACATTATATATTTTCTGCTTGCTTTAGATGTAATGGAAAAAACTTTGGTGAAAAGTTCCATGGAATCAAAGTAATAGTTTATTAAATTTCTTTGTCCCAAAACTACTAAAGTTTTATCACTATTTATTTCTGAATTATTTAAATTTCCACAAAGATAAAATATATTATTAGCGCTGTTTTCCTTGGTATTTATAATTGCGTATTGAAATTCTTTTTCTGATAGATCACCCAGCCACAAAAGTTCAACTTTATGAATTCCTCCCAATAGCTGAATTAATCGATCACATTTCATATCTTTTTGGATTATGTTGCTATTAATGAGATTTTTTTGCAAATTTGCTGAGGTTTTACTTAAAGCTGAACTATATGAAAAAATATAAAAAAATAAAAAATAAATTATAATTTTTTTCATAAATTAATAATTGTCACATGCTGAACCACAAGCTTCGTAGGCTGCTGCACTTGCTTGTTCCATTGTACCTCCTTGAGCTAATACTTCAAAGTATGCTTGCCATCCAGCAGTTACCGCAGCTTCATCAATTCCAATAGATACAGCATAAGCAATTTCAGCATCTATCGCCGCTGCAAGTTCTTGTTCTATAGAAGCTTCAATAGCCTCACCTGTTGCTTCTTCAATTGCTGTAATCAATTGTGCTGACATTACTTCGCCAACTGTTTGACGTATTGCTTCTTCAACACTTTTTTCTATTGCTTTCTCCATTTCTTTTTCGATAGATTTGTCTGTCTCCTCCTCAATTTTCTTCTCTATTATTCGTTCTATCTCTGCTTCACTAATATTATATTCTGCTGCCAATTTCTTTTTAGCTTTACGAACAGCCTTGTCTATTTTTGCATTAAATAGACCCATGTGTAGTGCTATGGCATGTTTTCCTTCGAGTTTAATATAATAATGAAAAGGCTCATATTTAGGCGTCAAAACTTGATAGAAAAACGCTCTATGTTTTTTTACATATCTTCCTTCATATTGAAGAATTTTTTTACCTTCAATAAACAATTCTAGTTTATGAGACTCTTTATCAAAAACAGCTTTATTTTTATTTTTATTTTTTTTTAATTTTTCAAGCGGGTTGGAAAGTAACTCACCTAAATCACTTAATGATTTAGCCACATCTTTTTCGATATTCTTAACTAACTCTTCAGGTGTTCCAGCTCTATCAATTTGATAAACTGTTTTTTCAACTTTAATAAAATTTTCACCGTTATTATAATATTTTACTTTGTAATTATCTGTGATTTGCACTAATTTTTTTCCATCAGATATTCTAATTACTCTTATTCCACCAGGTCTATATGTTTCAATTTTATAATCTTTGTAAATTAATTCTGCAGGTTCCCACGACCATTTTTTTTTTCCTGGTTGATCTTTTTTAACATTTAATTCATAAGAAGCTCCAGCAGATTGAGAGATTTCATTTAAATCAATATTTTCACCTGAGATCTCTTTTTGTCTTAAAAAATCTGTTGTTTTTTTAAACTCATCTTCAGAAATCACGCCATCTTTATAAAGTTTTTCAAGAACTTCTATTTGCTTATCGAGGGTTGCAGATTGGGTCTTGGGATTTTGAATTTCAGACTTTGACTCTATTTCTTTTTTTTTATTAAGTAATTTTTTTTTTGAATTATTATAAGTTTCTTCGTCAATAACTCCGGTTTCAAATAAATTTTCAACTGAGTCTAATTGATCGTTTATTTTTTTAATATCTTCATTTGAAAAAGAGCTAACACTACATATCATTCCTATCCATAAAATTAAAATCAAATGCAAAAATATGCGTTTCATAATTTTACTTTACCAAAAAACACAGTTTTTTTCATTATTTCGATTATTGAATTAAATATTTAGTGACCTAGAATAAGATATGTCTTATTTTTTCAAACGATATTTAGCCCTATTTTTATGCCTAATTTTTTTTCTAAGTTTTAAAAATTCTATTGCTGGTAGTTTTAATGATGATTTAAGAGAAATTAGGAGCGAAATAAATAGAGATAATTTAGAAGTCGCCGTTAAAAAATTAAAGAAAATTAAAATTTCAAATGAAAATGAGCAAGAAAAAATAGATTTATTATTTGGTGATATCTATTTAAAGATAAATCAAATTGGTAAGGCAGAAGAATTTTATCAAAAAACTTTCTTTACATCTAATGAAGAAATTGAAGTTATGACCTTTATAGGTTTTGCAGAAGTAAGACTGGCGCAAGGAAAATTAAATGATGCGATAAAGTATGCAGAGCAATCTATTCAAATTAATTCTAATAAAATTAGACCTAAAATAATCTTAGCTATTGCCAAAACTAGAATTGGTGAAGGTGAAGAAGGTATTAAAATATTAAATGATTTATATGATGGTAGAAAAGATGCTGAAGTTGCGCTTGCTATATCTGACTATTATTCTTCTTTTGATGACAGCGCTCAGGCAATAAAAATTTTAGAGCAATTTATAAAAAGAGAACCCAATAACATTAAAGTTTTAAATCAATTAGCAAGTCTCTATTTATTCGATGATAATAAAGACAAAGCAATTGAATATAAATTAAAAGTTTACAATTATTATGAGTTTAATCGCAATCGAAAGAAAAAAAACCAAGCTAAAGCGTGGATTCTATCTGTAGACCCAAAATATTTTGACAAACCTTTAGAAGTTAAGAATGAAGAAATTAAGAAAGAGGAAAAACAAGAACAAGAAGAATATCAAGAAGATGAAATTTCTAATTACGATGAAAATAAAGTAACTCCTTTTTACGAAGATTTTGCTTTTGCACCGAATGCTATGGGAAGTGGTTTTATTGTTGGTGATGGAAAATATGTAATAACAAATCATCACGTAATTAATGGAGCGAAAAGAATTGCGGTAAGAAATGGGATCGGCAAAGTAAGAGAGGCAACTGTTGCAGCAATTTCAAAAGATTATGATCTAGCAATATTGGAGCTATCAAATCCTTATCCAAAAAGTTTTTCAATAGATTCTAAAAACTTTGCAGAGCCAAGAACTGGAGATGATGTTATTAGCATTGGCTATCCTAGTATAGGTCTGACATTTGACCAACCAACTATTACTCAAGGAATTATCAGTAAAGTTTTTGATGACGAAGCAGGTATATTTTTTACTACAGCTGCAATTAATTCTGGTAATAGCGGTGGCCCCCTATTTAATTTAAATGGAAAATTAGTTGGTGTAAGTTTTGCAAAATTAGACAAAATAAAATATCTGGAAGAAGAAGGTACATTACCAACTGACATGGGTTTTGCTATTAAAAGTACTATGATCAAAAAAGTTTTTAAACATGAAAAAAGTATTCCAGTTAAATCTGCTAAGTATGACAAGGCAACAATTTATGAAAAAATGCTTCCAAGCATTGCTTTAGTAGTTGTTCTTAGATGATTAGATTTTTTATTACATTTTTTTTTTTAATTAATTGTATTAACTATGTTAATGCAGAAATTGTTACACAAACAGGTGTACATCGTCATTTGGAAGACGTTTCAATACGTGAAGGATGTGAATACGCAAAAAAAGATGCTTTAACTAAAGCTAAAGAAAAGGTCTTAGGACTAAAAATTTTATCAGAAGAAAATGAAATGTGTAATCAAGTAGATGGTAAATCTAATTGTATAAGAAATCAGTTATTTCTTAATGAAAATTTAGGCCATATTACAGGTTTGGAAATAATAGAAAGAGATAGAGATATTGAAAAATTTGACAATAGTGAAGAAGACATTTACGTATGCAAAGTTACAATCAAAGTTAATGTTGAAAAAAGATCTGAAACATTAGATTCATCATATGATTTTAGTATTAAAATTAATAATTTAGCATTTAGAGAAAATGAGAAATTAGAAATTGATATTAATTTAACAAAACCAGTATTTTTAAATCTATTTCAGTGGCTACCTTATGAAAAAAACGATCAGATCTATAAAATTTTTCCAAATCAAATAGAAACGAATAATTATATTGAAACAAACAATTTTCAATTACCAATTAAAAATACAACAAAGAAAAAAGCTAAATACGTAATTGAATTCCCAAAAAATGTTAAAGACAACAGAGTGGATGAGCATTTATTATTCATTTTTTCAGAAAAAGATATAAATTTTTTACCTACTTACTTGAAAAGAGAAGATTTAATGAAGAAATATATGAGTGAAAATTCAGTTAAACTTATATATAAAACTTATTCAATTATTAAATAATGAATAATATATTTAAAAAAATTACAGTAATAATTGCAACTATATTTATAACCGTTGCATATTCAAATATATCAGTAGCTCATGAGCACACTGCTAATAGAAAATTAATAAATCAACTTAAAAAAGAAATATTAGAATTGGGAGGCGACCCAGTTAAAAAAAAAGGTTTATTTTCAAAAGAAGAATATTGGATTGGTGATTTACAAAGGCAATTAGAAAAATTAAAAGCAGAAACAAAAGAAGCGAAAGAAAAAAAAGCAGCCATAGAAGCTGTTAAAAAAGAAATTTTAAAAGAACTAGATGCTTTGGGTGTTAAACCAAAGGGTGATACTTCTCATATAGATACAAATGAAGAAATAATTGAATTAAGAAAATTACTTGAAGACGAAAGAAAAAAAGCTGAAGATAAAAAGAAAGCTGAAGAAAAAAAGAAAGCTGATGAAAAAACTAAAAAGGCGAAAGATGATGCTTTAAAAGCTTTAAAAGATGAAATTAAAAAAGAAATAATAAAATTAGGAGAAAAACCTATAACTGAAACTAGAGAGCTCGAGGGCGATGAAGAAATTCAAGCATTAAAAAAGCAACTTGAAGAATTAAAAACTAAAACAGAAGAAAAAAAGAAAGCTGAAGAAAAAAAACAAGCCAGAGATAGTGTTTTACAAAATGTTAAAAAAGAAATTTTATTCTTAGGTGAGACTCCGATTTCTGAATTTGAAATAACAAATGAAGACAAATATATAGAAGCTTTAAAAGCGCAACTTGATGAAATTAGAGCAATAAAAGAACAAGAAGAAAAAGATATTCAACAATCAATACCTTCCTGGTTTATTAAAATGCCAAAAGCTTCTGAAAAATTAATGTACGTAAGAGGTACAGCGGTTGTTGATACATTGCAAGGCTCTATAGATTCAGCAACAAATGCTGCCTTAAGAGAACTAGCTAAAAAACTTGAAACAAGATTAAATTCTAAAGTTAAAGAAACAGTAAGACAAGCTGGTATGGGTGAAGACCAGGTAACTAAATCGGAAATGAATAGAGTATCATCAATAGTTGTTAAAGAGGTAACTATATCTGGATATGAAATATCAGAAACTAAATTAGTTCAATTAGACAATGGTAACTATAGAAGTTTCATATTATTAGAATATCCTATTGCACATGTTTACAAAGCATTCGTTAATAGAATAGAAAAATCTGATAATTTAAAATCTTCTATTACTGCAATTAAAAATACAGAAGCATTTAAAGAACTTGAACAATATATTTCTGATTTTTCTTCTGGCGCCTAATTTATTTATAAATCATTAATACTTTGTCAGGATCACCTGCAAGAGATGGATTTTGTTGTCTACCAAGTTCTGCTGCTTTTTGTGATACCTTTTCATCCATATAAGCAAGCAATTCACCATTAGTAATTTTATTATCATTATTACTATCAGCATTACCTTCTAGGCCCTTCATTAAATAATAAGAAAAAATTCCATGTTTAGCTTCTTTTAAGCCCGATGATATTTGATCAAATCTAGATGCACTAAAGATAGTAAAGTTGTCGGGTATACCTTCTTTATCATCTGCAACAATCATTAAAGGTCTGGCTGAAGCTAGAAGCATCTCTTCATCTCGGGTTACACCACTATAACAAGTATCAAAGAAAATTGTTACTGATTTTGGTTTTAATTCTGCTATTTGATTAAAGAATTCATTTCTAGAAACTGCTGTTCGAGACAATAAATCAGGATCAACGTTATAAGGTAAAATATATTTTTCCTTTCCATCTACGCTCGCAAGTCCATGTCCAGAATAAAATATAATTAAATCTGTTTCGTTTTCTTTAATTTTTGCTGGCAACCATTTGAAAATTGCTGAATTAGTTTTTGATAAATTAGCTTCCTCATCAGTTAAAAGATTAATGTTATTTTCACTCGCACCAAAAATATTCTTGGCATATTCTGTAAAATATTTTGCGTCTAAATTTGCATATTTTGCAGCTGGTGTATTTTCATATTTTTCAACACCAATTATTAGTGCAACTGTATTATTACCTTTATCTGTTTTTATTTTTAATGGGTTTAAAGATTCTAATTTAACAATTTCAGTTTCTTTTATATCTACTTTTATATTTATAATTTTTTCTTTTGATTTGTTTCCCCATTGATCGATTGCAACAATTTTAATTTGATGATCTATAGGACTAAATCTCTTTATTTTAAATTTTCCATCTTTAACATCAAGAAATTGACCATCAGCCTCAACATATACTGTTTCAGCTTTATCTATTACCTTTCCTTCTATTTCATAAGAAGGATTTTTTACAGTTATCGCTTCAGCTATCTTAATTATAGGAGGTTCATTATCGATTTCTTTAGTCTCTGGTTTAAATTCTTGCTGTTTTGGTTTCTGTACTTCTGCAATCTTAATTTTATTTTTAGCAACTTGGGTTTTATATACTTCGAGCCAACGATTATAATCATGCTCGTTTGAGGTGATAAACCTTTCTAAGAAATTTTTACATTTATTTTCATCAGTAAGATAAATAACTAATTCATTTTCTGAATGTGAAGGATTTTGTGGCACACATAAATTTTTATTATTACTTTTAATTTTTTTTGAAATTTCTTTTTTAGTTGATTCTACTTTAGCAACCTTAACTTTCTTGTTAGTTTTTATAGTTTGTTCTGTTTTGGCGATTTGTGTATCTTTTGAAATAAGATTTTTAGCTAGTAATTTAATATTTTGAGACTGATTAGTATAATTAGCATATTCATTAATCAATTCTTTTAAGTTTTCTTCTTTATTTTTTTCATACAAAGATTTTTGCTTTAGAAAGAGTTTAATTGCTGAACTTGCTCTGTATGTATGTGAAGTATGGTTAGCCCAAATAGATTTCAATTTATTATAGGTTTTTCTTGAAAGTCTAACCCTAAAATTATTTTTATCTATTGTGTTTAGGTTCCAATCATTTAACTCGCTCAAACCACCCATCGCTCCTAAACTATTAACTTCTTTTAAAACTTTTTTATATGATGATTGAGAAAATCTTCTTTTCAATGGATTTTTTTGCGGTCCTATATAAAAAAAATAAATTTTCATGCCATCGGCAAGCAAGTATCGATCATTCAAATTTAATTGATCACTATTTCCTTTTGAAGAATTATCTGTCTTTATTTCTTTCGGCTCCTTTGTTTCTTCATTAATTTTCTTTTCGGGTTCTACTTTGGCTGTTTGTGTTACTTCAGTGCTATCTTTGTATTCTTTAATAACACCATCACCAATAAAATATGCTAAATCTAATTGATATTTTTTTTTTATTTTAAGATTTTTTTCGAATTCTTTATGTTTTTTAGCCTGTATTTTTATCCAGTTTAAATAAAATTCTTTTTTCTTAGGAAAATTATTTATATTTGATGGGTGATATTCGTTTAGATTAAATCCTTTTGAATTTTTAGGAGCTCCATTTAAATCTGGATTTATCATTTCAAAATATGCATACAAACCATTTTGAGAAAAGAAATAATGATCCGATCTCAACATTACTTTTGGATAATTTATTTCATTACCAAAATATTCTTTGATAATTTTAGGAAAATGGTTTGTATCAATATATTCTGTTTCTCTTTTTGGATAGTCGTCACTTGTAACTTCAGATTTTAAATTCATCTGTCTTGTAAAAAAACAATTTGTCAATCCTTTAGATTGTGATCTGTAAACAAAGTATGTTTCTCTTAGTTTTGCTGTGACAAAATTTTTATTTTTAGGTATACAGCTATAGTAACCATTTTTTTGAAAGGTAAATCTTTTAAACCAAGCAAGACTTCTTGTAACACTTTCTTGTGAAGGCAAGACTTGTACAACTTCGATTATTTTACTTATCTTATTGTCCTTAAATTGAGCTAAATATTTCCACGTTAGTCTTCCTCCGTATACTACTTGGTTTCTTTTTCCTATTTCTTTCCATGAGCCGTCTTGAGAAAGTGGTATTTGAAGTTTTTTAAATTTATAAAAATCTCCGTTTATTTCTTTGGAGTAAACATTGTTATTAAATACCAGATAAAATATTACAAACAGATATGTTGGTAAGCGTTTCATAAGATTACTATATCAATTGATTAGATGATTTTATAGATCTTTAGGTAATAGTTTGGTAATAGTTTACTCAGGTAATCCGTACGTTATTCAACCGGGAAATGTCTTCTTCATGCACATGATATTGATGGATTCAGATAATGAATTAGCTATGAATCTAGGAGAAACTTATTTAGTGACTGAAAATGGTAATGAAAGATTGGGTAAGCAAAGTTTAGGATTGGTAGTTCTATAGTTATTATATAATTAGATTTAAACCTCGAAAAGTCTAATCATGTTTGTCATTTTTGCTTTACCAAAAGGAAGGCCAGCAGTAATAATGACATAATCTTTTTTCTTTATAGATTTTTCTTTTGCAATAATTTCTTTAGAAATTTCTATCATATCATTCCAATTTCTTGCATCTCTACTATTAATTGATTTGACTCCCCACAATAATGATAATCCTCGACTTACATTTACATTGGGTGATATGGTAATTATGCTAACCGAAGGTCGCATAGAAGAGACAAATTTAGCAGTTTTTCCAGAATTAGAAAAGGCAATAATACCTTTAACTCTAGGATTATAAGCAAGATCCTTGACTGACAATACTACTGATTTCATAATATTTTTTTTAGCATCAATCGAACTTTTAAATTCACTAATATGTTGTTTTTTATATTTTTCTGAAGAAAGAATAGTTTTTGACATTGTTTTTACACTTTGAGTTGGGTTTTTACCTATAGCTGACTCTGCTGAAAGCATCACAGCATCTGCACCTTGAAATATGGCGGTGGCAATATCATTTATTTCAGCTCTAGTCGGTGAAGGGTTTTCAATCATACTCTCTAACATTTGTGTTGCTACGATAACAGGCTTAGAAAGAGCAGCACATTTTTTTATAAGTTCTAATTGAAAGCTAGGAACTTCACTAAGCCCTATATCAATAGCAAGATCTCCTCTTGCGATCATTATCGCATCACTTTCATTAATTATTTCTTTTATATTTTTAATTGCAATTTTATTTTCAATTTTTGAAATTATTCCAATATCAGAATTAATCAGTTTTCTTGTTTCTTTTATAAGGCTAGAATTTTGTATGTATGAAAGTGCAATCCAGTTGCAACCCATACTTTTTGCAGTTGAGATATCCTTTTTATCTTTTTTTGTTAGACGTTTTAGCGGAATCATAATATTTGGTATATGAACACTTTTATTGCTACTTAATATACAATTAGTACTTAAACATCTTGTTACTAACGATTTTTTATTTTTTTTAATTACTTTAAAAGTAAATTTTCCATCATCTAATAAAATTTTATTACCTATTTTTATTTTGTTAATAATAAATGGGTAGGGAAAACAAACTCTTAGGTTGTTGCCAACTTTTTTATTTGTATCAAAAGTAAATTTCTGATTGCGTTTAATTCTTAATTTTTCACTTGATGTTTTTCCAATTCTTAACTTTACCCCCTGCAGATCAGCAATAATAGCAATTCTTTTATTTAACTTATTCTCAAGCTTTCTTATTTGAGAAATTATTTGCTTAACTTCTTTTATATCGTGGCTAAAGTTAATTCTGAAGGCATCTACACCTAAACTAATTATTTTTTTAAGTTTTTTTTCTGAATAAATAGCTGGTCCCAAAGTAGCTATAATTTTTGCTTTTTTTTCCATCATATTAATAATTAGTTGTCATTTTTTTAATAGTTTTTTGATGACATTATGCACATGTGATTTTTAATTGAATTTGAATGTCAGTCATATAACAAATCCAGAATCATGATTCCTAAAATTTTTTTCAATTAATTTTATCTTTAAAATAATATTTATTTATTTTAATTATTTTACATCCCCCATCTCATAGCTGCGGTATGTACCGGCGAGTCCCAATGTTTTGCTATTTCTTCATCACATTTTAATAGAGTAATAGAAGCTCCCTGCATTTCAAGTGAAGTACAATAGTTTCCTACTAAACTTCTTGTAATCTCAACTCCTTTTGACTTTAAAATTTGACATGCATCATCATAAACTAAATATAGCTCTGTAAG
>CEVR01030218.1_pt1 | contig 10382 bp, 10 predicted proteins | sample 356541 | NCBI WGS metagenome assembly CEVR01 (sample SAMEA2623734, study PRJEB7988) | marine metagenome | isolation source: saline water (ENVO:00002010), including
CCAGACGCATCGGGAGGACTTATTTGGCATAGAACTACATCTGCTGGAAGCGGACCGCCGGGAGCGAAGAGACCGTCTAGGTCTGAATATCTTCCTGGAATGATTCCAAAGTCTTCATGATCGAGAACATCTCGTAGAGCGTATGTAGGTTGCAACGAGAGCCACTTAAATGGATTGCCAAGATAATCCACTGGTGCGGGTCGCCGAAGAAGAAAGGCCGAAATGAACTCTAGGTGCTGGAAGGAATCCCGCTTTTCGGCGATTTTCTCCAAGAAACCGTATGGACACCCGGAACCTTGAGCCACATATATTCGGCTGCCATCAGGGATTGCACGAACTGCGTCGTCGCTATTTGAGCTGCGATTCCCGCGCCGTGATTTCATAGCTTTCTCATTTCAGTCAAGTAGAGAACGACTAATGACGACATCCTGAATTTCGGTGGCTCCGTCAACATAGTGGGTTAAGCGCGAGGCTGCTAAGTGGCGTGGTAGCGCGTGATCGCGTTTCGCTCCATTTGCTCCCATGACTTGCATGCAGGTAGCAATTCCCTTTTCGGTCACTCGGGTACAAAACTTTTTTGCGTGAGCGGCTGCTACAGAAGCGTCAAGTCCTTCTTGCGCTATTTTTGCTGCTTGAAATGTCAGTAAACGCGAGGCTTCTAGATCAGTTGCGACGTCAGCAAGTTGGAAACGGATGCTTTGCAAGTCGGCGAGACGGCCGCCGAATGCTTTGCGATCTTTGACGTAGGTAGTCGCTGTCTCAAGACTTGTTCTAAGCATTCCACAGCACATAGCGGAGACCAGGACTCGCGCAATGTCGATGCCTTCCATGGCGGCGTGGAACCCCTCGCCTGCTTCCATAAATAGAGCCTCTTGAGGTAACCGGCAGTTATCAAATTTAATACTGTTTGCCCCTAATCCATGACCGCCAAGCAGCTCGTATGGCGGTGTTCTGATTACGCCGGGTCGATCGGCTTCAAAAAGAAATGTTGCGATGCCTTTGTGTCCGAGCGCCTCATCGGTTTGCGCATAGACGGATAAGACATCTGCTTCGGTCCCATTAGTAACCCAAGATTTCACGCCGTTGAGTATCCACTCGTCACCATCCTGTGCCGCTCGAACGCTAATTGCCGCTGCGTCTGAGCCAACATCAGGTTCTGTCAACAAAAACGCTCCGAGCGAGCTTCCGTCCACTAGGCCAGGAAGGAAATTGGAGCGAAGGTGTTCACCCGCGTTACGGGCAACGGCGCCCGCCAAATTGTTGTGGCAGACCAGAGTGAAGGCGACAGCGAAGTCCACTGAAGCTATTTCTTCCAAGGTTCTAGCGAGGCCAGTTAACGAGAGTTCCTCGCCCAGATCGGCAGTAGGAACCAGTAAGCCGGTGAGCCTATGTTCACCGGCGCTTTTGAAGGCTTCGCTGGCAAAACGTCTTTCAGCCTCCCAAGTTTCTGCTCGCTCAGCAACGTATTGAACGGCCCAGTCGTGTGCACGTTGAATTGATCGGTGGTCGGACTCTGAAAGTAATTTAGGATCTAACAAGTTCACCTCTTGAGACTAGTTCGATCAGAAAATAAGCTATTTAATTTGCTGATCTTTGCGACATCTAGCTATTCAGCAGAGTGATCTGTGAGAATCATTCGCGTAGGCGTATAAACCATAACTACTTCACCCTTTTGGTTGAAGACTTCGTTGCGAGTGGTCACTATGCCTCTGTCATTCTTGGATGTCATGCGTGCTTCCGTAACCTCTGCTATGACTTGGACAGTATCGTTGACAAAGGTTGGGCCTTTCACTTGCACCTCTGCCCCGAGATAGGCGATTCCCGTGCCAGCGATGGCTCCACCGCTAATGATCAGACCCTCTGCAATGGACATAACAAGGCTGCCGGGTACAAGCCTGCCCGAGTATCCCGCTCGTTCCGATCCAGTAGCGTCCAAAAACAAACCTTCGACGAACCCGAATTGGGTGGCGTAAACGACTAAGTCTGTTTCCGTAATGGTCCGTCGCGAGGTGCTCCAACGCTTACCTTCTGGCACCTCGTGAAAAGTCCATCCACGGTGTGGCTTAGGCGGTAGTTCTGCACTCATTGTGTCCTCCAGAATGTCTTCTCTCAGACCGTAGCCGGCTAAATAAGCGCGGATACCCTTTCTCCGCCTACCATCTGAGTTGTTGTCTGAGTATTGGAGTAAAGGTGAAAGCAGATCGTCGCACACATAGGTCGCACGTCAGCTACATCGATAAGTCGCGTAACTACTACGGAGCTCAGGGATACCCTCAGGCTTATCAGTGGGCATACAACCAAGACGTGCCATTTGCGCCGTTGAATAAGCCGTTGAGTGAATGCCGAGTTGGGCTAGTAACGACTTCATTTTTTGAACGTAAAGTAGACAAGGACGCCGTTGCTGGTTCAGCAAAAAAAGAGCCTTATGCAGCCAAATGCGACGACGCTATGGAAGGCCTATACAACAAAGATCTTTTCTGGGATAAAGACACCACGCATACCGAAGATCTCGATTCCTACCTGCCAATTAACCGGCTACGAGAGTTCGCAGAGCAGGGAAGGATTGGCTCTCTAGCTGATCGTTTCTACGGGGTGCCAACGGATTACAGTCACAGACGAACGAGTCGGAGGGACGCCCCGCAAATACTTGAGTACGCCAAAGAAGATGAGCTCGATGTTGTTTTGCTAGTCCCACTTTGACCGGTTTGTCACCAGACCGTGAGTCTGGTCGCTCGGCACTTAGAAGAAGCGGGTCTTCCAACGGTGGTAATGGGCAGCGCCCGGGACATAGTTGAGGAGTGCGGTGTTGCTCGATTTGTATTTACCGATTTTCCTTTGGGTAATCCGACTGGAAAGCCTGACGACGTGGCAATGCAGACGTCGATAACTGGGATGGCTCTTGATTTATTGGAGCGCGCATGGGAACCGCGTACAACTGTGCAGACTCCGTTTGTTTGGAATTCTGAAAATAATGATGAGTGGCGACAACACTTTATGAAAGTTGATGATTCGAACCGTGGTGCTTTAGCAGCGGCGGGAGATCAGCGTCGTGCTGCTCAGGCAGATGCGAAGGCTGAAGGACGGGGCAGGGGTTGAAGTGACAAAGGCGGAACGGGGCAGCCGCCTAGATGGTGCTCCAGAGCCGCACCGCATGTTTGAGGCTTCTGGTGGAGTGCGAGTCGCTGCCGATATTTATGGAGATAAAGGGACTCTCGTCGTCTTGCAACATGGCGGTGGCCAGACCCGACATGCCTGGAAGGGTGCTGGGCAGAAACTCGCGGCAGCTGGGTATCGCGCAATTAGTCTTGACGCGCGTGGGCACGGGGATAGTGACTGGGCGCCGGATGGAGACTATTCAAATGACGCGCTTGTCGAAGATCTAGTAGAAGTAGTAAATGAGCTCGGCGAATCCCCAGTTCTCGTAGGCGCTTCCATGGGCGGCGGTACGTCGCTTACTGCAGTCGGCGAGGATCGCGTAAAGGCGCGGGCATTAGTTCTCGTTGACACTGCGCCGAGAATCGAAGTTCAAGGCGTCAGAAAGATCCGAGATTTCATGGGTCAGGCACCTGATGGTTTCTCATCGCTCGAAGAAGTGGCTGAAGCAATAGCTAATTACCAACCTCATAGAACTAGACCGCGCAATCTGGACGGTCTGGCAAAAAACGTTCGACTATGGCCGGACGGTCGTTATAGATGGCACTGGGATCCTGAATTTATGCGGCGAAAGCGTGCCTTGGCTGATCGTATTCCTCGTCAAGAAGATGCCGCGAAAAACGTTAAATGTCCCTCACTTCTGGTCCGGGGTGGACTCAGCGATGTCCTTTCGGAGGAAGGAGCTCAGGCGTACCTGAGTTTGGTGCCCCACTCTGAGTATGCAAACGTTGGCGAAGCGGCGCATATGGTCGCCGGAGATCGTAATGACGTTTTCGTTGCGGCAGTCCTGGAGTTTTTATCTAAAGTCGCGCCTCCGACCTAACTGCGCTTGGTAGCACTATGTGTACTGTTTCGGGAAGCGATAACCAGCGAACCTACGTTTGTTTTGATTATGAAATTAACGGCGTCCCGAGTGGCTCTGACCCCACCCCCTTGATTTCGGCGGTCCTAGCTGAACATGGAGCAGCATCGGTCGAATTGAGCGGTCTGATTTGGGCAGAGTTCTTAGATTCGGCAGCGGCTGTGGAAGCAGCGATTGTCAGTCAATGGCGGGTTCAACGTGAAATCAAGGACGATGCCCGGAAGCTTCGAGTAGGGGTGCATCGAGGCTCCTTGAACCAAACGCATTTAGTTTTGGCTTGCGCCAACGGTAACCAGATCATCTTCACACAAGCGGTCGACGAAGCCACCGGCGGCACGCTTGATGCCCGTCCAATGCAACGCGTGGCGCTGTGGTCGGAGACCGAACCGACTCAATTGTGGTTATCTACAGATAGCCGGCCTGATATCGATGGGCGACCACTTCGCGTAAGAACCTAAATATCTATTCGCTTAGCCGCTTGAACGAAACTAGCTTCTGCAGGAAGAAGTTAATAAGTGTCAAGGGGGAAGCATGCCTACAGATGCTCGCGTGGTGGTGGTACCGCAACAGCAAGGAGAACCTTTAGAGGTCGTTGACTTGATGCTCCCTGAACCTGGGCCACACCAGGTTATTGTGCGCCAATATGCTTCAGGGATATGTCACAGTCAGCTACACACTATTCATAACCCTAGGCAAGCACCGCAGGTCCTTGGCCATGAGTCAACAGGTGAAGTTCTTGAAGTAGGTGGCGAGGTAACAGATCTCGCGCCTGGTGACACGGTCATGGTGACTTGGGTCCCAAAGAATCTAGAGCAAGCTCGGCGCGAAGGTGGCCCCGTTGCTCTTGCCCTCCCTGATGGTCAAGTGGCAAGCAGCATAAATGTTTTCACGTGGGCTACTCACACTATTGCCGACGAAATGTTTGTAGTGAAAGTGCCTGAAAATATCGACTACGAGGCAGACAGCATCATCGGATGTGCTGTCATCACGGGCGCAGGAGCAGTACTTCACACAGCTGCCGTTCAACCTGGAGACAGCGTAGCTATCGTTGGTGTTGGCGGTGTCGGTCTATCTGCTGTGGCTGCTGCTGCTCATCTTGGCGCCTACCCGATTATTGCCGTCGACCTTGACGACGCGAAATTAGAATTCGCGAAGCATTTCGGAGCCACGCATGGAGTCAACGCAAGTGAAGTGGACATGGTGGAAGCGGTTCGAGCACTTACTCCGGTTGAGGGCCAGTTCGACATCCGTCGGCAACCTGTTGCCGGCGTCGACTATGCGTTTGATTGCATTGGCCACGCATCGACTATGAAGCAAGTATCAGAGATAACTAGAAGTGGTGAGTTTGGGCAGTCAAAAGGTGGGACCTCTGTTTTGGTTGGAGTTCCGCAAACTCCCATTGAACTGAATAGTGCCCATATGTTTATAGGCGAGCGTTCTTATATATGCAGTCTTGGTGGCTCTTGTGAGCCGAGTGAAGACTTACCTCGGTTTATCCAGTGGCATCAAGATGGAATCCTCGATCTAGATTCGTTGGTAACGCAGCGCTACGGGATTGACGACATTGGGGTCGCGGTTGAAGACTTGGAGCATGGACGAGTAGCAGGCCGGTCGATACTGGTGTTTGACTAAACTATGTCGCCTACCCAAGAGGGAGAGGTTCCGGAACTTCGCATCGCGAACGGTCGGGCTCGAATTTTGTTGCGCAGACCTGAAAAAAGGAATCGCTTAGAGCCAGTTGATCTTGCACAAGTTATTGATCATATAAATGTCATTGAGAATGACGAATCGGTCCGCATCGTAACGATTGAAGCTGAAGGGCCTTCGTGGTGTTCCGGTTACCACTTAGGTGCGTTGGCGACGGCAGAACGACCAAAGGTCTCGTTCGGTGAAGCATGCGATGCTGTGATGAGCATCACGGTTCCTACGGTTGCGGTTCTAAAGGGAAACATCCATGGCGGTGGAACCGACTTGGCGATGGCATGTGATCTGCGGCTGGGGAAAACGGGCCTTGTGTTGCAAATGCCAGCGGCGAAAATAGGTTTGCAATACTACGCGTCGGGCCTCGAACGCTTTGTCTCTCGAATTGGGCCTGCGGCGACGAAGCGTATTTTTTTGACAGGAGAGCCCATCCAAGCTGATGAACTTCTTCGTGTTGGATATTTAACTGAGATGTTGCCGGAAGAAGCGTTGGAGGCTCGCGTTATTGAGTTATGTAACTCCGTGGCCGAGCTTTCGCCCAGCGCTGTAGCTTTGACGAAGCGGGCAATAGAGAATCTTTCAAGCGATAAACCCTCCGTAGATGAGGTTCAAGAAGGTCATATCTGGTCGACGAGGTCCCCGGACCATCAAGAAGCCATGAAAGCATTAGTAGAGCGACGCTCACCGCAATTTCCTGCGACTTAACTGACATTCAGTTGGTGATTCTGCTAGATAGCAGATGTGGCAGATATTTCTTCAGAGTTAATTGACACCGAAAAAGTGAGTGCCTGGATTGTCGAGCGAGCGGATGTCGAAGACCCTCTTACTTTTGAATTAATTGCTGGTGGGCGGTCGAATATGACTTTCACGGTCTATGACGGTGAGATACCTAAGTTTGTTTTGAGGCGGCCACCGACTGGGCCGCTGCTGCCTTCAGCTCACGATATGGCAAGGGAATATCGGCTAATGGATGCGTTGAGCAATAGTCATGTTCCGGTTCCGAGCATGGTAGGCCTCTGTCAAGACGACGCTGTAAACGGGAGAGATTTTTATGTCATGCAATTTGTCGATGGGATTGTGGTGCGGGACATCGATATTGGGTCCTCCTTTAGTGAAGCGACGAGGAAAACAATGTCGGAATCGTTGGTCGCAACCCTCATAGCGCTGCACGAAGTAGATATCGATTCAGTAGGTCTGGGTGACTTGGCGAAACGAACCGGATATATCCAGCGTCAAGTTAAGCGCTGGACAGGCCAATGGCAGAGCTCTCGCACCCGAGATCTACCAATAGTCGACGCCGTCGCAGAAAAACTGATGGCTCAAATGCCAGAGCCGAATCCGACGGCAATTGCGCATGGCGATTACCGATTATCTAATTGCATGGTCGATGCCGATGGGCATGTCGTGGCGGTTTTGGACTGGGAGCTCTGCACCTTAGGCGAACCGATGGCGGACCTCGGAGGGCTGCTTGGCTATTGGCACGATCCTGCAGAAACTGATTCGACCGGAGATTCTGAAACAACTGGCCTTGCGGGGTTTCTAACTCAAGAGGAAATAGCTGATTTGTATTCTGAGGGTTCCGGGGTTGCGAAGGACTCAATCAACTATTACCGAGCATTTGCACAGTGGCGATTAGCTTGCATAGCGGAAGGTGTTTATGCGCGATATTTGGCGGGGCAACAAGGCGACCAAGACGAAGATATCGACTTGGAACGAATGAATGCATCAGTAGGGGAGCGCGCAGAGCGCGCCGCCCAACTACTCGGGATGATCTAAATCCTTTATTTGAACGAACCGACTCGAATTCTGCTTCGTTTCTTATTTGCCGTGTCGCAAAAGCTTGCCGCTGTAGGTCTCAGTTTGCTGGTCGTCTTCAATGGTTATTTCGCCATTGACGATTACGTTTTTGTACCCAGACGCTTTTTGGATTCTTCGCCACTCACCACCAGGTAAATCATGGACAACTTCCATGGGCAGGACTTTCAAATTTTCCGGATCGTAAACTACGACGTCCGCAGGGCACCCAGGGCGCAGTACCCCCCTGTCCCGAAAACCGGCCAATTGAGCTGGCAACGCTGATAAGCGTCGATGAGCTTCTTCGTACGACACCCACTGATTATCTCTCACCTGTTCGGTGAGGGTTTCAGTCGGGTAACGCCCGGCGGTAAGAAATTTAGTGTGAGCCCCGCCATCCGAAACGCCAAACAACATGTGCGGATAACTAACAATATCTTTCAAAAGCTCGCTGTTGCCTTGCGGAGGAGCTACGAAAAAGAGCGTGTCAAGGTCGTCCTCTACAGCGATATCGAGCATGACATCGACTTCATGCTTTCCGCTGACCTCAGCGGCTTGAGAAACAGACATCTCTCGGAACTGTTCTGTTGTACTCGACCTAGGTGAGAGAATCGTTACGGTTCCGAGGGGCGCGGTTGCTGTAGCTGGAAGATTTTCTTTTAGAGCCTGTCGACGAGCAGGGTCCGCAAATTTCGCCAGACGTTCTGCTTTGTTTCCCATGCATGCTTCCATCCAAGCTTCCGAGTCGTCATACAAGTTCCAGTCCTCGAGGGTGAATGTGAAACCGGCATCGCTGGTAACGCCTTGTCCATAAACAGGTATGCCGCGTTCTCTGCAGCGCTCTAGCCACTCGATCTGACGTCGGTGAACGTGCGGTTTCTCCTCAAATGCCTGCACCACGTTGTGCAGGAGCGGACGGCCACTGATCGATGCGATTTCTTCCAGGTGAGCGAGATCATGTTTGATGTCATCGGTAGTGAGTGTCATTTGAACCACGCCCTGATTACGTTCTGCTAGCACTCTCGCCAGGACGCGAGCTGTTTCGTCATTCATCATGTCGGTCGGCATCGGTGTCCCATCCCAGTCGCGTTGCACAGCTGCTGGGCCAGTCGGCGGAAGCCTTTGAGCTGACCAACCGCACCCGCCTGCATCGAGTGATTCGCGTAGAAGTTGCGCTAGCCGTTCATGTTCAGCGTCGGTGGGCATCCGACCCGCCTTTGCATCATCTACGCCGAGAACTTCTAGAAGCATCGGGCCAACCGGAACGTAGGGCAAAATATTCATCGCTTTGGGCGTGCGGTCCAAGCTATCTAGGTACTCAGGGAACGTGACCCAGTCCCAAGGCATTCCCTGAGCCATCGAGTCGTAGGGAATTGCTTCCACTCGAACCATTGATCTCATAGCGTATTCGCGCATTTCTGGAGCGACCGGCGCGAATCCGAAGCCGCAATTGCCAATGGCGACTGAGGTAATACCGTGCCAACCCGACAGCGTGCAGTAGGGGTCCCAGAAAACTTGTGCATCATAGTGAGTGTGCAAATCGACAAAGCCTGGACCTATGTGAAGCCCGGTTGCATCCACGACCGTTTTCGCGTCTTTGTGATTTACTCGGCCAATATCGACAACTTGCCCGGCTGAAATTGCGACGTCACCACGAACGCGAGGAGCGCCGCTCCCGTCAAAAACAAATCCGTCTTTAAGAACTATGTCAAAACTCATCTTCAAGCCATCCTGAATGATCTTTACAAAAACAGACTAGATCCAGAGCTCAAGAGCGCGTCGCCTAAAATGGATCTCGCTCAATATCGAGAACAAAGCGACCAAGCTGGTGAGTGACTCGATCCTGGTGGACATTTATATGAAGAGGCATTGCGCGAAAATCTCGATAGCGCCTTTCGAAAGTCCCGCCTTCGCGAAGCCCATTTCCCCCTTGGGTGCGCTCAAGCAAGCGCATTGCCTCCGCTAGTTGTTCGACGCTCATAGAAACAACTGACATTTGACGCAGGTAGTCGGCTTCATCTGGAACTGTGTTTGTGGCGACCCGTTCATCTAATTCGGCACACGCGTTTTCCACTGCGGCACGCGCTGAGGACAAGAGGGCAGCTGCCCGACCAATATTTAATTGCGCCGCGGGTTTTTCAACCATTTTGCCGCCCATTATGACCCTTCTTTCACGAGTGGAAGAGGCAACTTCTTGAAGAGCTCGACGAACCAGACCGGCAGCCATCCAACCAAGCCACAGATCCGAAATACCTACCCAGTCTTCTCTGTAGCGGTGGTTGATTACGGGCACAGTTCGAAGCGATTCAGCTCTGTTGGCTCCGTACCACTGGACGCAACGGTCCAGAGGAATGCGGACCTCGCTGTAGTGAAGGTCATCTGTTGCTGAGGCGCGAAGACCAGATCCGTCCCAGGTCGGGTCTATCTTTAGGCCTTCTACCGACGTGCTTACAATTGAGAAACGTAAATCCATCGGCCGGACCGGCTCGTCGTTGTCATCAACTACCGCAAAGACTACTCCGCAGTGATCGGCGTAGCGGCTACCGGTGCCAAAGGTAGCTTTACCATTTAGCACCACTTCGTTGTCTTCCAGACGGCCGTACACCCCGCTACCTGCGCCGGCTGGAAAGCTAACCCACTGGCCTTTGTCGACAATTTCTTTGAGGAAACCCTCATGCTCCGGGCCGAGAGTTCCGACGAAAAGGTGAAAAACTGCGAGGTGATTCCATAAACACCACGCAGTGGATGGACATCGTGCAGCTACCGCTTCAAGCTCTCTTCCCATTTGCAGAATGGAAGACTCGATGCCACCTAGTTCACTGGTAGCAGGCATACGCATAACATCGCTACCACGTAATTTCTCGGTTACCTC
>CEVR01069442.1_pt1 | contig 10369 bp, 8 predicted proteins | sample 356541 | NCBI WGS metagenome assembly CEVR01 (sample SAMEA2623734, study PRJEB7988) | marine metagenome | isolation source: saline water (ENVO:00002010), including
GAACCTGAGCCGGAACCTGAACCTGAACCTGAGCCAACTGAACCTTGTAATGGAATGATAATTCTATGTCTACGAACCTACGATAATGTGACATTCCCTGAAACTCATAATGCATTTGCTACCGAAGATGATGGGATATACTATCCTGCAAGTAATCATAGAACTGGATTTGATGCTCAGTGGCAGGCTGGTATTCGTGCATTCATGATTGATACACATTATGATAATTTGAATGATAAGAAATTATCTGGAGTTAAATTGTGTCATGGTAGTGATGATAGAGGCTTTAGTCCATGCGTTTACGGCAATGTAAGTGCTGTTGATTGGTTATCTGAACTGAATGACGAGATGGAAGATAATCCTCAAGATGTGGTCACAGTACTGGTTGAAAACTATGTCACTCCAGAGCATCTTGAACAAGTATTCATTGATTCTGGGTTAATGGATAGAGTGTTTATTCACGAGATAAACCAACCTTGGCCTACTTTACAAAATATGATTGATAATGCAACAAATCTAGTTGTATTCTGGGAACAAGGTGGCGATGAAAGACACCCATGGATTCATGATTTCCTTTCCCACAGTTGGACCACGAATTATGGTGAAAAGAGTACCTCTGAAATGAACTGTGATGTTCTTCGTGGTGATGAAAATCAAGTTGTTTATCACATGAATAATTGGCTAAGTAACCAAGTAGGACTCGCCGACCCAACACAGGCTGAAGAGGCTAATGATGTAGATTTCCTAGTCGAGCGAGCCAATGAATGCTGGAACGAACATGGTAAGCGTCCAACATTTATCGCAGTGGATTGGTGGGAAGAAGGTGATGTAGTAAGAGCTGCTGAGTTAATCAATCTACAGGATGAGGCTGATTAGCCCCAGAATCTCCTAGTTCGGGCATATTCAACTTCTGCCAAATGAATAGCGCGTAATAAACTATCACGATTGTTTCTTGGTACTTTACGAAGAATTCTCTGAGCAGTGGCTTCACCAATACCTCTTCCCATCAAACATAGAATCGCTTCTTGACCTCGATTTTGAATCATCTCTGCATTTTTTATCATCCTTATACGGTCACTATCTTCTTCTGATGAGACCCAATCTTTGAGCATAGGCAATAATCCTTCTCTTGTACAAGCAAGCATCTTACCTTTACATTTTAGACAAGTGCCTATATCGGAAATTTCGTTATATCTTGCAACTCTAAATCGCCTAACACTATGACATTTCAAACAACATAATACTGCACGTTCATTTTCCAGCCTTAATTTTAGCCGCTCTCTAACTGCAGCATTGTCCCAGTTTGGTAAAAGCAAATCTTTACTTGAACGCCTAGACAAACCAATAGGCCCCGCTGCAGCGATTTCAATTGAGATTACTCCCTCTTGGATTGCCGACAATACATCTCTAGCGCCTTGGATATCCATTTTTTCAAAGAACAATTTGTCTAGAACCTCTTGTAGTACGACTGTTCCACGATATTTTCTAATTAGTGCTTGGAGATTTATTCTTCTTGGATCTACTCCATGTCTAATTATACCAAACGATTTACCAACATCAGCAAATCGCCATCTTAATTGTCTAGAGTTTGGTAAAGTTACACTTAACAGACCCTCTAAAGCATCAGGGGGTGTATCTTTTAGCCAGCCAACTAAGTCTTCTGGTGAAATTCCGGAAGCTTGTATCCCTATTCGTGTTGATTCGATAATCAATCTACCCCAATTTCCTGACTTAGTAGATGCCATTGCCAGTAATAAGTGCCCAATTGTTTCGTTAATTTTAGTTCCATGACATGAATTGATAATTATTGCATCATTTCGCTCTTCTATGGTAATTTTGCTATCTGTCGGCAGACTGCCTGACTTTTCCATATGGTCGCCAATTTCATCACTAAGCATTCCAAGTCCATGTTCATTGATTGGATAATCTGAAACTTTCAAGTTGTTTGATGAAAGAATATTAAAGCGATCTATTGAAGATGAGTCTTGATTAGAAATAGTAATCAAACCCAAATCAGTAGCGATTAATTCTCTCAATTTGCCAATTTGTCTTGCGACTTCTGCAGGCACTGGAGGTAATTCGCCAACCCATTGTGGTGCCTTGGCTTGATCTGAAGCAGGTACAACAAGAAGTTCAGATTTCTCTGGATCGGCATCAATAATCATCCAAGTCCTTCCAGCAATTACAAAGCGGCGAACTGCACCATCTTCATCTTCACCAGAGCCATTTAGAGACAAAACAAAGGCTTCATCAACACTGCCAATCGTTCGCCTTGTTACGCTATCTCTCACTCTGTAAGATTGTTTATCTGGAATCATCGACAAATGGTTGGTAACCCAATCTCTAGTTCTTCCCGAGACAGAAAACCAACCTTTAGTATACTTTTTTGGTAACTTAAGTTCAATTTTCTTTAATTTAGAGTCTATCTCATCATCAGGAGTTTTGAATAATGGTCGCTCTGTTGGCAAATTAATCGATTCGTTCTCTTTCATTAGTTTAGCTTCCTCATATATCGCAGTAGGCCATCTATACCAAGGTTCATTACTTGGATTTTCAGAAAATTTCACTAACCAATTATCAGCAATAACCTCTAACACCTCTATAGTATCTTTACGAGACCAATTCTCAAATTGAGGTGCTTGATTAATGATTTCTGTTGCTTCATCAATAGGTACTGCTTTGAAACAATGAGCCATTAGGATGATTTGGTTTATCGCAACAGTCCTTGGATTATTTCTCCATATTACTGGTTCTAATTCTCCCTTCATTGCACGTTGAGCGATTACAGTTGCTTCAGACAACTCATCACAATCCCAAGCAAATATGTTTCCTCGACCGATTCCCCCAAGTCTGTGGTCCGCTCTACCTACTCTTTGCAGTAAACGGTCAACAGAACGAGGGCTTTTGATTTGGATTATCCTATTAATCAAACCAATATCTATGCCCAATTCTAGACTTGAAGTACATACAAGTCCAGAGATTTTACCCTCTCTTAATCCGTCCTCCATGTCAATTCTTGTCTTTGTAGCAAGTGAACCATGATGAACACCGATTTCTAAGTCGGGAGCCATCTTCTGCAATCTATTGGCAATGGTTTCGGCATCACTTCTACTATTGACAAATAGTAAACATGGAGCATCTTTTCGTATCATTGAGATTACTTTGCGGAAAATAGCATGAGCACGGGATGGAATAGCATACTCAATTCCTCCAGACTCATCCTTAGATTCTGGAAATTCTGTTTCAACACATATTTCTGTTATTCTTTTACCGGTTTCAATAATTGGCTCTCCGTCGCTTGCCAACCATTTAGCTACTTGTTGGGGATTTCCTACGGTCGCCGATAAACCAATTCTTTGGACTTTTTTACCAGATAAGGCCTCTAATCTAGCAAGCCCTAATGACAGCTGCCAACCGCGCTCACTTGCTGCCAAATCGTGAACTTCATCTACGATGACTGCATTAACCGTTTTGAGCAATTCACGCAGATTCTTGCCGGTAAACATCAATTGGAATGTTTCAGGAGTTGTTACCAAAATGTGAGGTGGTTTCCTTACCTGCTTTGCTCGCTCGGACTTAGTAGTATCACCATGCCTAAGTCCAACATTTAGTCCAACTGATTCTGCTATCTCCTGTAGTCTTCTATCTACATCACGATTTAGCGCTCTCAGCGGAGTAATATAGAGTACAGATAATGGCGCCCAATTTTCAGATATGCAACGATGCAATATTGGTAAAATCGCTGAGAGAGTCTTTCCAGATCCAGTTGGCGCAATCAATAATCTATTCTTACCGTCAAGAATCTCTGGGATTGCTGATTCTTGAATTGGAGTTGGCCTCCATTGCCTCGCAGTAAGTGCTTTTTGCAGATTTTCATGAAGTAGGGAAAATACACTAGACATACTCTCCCCACCCCCGCGCTATATGGATAATGCGATTACATTTGAGTATTTGCAGTGAAAATTGTAAGCAAAACATCAAAGAACTCAAACACTGTACCACCTACCAAGCAATGGTGATTATATGGGGTTCTTTGGTGATTTATGGGCTAAACAGCATGGCAAGCAACTAATGTTAAGCGCTACTGGTTTCGGTGCTTCCGCAATTTTACTGATCGTTAGTGGATATCAGTTATTATTCTTACAAAGTGATGCAGAATGGGGCGAATTTACTGGAGCAGCAATCGGTATGCTCGTTTTCTCAAGTTTGCTTTTGATAGTCATTACACCGGAATTCCTCAACCTTAGAGGCTATGTTAATCTGCTTGATGAGCTTAAACAAATCGATTCAACCTCTGAATTAAAGCGCCGTAAATCGGAAGGTGACGAGGCAGCAAAAATTCTTGGAGCAGGGCATGCGGCGGCATGGGAAGATTTCCTCGTTGAGAAAGGTCTCAAGAAGCGAAAATGAGGGTAAAAGTTGACCGACAAAAACCCGCTTAGCAATCTCTTACGCGAGATGATGCTTGCAGTCGCAATGATTGCATTCTTAGTCTTGGGATTATGGGCTCATACTGGAACTATGCCACCATTGGTTGTGGTTGAATCTTCTTCAATGGTACATGAAGAAAATGGTGAAGTTGGAAGCATTGATGCAGGTGATCTTATTCTAGTGATGGACACACCATATGAAAACATCATTACATTTGCTGAAGCAAGCGATAAAAACAACAAGTACCATGGTTACGAAACTCACGGCATGGAAGGAGATGTCATAATTTACCAAAAAAATGGAGATGATGGCACTCCGATAATTCATCGAGCCATCTTGCGTGTGGAGCCAAGTCAAACCACTTCTCCAAATCGCTTAGCACCCAGCGATGGAAATAATTCACAACATTGTCCTGATGGAGGCACCTGGGATGATTCTGTTGAAGATGAAGACGGTGGACTTGGTACATGTGTTTTGACTTGGGCTGTTCCAGGAACAAACATTACTGATTCAGAAACCATAACGATTCGTTTTGACGGCAATAATGCTGGATATTATGATTGTAACAGATTTGCCCATGCTAATGTTGAACCATATCTAGTGGTATGGAATTGGCAACCCAAACATTCTGGGATAGTTACTCTTGGAGATAATAATCAGTGCTCAGTTGACCAAGGTGGTCTAGTGGTTAATGGCTCATCTGGAGTTCACAGTACCTCAGGAGTTGCTGGTCCTGTCAAAGAAAATTGGTTAGTTGGAGTCGCTGGAGGAGAAATTCCTTGGCTTGGTACAGTAAAGTTGATGCTTAGTGGCTCTGGTTCCCCTGGAACTCAATATGTACCTGGATCTTCATTTCTATTCTTATCATTAGTAATTGGTGGCATAATTTTCGCGCCGATTGGTTTGGAAATTGTCCTCAAGAAAATAATGCAAAAATCACCGGAAATGCATCAAGCAAAATATGAAGTTGATTATTCCTCAGAAGAAGAATGACCGTGTTGCTCTAAAGCTTCTTCCATACTTAATTCACCTTTAGCAACTAAAATTGCTACTGCTTTTGAAATTGTAAATTCGCCTTTAGATCGCTTTCGACTCTCGGTTTGAATATATTTTATGTCTCCTTCTGTTGGAGTAATATTTCTTAATTGCCATATTTTCTTTCCTGAATTGGCGGCAATCCTCAATGCTGAAATTGAGTGATTATTACGGATTAGCCCTGATGATGTCTTTTTTTCATCAACCTGTTCTACGATCCAATTTCTTGAGATACAATCATTGATTATTCGATCTCTAATTAACGGGGCACCATCACCGACCCTAATTGTGATATCTTTAAAATCAGCAATACGCCTCAATTTCAACAGATTTGGAATTATTTCTTGGATAGATGTCAACTCTAAGATTCCACAAAATGCTCCATCGACAAGCCATGCGATGCCGGGATAGGGTCCGGGATCTATACCAATTACCAAAGATACTGAGGCATTAGAACCTTTTAGTTGGAAAATTGCTGACAAAATAGCTGAATCAATATTATCAACTTCTACTGGAATCGGAGTACCTATTGATGGAAAACTCAAAATTTCAGAAGGTGAAGAAAACCAAATTATATTTTTATTTGGTACTGTTTTATTGACATCAATTACTTCAAATTCGAGTGATTTTAAACGAAGTTTTTCGATTAATTTGAATGACAAACGGAAGTTTTCAGTCCGAATTGCCAATCGCGACATAGTCCTGCCAAACCATTGATGACCACAAACCTACCGAAATTTGCAACTACCTTGAAATCGTCACTAATCTAACTATGCATACCGAAGTAATCAAAAACGCTTGACAATGATATAGCGTCGTGAGCAGCAAGTATGAGAGAGAACTTAGACAGGTTCTCGCTGGCTTGACAAAAGGCGTCAACGCAGTAATCAAATCTTGTAGTGAAGTTGAGAAAGCTAAGATGAAATTAGTTGAAAAAAGACCTTTTCTCGTAGTAAGAGCAGCCGGTTCTGGTATTGAAGGATCAGGAGATTTACTTGCACTGCGTGGAGATATTTGTTTCCCAATTGAAGTAAAATCTTCCAAAGAAGCAAAATTATACTTATCGGGAAGAACTGTTGACCAGTATAACTCACTGGTCTATGAAGGAAATAGATCTTGTTTAATGCCGTTATATGCTTATCGACTAAAGGGCATAAGGGGTGATTCATGGAGAATATTTCGAGTAGAAACTGAAACACTCCATGGAAAACTGCGAAAACTTGCACCATTTATTCCAAGTCTACCATTAACTCGTAATGGTAAACCTTACTTAAACTGGCAAAAAGGTTTAGCATTGAATGAATTCATTGCTCTAATTTGTTCACAAACTAAATCACCAGAGAATAATCTAGAAAATCTACAATTCCGTAGTAACAATACATTAGATCAGATTTCACTACATGAACTAAATAATCAAAAATCCACCACTCATGTCCAAAGAAATATTCTAGCTGAGTTGATGAAACGTAAATTATGATGTTAGAAATATGGAACTATCAACATAAACAAAATCATTCCAAGCAATGCTAAAGATGAAATGTTGGATGCTTTACTTGAAATATGCTCAATCCACATAGGATTGATATCCCAAAATTTCAATTTACGTCCAACATTCTTTACGCCGTTAAGTATGCCTCGCAACATATCTTTGAACATATGACCACCATCAAATGGAACCATAGGAATAAGATTAGTAAATCCAAGAAGAATATTAACCCATAATAGCCAAAAGAATAAGTTGACTAAGAAAAGTAAACCGTTAGTACCTAATGCTTGAGCAAATGAATTGTCATCTGCCTCAAGTAATGATTCTTCAAATGGATGCATTGCAACACCTTGCAATTCAAAAGGTACAATCATCATACTGAGTGTGTGAAACGGTACCATCAATGATTTTTGTAAAATATTTCCTTCCCAACGAGGAGATAATGGTCCTGCCAATCGGTCTATACCTGCAGTACCTCCTGATAGACCTTCAACTCCAAGAAATGGATCTTCTTTATCGATTCCAAGTGCATCCAAATCTGATGCTGACCAACCAAGATTTACGTAATAGTCGTACTTATCTGAAAGGGTTGCATTTAGAGTTTCTATTTGCCCATCACTACGCATAACCATTATACTAATACTATCATTAGCAGAATATCCTTCCATGACATCATAGAAATCATCAATATCTTGCACTGGTTTTTCATCAATGTATTGAATTGTATCCCACGGTTGTAAACCTGCATCAAAGGCACCCTCATCTTGAACGATGCCCCTAACATGTACACCTGAATCGTTGGCAACAAATTGGCCGGCCAAACCTCCAAGGAATATTAAGCAAACAACAGCAGCAAAAATATTCGTTGCAGGACCTGCAGCAAACATTCGCATTCTTTCTTTACTTGGAGCATTAGTCAATTCTTCATATTGAGGCTCAGCAAATGCACCCAGAGGCAATGGGCCCAATTGTAACAACCCAAAAGATCGAATTCTCATACCATGTGCTCGAGCCTGCAAACCATGACCAAACTCATGGATAACCAGTGCTACAATGAATGCTAATGCACCCCAACCTAGAGGAATTACCGGATTAAGACCAGGAATTGCAACTAATTCACTGGCGGCAGGCGGCGGTGTTTGTGGGGGAGATACCAATGATGTGATGAATGCAATTATCATTAACAATCCGACCATGAGCATGGAAAATATACACACCCACAGAGAAACTTCGCCGTAAAATCGCCAAAATGCTCGAGGTTTTACGGTTTTATCAAGTAAATTCAACCCTCGCTTACTTCTAACCATTAGTATTACACCAAAAACACGAGAAGCATTCCAACGATCAAGAGTACCGTTGTTTTCCCAAATCCTCAATAAAATATACCAAGAAAGTATCAGTAGTAAAATGAAAGACCAGTCGAAATTAACCGTTCCCCAACTGGCAGCCATGTACTTGCCATATTGTCACTCGATTTGAATATTGACAAAACATGAACAAAGTTGAAGAAGCATTAGCGTAAGGAACAACCATGCAACCACTAAGCGACGATATTGCTGAATGGTGTGATGAAACTTGGGGACAAAATCCTCTCGAGGTTTTAGAGTGGTTTGAAGATGATGAGATGGTCCAAGTGTTCATAAAATTAACACGTAGCGTCCTTGTTGCAGATTTTTTATTCAAGGAAAATGCAATGAATATGAAACGTGATAGAATAGAAATTAGACATCATTTGCATATTCCATTAGATATATGGAACCCTGGTTCAATTCAAGCCACTAGAATCAGCGACGGTAGAGTAAGATTTAGACATAGAAATTCTGATATTTTGCTAGCTGCAAAAATGCGGGCACCGGAATGGGGTAAGAATGTATTAGAAGATTGGTTGATGTCGCTTAGAGGCGAGCAATTAAGACCTAAAGATCGGAATCAAAGGGTAGCATCAATAAAAAGAATCAAGGAAATTGTCAGTAGAAATCTGCATTCTGCCTCCCTCGAAGGAGTAAAGGATGATTTACATCTAGTCAACCTTCGAATTAATTCTGCGGAAATTGGATTAAATCCATTCGAAAGCAAATTACAAGAAGCTGAGTAATCAGTTCAATCTAACTTTGTATCGCTCTCTTCCATTAACATATAGAGTGATTTTTCCAGAAGAAGATACACAAATTGCTGCGCATTCAGCAAGTTGAGATATTGCCCTAGCTGCTAAATGCCTACCACCTTCACCATATTTTGGCTGAGTTCCAGCAGGGACCTGTATGTATCTTCCTGCATCGCTCGCAACCCCTTCTTTGTTAAAGAAAATAGCACCATCAAGCCAGGCGAATTCAGCTAATGTTTCATGATTTTCATCAAACAATATACTTTTTTTCTCCGAATCATGCCCTTTAAATGGATTCAAAACCAGCGGAGTTGAAAACTTCCTAAGTTTAGGCAGCGAACCAATAGCAAATAATGCCCCAACTGAATGTCCTTCTCTACCTCTTGAACCAATATGTCTTGCTAACTGCATTGATTTGGTCAATACCTCTAAATCGACATTTATCTCAGTGGCTAAACTAGCAAATCGATTTGCACTTAGCATAGTTGTGTCAACAGAAAATATTCCATCTATTGGTTCGGCAAGAATCACTAAGATTTTTTCTCCACGAGAGATTCTTCCTTCTCCAATCGCTTGAAGTATCATATCATGTAATTGTGATAAAACTTGTAAACCCATAGAAGACAATGATTCATCCATCATCTCGACTAATATTTCATCTTCAACAAATGATTCGATAACTCTTGATTTACTGGTCAAAATCGTCGTTTTTACATTCTTAGGAATTACTTCATGAATCTGTCTAATCTTTTTAACGCTGTTAGAAATCATAATCACAGAATCAAAACTTTTCCTATCTGATGGAAAGGAACTGGCGACCGAATTTACTAGGTCAACCAATCTATCACCTATTGATTTGTTGTGTCAATACCAGGCAACTGGTCTTCAGATTCCCGATATACTGTACGCATATTACTGATGAAATTACGTTCCTTAATTACCAAAATATATTCATCAAAACCGGGATCTTCTTCCCCATCCATATGGCCAAGCAAAACCTCTAATGTGATTCTTGCCCCTTCTCTGTGAGGATAACCGAAAATACCCATTGAAATTGGTGGCGAAACAATTCTTCTAACATCATCCATTTCTTTGAATCTATCAAATAAATTGTAATATGTTTCAGGTAATAATTCTCGTCTAGATTCATCTTGACTTGGTCTTCGACAATCTGGACCAACCACATGAATGATATGTTTGAAATTAGTTGAAAGAGCATAGGGTTCGGTTACTACATTATGAGTTACCGCACAAGGTGGGGCGTTAATTTTCCTTTTTTCTAAGCAGATATTTCTTGTCACTTGAGTTAATTC
>CEVR01031183.1_pt1 | contig 10263 bp, 10 predicted proteins | sample 356541 | NCBI WGS metagenome assembly CEVR01 (sample SAMEA2623734, study PRJEB7988) | marine metagenome | isolation source: saline water (ENVO:00002010), including
AATAATTTATCAAAAACTTTAAAAGCTGGAAATATTTTTGGTTCAGAAGGGCTGGCAATTAATATGGCAGTCTATGTTGATAGTTTAGAAACAGAATTTTTACCTTTAAATTGTAATTGGATTACGAGCAATTTACTTCCAAAATTTGATGAAAAACAAAAAACTTTTGTCGAACCATATTTACCTAATTATAAAATAGGCATAATACATCTAGCCGCAGGAATTTGGAAAAATGGTAAAGATATGAGGACAGATAAAAGTGTGGAAATTGAAATAGAAAATTTAGAAAATAAAAAAATAAATAAAAGTCTAAGATTTAGCAATAATTGAAAAAAAATAGAATTTCAAAAAACTGGGTTAACAAGCAAAGAAAAGATATTTATGTAAGAAAATCTAAGGTTGACGGATATAGGGCTAGATCAGCATATAAATTAATTGAAATTGATGAGAAGTTTAAAATTTTTAAAAGTGGCATCTGTGTAATAGATATTGGATCTGCTCCTGGTAGTTGGTCTCAATATGCCTCTAAAGTAGTGAAACAAGGAAAAATAATTTCAATTGATTTAAAAAAAATGGAGAAAATTAAAAACACTTTTCAAATTATAGGTGATTTTACAGAAAAAGATATTAAAAATAAAATTAAAAGTTATCTGAATGAAGAAGCTAATATAATAATGTCAGACATGGCTGTAAACACTACAGGTATTAAAGATATAGACTCAATTCAAACAGGGGAATTATGTAAAGAAGCTATGATTTTTTCAAAAGAAGTGATTTCCAAAAAAGGTTTTTTTATTTCAAAAATATTTATGGGCAGCACATTCAATGAAATTGTCGCACTTGGAAAAAAAATTTTTAAAGAAGTTAAGGTTTTTAAACCAAAATCTAGTCGAAAAGATTCTAAAGAAAGTTTTATAATTTGTAAAAATCTCAGATAGTCTCTTTAAATTTAAAAGGAATCGTATATAAATGATTATGGTTCCTATTAAAGAAGCACTTACCTTTGATGACGTAACTTTGGCACCTAAGTACTCAGCTATTTTACCCTCAGAAGTTGATACAAGTATTAAATTAACTAACAATTTAAAGCTTAAAATTCCTCTTCTTGCTTCAGCCATGGATACAGTAACGGAAAGTAAAATGGCAATTGCAATAGCTAAAACGGGTGGAATAGGAGTTATTCATAGAAATTTAGATATAAAAAAACAGATAATTGAGATTAAAAAAGTTAAAAAACAAAAACTATTAGTAGGTGCTGCAGTTGGAGCAGGTTTTAAAGAACTTCAAAGGGCAAAGGAAGTGTTAAGAGAAGGTGTAGATTTAATTGTAGTAGATACTGCACATGGACATACTAAAAAAGTATCTGAAATAGTTAAGTTTATCAAAAAAATTAAAAATAAAAAAACTGCTTTATGTGCGGGAAATATTGCTACACCAGAAGCAGCTAAATTTTTATTAAAATTAGGTGTTGATATTATAAAAGTCGGAATTGGGCCAGGCTCAATATGTACTACTCGATTGGTAGCGGGGATAGGTGTCCCTCAATTAAGTGCAATACTTTCAGTTAGAAAAGGTATTAAAAATAAAAATGTAAAAATCATTTCAGATGGTGGAATTAAATACTCTGGAGATCTAGCAAAAGCATTTGCAGCAGGTGCAGATGCTGTGATGATAGGATCTTTATTTGCTGGTACTGAAGAAGCACCAGGAAAAATAATAAAAAAAAATGGAAAACTTTTTAAAAGCTTTAGAGGTATGGGTTCTATAGGAGCAATGAATAAAGGCTCAGCCGATAGATATTTTCAACTTAAGCAAAAAGATATATCAAAGTATGTTCCAGAAGGAGTAGATGGTTTTGCAAAATATAAAGGGAGTGTGGGAAATATTATTTATAAATTAATAGGAGGATTAAAATCTTCAATGGGCTATTTAGGCTCTAAGCAGATAAAATACTTAAGAAACAAACCTAAATTTGTAAAAATTACTAAAGCTGGTTTTTATGAAAGTATGGTACATAATGTAGACATAGTTAAAAGTGATTCAAAATACTAATGCTTAAATTATTAAAAATATTTTTTTTTACAATTTTCTTTATGAATTTTTTAAGTATTTCTTTTAGTAAAGAAGATTTTTTCAGCAAAGGAGTTAAGCTCTTTGAAAAAAAAAAATATGATGAAGCTAAATTTTTGTTTGAAAGAAGCATAGTATTTAATCCAAAAGACTCAAATTCATATTTATACTTAGCAAAAATATATAAAAATAAAGAAGATCAAATAAGTGAAGAGAAAAATTTAGAAGCCACATTATTAATTGATCCAGCAAAAGAAGAGGCAATTTTAATGTTAATGGAAATTGGTTTAGAAAAAACAAATTATTCAAAAGTAAAGGAGTTATCAGAAAGATTTACTAAAGTTTGCGAAGAATTATGTAATGAAAACAAAAAGATTTTGAAAGAACTTGAAAATTTAGAACCAAAAAATAATGAGTCTTGATTTAAATTTAGACAAGATCTTAATTATAGATTTTGGTTCACAATTTACTCAATTAATTGCTAGAAGAATAAGAGAGCTTGGAGTTTTTTCTGAGCTAGTAAGTCACAAAAAAATTAAAAGTTTTCATATTAATAACAATATTAAAGGAATAATTCTCTCTGGAGGTCCGTTAAATGTGTATCAGCTCAACAAAAGTACTTTTGATAACAAAATATTAAATCTTGGAATACCTATATTAGGAATATGTTTTGGACATCAAATTTTGTCTAAATTTAAAGGTGGAAAGGTAAAACAATCAAAACACAGAGAATTTGGATTAGCAAAAATTTTTAAAAAAAGAAATAGTTTATTAGTAAAAAATTTTTTTGATAAAAAAAAATTGAATCAAGTATGGATGAGTCATGCAGATCAGGTCACTAAATTACCAAAAAATTTTAAGATTATTGCTTCGACTGAAAATTCTAGATTTGCAATAGTAGAAAATAAACAAGAAAATTTTTTTGGAGTTCAGTTTCACCCTGAAGTTACACATACTGAAAATGGAAAAAAAATTATAAGTAATTTTATTTTTTTTATATGCAAAATTGAAAGAAATTGGTCTTCTAAAGATCAAAAAGTTCAGTTAATAAAAGATATAAGAGAAAAGGTTGGATCAGACAAAGTAATTTGTGCACTTTCTGGAGGAGTAGATAGCAGTGTTGTAGCACAACTCTTTAACAAGGCTATAGGAAAAAAACTTTATTGTATTTTTGTTAATACGGGATTACTTAGAAAAAATGAAGAAATCCAAGTTATAAAAACTTTTAAAAAAAGATTAAAGATTAATTTAATTTATGTAAACGCTGAAAAAGAATTTTTAAAGAAATTAAAAAATGTTTCAGATCCTGAAAAGAAAAGAAAAATTATTGGAAACTTGTTTATAAGAATTTTTGAAAGGTATGCAAAAAAAATTAACAATGTTAAATTTTTAGCACAAGGCACTCTTTATCCTGATCTAATAGAAAGCAAATCTGTAACAGGCAGCCAAACTTCAAAAATAAAATCCCATCATAACGTAGGTGGATTACCTAAGAGAATGAAATTAGAATTAATAGAACCACTTAAATTTTTGTTTAAAGATGAAGTAAGAAAATTAGGACTCGAGTTGAATCTTAATAGAGATATTATTTCACGTCATCCATTTCCTGGACCTGGATTAGCTATAAGAATGCCAGGATCAATTACAAAAGAAAAAATAAATATTTTAAAAGCTGCAGATAATTATTTCATTCAAGCTTTGAAAGAACATGGTTTATATAATAAAATTTGGCAAGCTTATGCCGCCTTACTTCCTGTTAAAACGGTTGGTGTAATGGGAGACAATCGAACTTATGAATATTTATGTTTACTAAGAGCCATAACTTCTGAAGACGGTATGACTGCAGATTTTTATGAGTTTAAAAAATCATTTATTCAAGATATTTCAAATAAAATTGTGAATAGTATAAGAGGAATTAATAGAGTAGTTTATGATATTACCTCAAAACCACCTAGCACAATTGAGCTAGAATAATATGAATAAAAAAATAAAAAAGATTCTTAGTAAAAAAAATAAATCAAAAATTATTTGCTTAACTGCTTATTCAAAAAATATTGCTTCTATTTTAGATAGATATTGTGATTTAATATTAGTTGGAGATTCATTAGGTTCAGTTCTTTATAATTATAAATCTACTAAAGAAGTGACTTTAAAAACAATGATTAATCATTCAAAAAGTGTAAGGCTTGGTGTTAAGAAATCATTGATGGTAGTTGATATGCCCTACAATACGTATCGTAACTCTCATGAAGCTTTGAAAAACGCTAAATTAGTAATAAAAAAAACCAAATGTGATGCTATTAAACTAGAAGGTGGAAAAAAAATTATTTCTATAGTTAAGAGTTTAGTTAAAAATAAAATTCCTGTTATGGGCCACCTAGGTATTTTACCTCAAACTGATAAAAAATTTACTTTTAAAGGAAAGAAACAGTCTGAAAGAAATAGAATAATAAAAGATGCCAAATTATTAGAAGCAGCTGGAATTTTTTCAATAGTATTAGAATGTGTTGAAACAAAACTATCAAAAAAAATAACTGAAATGATAAATATACCAACAATTGGCATAGGTTCTTCAGTTAATTGTGATGGTCAAGTATTAGTAATTGATGATTTGCTTGGCTTAGGTAAGACTAAACTTAAGTTTGTTAAAAAATATCTTGATTTAAATAAAATTATTGAAGGTGCAATTAAAAGATATAGATCTGATGTTTTAAATAAACAATTTCCAAAAGCAAAACACTCTTTTTAATTTTAGTATTTTAGAAAATTAAGTAATTAACCTATTGTAAAAGGATCTGGTATTGGCTTATCTGAAGTATAAAACCATGTTGTTTTTATTCTTGTGTAATCTTTAATTGATTCGATTCCTGCTTCTTTTCCGTAGCCACTATCTTTAATTCCTCCAAATGGTGCAGAAGGTGAAATTAATCTATAGGTATTTACAAATGTTATACCTGCTCGAATTGCTTTAGAAACCCTCATCCCTCTCGCAAGATCACTTGTATAGACACCTGAAGATAGACCATATTTATTGTCGTTCATTTTTTTTATAATCTCTTCCTCAGTTTTGAATTTCATTACTGATAATATTGGTCCAAATAGTTCATTTTCAGCAGCCGGTAGATTGTGATTATCACATTCAATTATAGTTGGCGGAAAATAATATCCTTCATTTGAAAAAGAATGTCTTTTACCTCCAGTTTTAATTTTTCCTCCCTGTTCAATAGTTTTTTTAATATTATTCTCAATAATTTCTAATTGTTTGAAATTATTCAATGGACCCATTTCTGTTTCTGTATTCAATGGTGTACCAATTTTTATTTTTTCTGCACGTTCAGTTAGTTTTTTCAAAAAATCATTATAAATTTCTTCTTGGATATAAAGTCTTGACCCTGCAATACAGCTTTGACCTGTTGCACCAAATATTCCTGCAACTATACCATTAATTGCATTTTCTTGATTAGCGTCATTAAATACTGCAACTGGACTTTTTCCCCCAAGTTCTAAACTAACTTCAGATAAATTTTCTGCAGAATTTCTAATTATATGTCTTGCAGTTTCTGGTCCCCCTGTAAATGCAACTTTTTCAACAAGATCGTGAGAGGTTAGAGCTTTTCCACAAGGATCTCCAAAACCAGTAATAACATTTAGAACTCCTTTTGGAAGATCAATTTTTTCTACTAGTTTAGCAAATTCAAATATCACAGCTGGAGCTAACTCTGAAGATTTAAGCACAATTGTATTTCCCATTGCTAAAGCGGGTGCAAGTTTAGTTGCAGTTAAAAACATTTGGGAATTCCATGGGACTATTGCGGCTATAACTCCTATGGGAATTCTAGTTGTAAGTGCTTGAACATTTGGTTTATCAATTGGTAAGACTGTACCCTCAACTTTATCTGCTAATCCTGCATAATAATCATAATATTCTGCAATATAGTTAGCCTGTTTTTTTGTTTCCCTAAAAATTTTTCCTGTATCTATAGTTTCTATTTTACCAAGTAATTCAGCATTTTCTCTTAATTGTTCTCCTATAGCTCTTAAAAATTTTGCTCTTTCTCTAGGAAGTAATTTAGGCCATTCACCATCAAACGCTTTTTGAGCTGCTTTTACTGCTTTGTCTACATCCTTAGAACTAGCTTCTGGCACAGTTGCCCATGGTTTGTTATTTTCGGGATTTAAAGTTTCGAAAGTTTTTTTATTTTCAGCCTCTACCCATTCACCATTAATGAACATTTGATAATGTTTTAATTTAGTCATTTTTTTCTATAAATGTTTTAATCGCTGAATTTACCTCATCTGCACATTCAATACCACAAAGATGTTTGCCATTTTTAATGATCTTAAGTTGACTATTTTTGATTATTTTATTCAATTTTTTTGACATCTCAATTGTTGAACCTAAATCAAATTCTCCAGTCATTATCAAAGTATTAACTTTTATTTTTTTGAAATCTTCTTCATTTTTATGATTAACAAAAAGCTCATAAACTTTTAAAAAGTTTTTCATATTATTAGATGATAAAATAGAATTAATGTTTTTATATATATTTGGATTGTTTTCCAAATATTTATCTGTAAACCATCTCTTTAAGGCTTTTTTAGAGAGCTTTAGTTCTTTCTTAGCTTGATTAAATCTTGTATTAACAATTTTTTGTTGTTCCTCTGATCTCTTATATATAGATCCTAAAAGAATTAATGATTGTAATCTATTATTAAATTTTATTGCAAAATTTCTAGCAATTAAGGAACCGATTGAAAAACCAATTAAATGGATTCTATTAATTTTAAGTTCATCAATTAATTCTATAAGTTGATTTGAAAAATCATCAAAATTGATATCATGTTTTTTTAGTAATGACTTTCCATGTCCTAAAATATCATATGAAAGAGTAGAATAATTTTTAAAATAATTTATTTGTGGCTGCCAAATTTCATATGTTAATCCCACTCCATGAATAAATACTATAGGTATTAATTTTTCTTTTTTATTAAAAATATAAAATGTCCCAGAAGAAGTAGTTCCAGATATCATCAAGTTTTATTTAGGCTCAATACCCATTTCTTTCATATCTTGGTATCTATCACCTGTTCTTGCATGAGCTCTTCCACTTGAAGCACCACCTATAGCAATTACTATCTCATTTTCAAATGGAGCATCATGTATTGTAAATTCATGAGTTAAATAATAAGGTCTGAGACCAGAGTCTGTTTTATGCATCATAGGAATAGAAACTTTTGACCCTGCTGGACCTCTAGTATTAGTAAAGCTTAAGTACGAAGTTCCTCCAACAGCATCTCTAAATTTGTTACCAAACCTTAATGTATGAATAAAAGCTGAAGCATGTTCTATTTCTCCATTTAATCCAACTATACCAGCTTTACCATATGCTAATATTTTTTCAGGAGATCCTATTTCTTTAATTAATTCAGGAACAAGTAAATCCCCTAACCTTGGAGCTAATTCTAAAATTGCAGGTCTTAAGTTTTCAACAAAACCTTGTCCATGCCAAGGATTTTTAAAAACTGCAGCAACTGAAACTAATAAAACAGGCTCTTTAGCTTTTTTGCCACCTTCTATGAAAGTTTTATCAACAAATTTTGTAAATTTTCTTAAATTAATATCCATAATTTTTTATTTAATTACCTGAGCTAAAACTAACCAAGCGTTAACCCCTTTGCTTGCAATATAATTTGATTTAAAAAATTTAATTATTTTCCAAGAATTATTATCCTCTAATTCTTTGATCTTTTTGTCAAACCCATATTCTTCATAAATTCCGATATTAATTGTAAAACAAATTAAAGACTTAATTTTGCAAATTCTTACCATCTCATCTAGAGCTTGAGGGTAAACATGACCAAATGTAAAAGTGCCAACACATGTTATTCCTTCGTAAGTATTATCATTAATATTAACTTTTTGATTAAGGTTAATTTTAAATAAATTTTTATAGATTTTTTGTGGAACTAAATCCAGCATTTTTTGAGAAAAATCTGCTCCATCAATATTTGTAAAACCTTTTTTTTTAAGCTCAACGCCTACTAAACCAGTTCCACAACCAGCATCTAATATTTTGATATTTTTTTGAGAAATATGTTTTTCAAAGAGATTTACAGTTTCTTGTGGTCCAGAATATTTCCAATCAACCATGTCTTTGTCGTATTTATTTTCCACAGTCCATTCATCGTAATATTCTTCAACTTCTTTACCCGCTTTTAATTTATAAATTGGAATTTTATTACCAATATCTTTTTGTGACATCTATTTTTGCCTATGTTTAAAACTATCTTTTCTAAAACTATATAATGCGCTAGGATCTACATCTATATCAACTACTGCAGGCTTATTACATTTTATAGCTGCTCTAACAGCCTCACTTACTTGAGAAATTTTTTTAACTTTGAAACCTTTTGCACCATATAATTCAGCAACTTTATCAAAAGAAGGACTAGTAATATCCGCACCTAGATATCTTTTTCCAAAAAAATCTTTTTGATAAGCTTTCTCAGCTCCCCAACTTTGATTATTCATTACTATGGTTGTAGTATTTATTCCATATTCGACTGCTGTACTTAACTCAGATATAGTCATACCAAATCCTCCATCTCCCATTAGACTAACAACAGTTTTTTTTGGTTTTGCAATTTTAACTCCAAGACCACAAGCGAATGAAAAACCAACTAAACCAAAGTCCAAAGGTGTAAATAAAGATGGTGGATTATAATATTCTAAAGCATCTGTAGCTTGCAAACAAAGTGTTCCAGCATCTAAAGTTATAGCAGTATCTTTTGGTAGAGCTTTTCTTAGTTGTTTGAATAATCCTTTTGGTTGAATGGGGAAATTTTTTCCAAGATTATATTTGTCTCTATTTTTCAAATAATTTTTTCTTTCCTTTAGATATGAGTTAGTCCAATTTTTGAGATTTAATTTAATTCTCTGTTTTTTTATCTCGTTATATATTTGATTGGTGGCCGTAGCTGCATCAGCGTTAATTCCAATAGTTATTGGAAAGTATTTTCCGAGCATTTTTTTTTCAATTTCAATTTGAATAATTTTCGCCTTTTTATTTATATTATCATAAGAATAAAACGTAGAGTTAAAGCCCAATCTAGTACCAATTGCTAATATGACATCTGCTTTTTTAACAAGTTTTGATGCAACTGGATTTCCTCTTGGCCCCATTTGACCTGCATTCAATTTATGATTAAATGGAATAGCATCTCCATGACCTGCAGCAGTAACTATTGGTATATTTAAAAATTCAGCAAGTTTAATTACTTCTTTATATTTAGCAGCGTATTTAATTCCGCCTCCAGCAATTATTACAAGTTGTTTCGCTTGATTTATAATTTTAGTTGTTTTTCTGATTTTTTTAAAATCTCCTTTGAGATTACTTTCGAAAGAAAAAGAAGATTTATTTATATCTATATTGTAACTATTTGTTTCTGCTAGAGTGTTTCTAGGTAGATTAACACATACGGGTCCTCTTCTAGGTTTCATTGCTAAACTAAAAGCATTACTAATTACGTTTGGAATAATTTTTGAATTTTTAACTGTCCACGTTTTTTTTGTAATTGGAGTAAATAAAGATTGTTGATCAAGACCTTGAAATGCATCCTCCATTTTATCTTTTGTTGAGTGAGATCCCGCAATAGCTATTACAGGAGAAAAAGCTGCTTTTGCTTGAGCTACTCCAGTTACTAAGTTGGTAGCTCCTGGCCCATTTTGTCCAGCTATAATTACACCAGGTTTATTAGACGCCCTTGCATAACCATCTGCCATGTGTGCCCCTGTTCTTTCATCTCTTACACCAATAAATTTGATTTTTTTTTCATGATAAAGAGCATCAAAAATTTCCATTGTAGCTGATCCTATAAGACCAAAAACATTATTCACATTTTCTTTTTTTAAAGATTGAACTGTGGCTTGACCACCAGTAATTTTCTTACATGATTTGATCACGAAACTTTTTTGACTTCAGTATCAACATTATCCTGAAAATGAGGCATTACCTTTTCAGTAAAAAGTTTAATACTTTTCATACAGTCTTTATGTTTTACACCGGGAAAGTTAGACCAAACTTGTAAGTTTTGTAAGTTTAGTTCAGATTTCAATTCATTAATTTTATCAATAACAAATTCTGGAGTTCCAAATAACATATTTCTTTTATGTAAAAATTCATAATTTAATAA
>CEVR01032802.1_pt1 | contig 10200 bp, 8 predicted proteins | sample 356541 | NCBI WGS metagenome assembly CEVR01 (sample SAMEA2623734, study PRJEB7988) | marine metagenome | isolation source: saline water (ENVO:00002010), including
TGTTAAGTTTATAGCAAACTTTGGAAAAGGAGAGAATTTTAGAACAAAATTAAAAAATGCATATGAAAATGTTGGAAAACATGAGCATTCATTGGCGTCAATGTTATTCAATGAAATAAATGGATTAAATAATTTCAAAACTGTAGGTTTAAATTTTGATTCAAAGCAAAGAGCGCCAACAATATCAATTGTACATAAAAAAAAGGATCCAAAATACGTTTGTAATAAACTTTCTGAATTTAATATATGCGCTTGGGATGGTCATTTTTATGCAAAAAGAGCTATTGAATGCATGGGGCTTGAAAAAAAGGGGGGAGTAACAAGACTTGGAATCTCAATTTATAATACTAAGGATGAGATTGAAAGAACTATTAAAGCTCTTTCAAGTATTTAACTTATCTTTTTTAAAATATTTCTTCACTACATAAGACAAACTTTTATATGAATTGATCAGTATCTCATTTATAATTTTATTTTCCATCCATCTAACTTTTTCAATTTTTTCTTTCTTTTGGCCTTTCATTTTTGAATCATCAATACATTTCATTTTGTACCAAACAGTTTTCTTTAAAATAAACTTTTTATATCTAGTGTAGGTGTGCCATGTTGTACAATTCCTTTTAATAATTTTAACTTTGGTATTAGTTTCTTCTTCAACTTCTCTTACAGCACAATCTTTTATTTTTTCACCTTTGTCTTTTTTACCTTTTGGAAGATCCCACTTACCTAATCTGTAAATAAATAAAATTTTGTTCTCATTATTTTGAACAATACCACCAGCTGCTTTAATTACTTTAAATTTTTTCTTTAAATACTTTATTACTTCTTTTTTATTTTTTAAAGTAAATGTAACAGAATAGGTTTTTTTGAGTTTTTTTTCTGTCATTATCTTTAATAATGAATCAATTGAATCTGGCAAAGCATCATAAATTAATACTCTTGCTCTTAGTTTAGTATGAATTATTCCAGAAGATCCATCTATTAGAGTATCATAATTTTCAACTTTCAACTTTGAATTATCTAAATTTTTGAATAATACAGGTATATCATTAATAAAAATTCTTTTCATAATAGAAAAATTGAATTATTGAAATGCAAAATATTAAAATAAATCGAATTATTTTTGTTAATTAATCTATAAATGATTGCACAAAAAATTATATCATCTCTTATTTCAATTAATTCTATAAAAATTAATTTAAAAAATCCATTTGTTTGGGCTTCTGGATGGAAATCTCCTATATATTGTGATAATAGGATATCACTTTCTTATCCTAAAATAAGAGATGATATCACTGCTCAGTTGGTTAATAAAATTAAATCGACTTTCGATAAAATAGATGCCATAGCTGGTGTAGCAACTGCAGGTATACCTCAAGCTTCTCTTGTTGCAAAAGAACTTAATCTACCTTTGGTTTACGTTAGATCAACAGCAAAAAAACATGGTATGAAAAACATGATCGAAGGAGAATTAAAAATTAATTCTAATGTATTAGTTATTGAAGATTTGATTTCTACAGGTGGAAGTTCATTAAAAGCAATAGATGCAATAAAATTAAGAAAATGTAATATTTTAGGCTTAGCATGTATATTTAATTATAGTTTTGAAATTTCTAAAACCAATTTCAAATCCAATAATATAAAAGTTGTCAATCTATGCAATTATTATGATTTGATTGAATTTGTAAAAACAAATAAAATAATTAGTTCAAAAGAAATAGATTTTTTAAAAAGTTGGAGAAAAAATCCAGATAAGTGGATTAATTAAATAGTTAGTTTTCAAGATAAGATAACTCTACAGGAATTATTGGATCTATTGGATCAAGTTTAGAAAAAGCTATTTTTGATAATCTGATTATAATTTTTTGATTTGAACCTGTATCTGGTAATTTACCAATAACTCTAACCATAACCTTTAAATCATTCATTTGATTTCTGACAAAAAGAATAGTTCCAACTTTTGCGCTTTTATGCAAAGCTAAGTATTTAGTTGACTCCATAGGCTCCTCTATTGAAGATGCAAAACCTTCCTCTTTTAAAATACCTGGAAATTTTTCTTCATATGTTTTTTCAATCATTTCAGATTTAATATTTACTGATTGAGAAAAAACTATAATTTTTTGATTAACAGAAAGATCATTGTTTTTAAGATTATTCCATTTTTTTAAATCACCAATAGAAAGATTATATTTTTTTGAAATAGAAAATAATGTTTCTCCTTTCTGAACATTGTGAAAAATTGTATCACTTAATTCTCTTGATAATGATTGAAAGTAAGTTAAATTCAAAAAGAAAAATAAAAAACAGAATTTATAATTTATAAAAAGCATTTAATTAGTAATGTATTAATTTTGCAATATGAAACTAGGACATAAAATAATTTATATTTTTTTACCAATATTCATTTTACTTAAAATTAATATTTCTTTTTCGCAAGAGAAAAAACTTAATGTTCTTCTTGTTGAAATAAAACAAAATATTGATCCAAGAATAAATAGATATACAAAACTAATGTTGGAAGAAGTTGAAAAAAAGGATTATGATATGATAATCATTGAAATGGATACTTATGGAGGTGCTTTAAATGATGCTGATGATATTAGAACAAGAATTCTAGACTTTGATAAGCCAATTTACTCGTGGATAAATAAGGATGCTGCATCAGCTGGAGCCTTGATTTCTATTGCTTGTGACAGTATTTATATGAGTAGTGGAGCAAGTATTGGTGCAGCAACTGTTGTAACTGCTGATGGAAGTGCAGCACCTGATAAATATCAATCTTATATGAGATCTATAATGAGATCAACTGCAGAGGCTAAAAATAGAGATCCAAATATTGCTGAAGCAATGGTTGATCAAGATGTAAAAATAGATAGTTTATCTCAAGAAGGAAAAGTTATTACATTCTCAACATCTGAAGCTATAAAAAATGGTTTTTGCGAAGCTGAAATTAATTCGATAGATGAATTAATGAACCATCTAAATTATGATAATTATGAAATTAACAAATTTGAACTAAGTTCTACTGAAAATATAATTGCATTTTTCTTGAATCCTATGATTAGCAGTGTTTTAATTCTTATTATTTTAGGTGGAATTTACTTTGAACTTCAAACTCCTGGTGTTGGCTTTCCAATAATGGCTGCAATTATAGCTGGTATATTATATCTAACTCCATATTATCTTAATGGCCTTGCTGAAAATTGGGAAATTTTAATGTTTTTAGTAGGAATAATATTAATTGGCATTGAAATTTTTATTATTCCGGGATTTGGAATATTTGGAATTCTTGGAATATTATTTTCAATTAGTTCCCTGGTTTTAATCATGGTTAATAATGATTTTCTAGATTTTACTTTTGTTTTTCCAGCCGAACTTTTTAATGCGACCGGATCTGTTCTTCTAGCTGTACTTGGCTTTATAGTTCTTTTATTTTTTGGCGGAATTAAGCTTTCTGAATCTCAATATTTTAAAAAAATATCTTTAGATGATATTCAAGATTCGAATAAAGGATTTACATCTAAAATAAGTAATAATGATATAATAGGTAAAAAAGGCAAATCGTTTACTGTTCTTAGACCTAGTGGAAAAGTTATTATTGAGAATAAAATATTTGACGCTTCAACTTCAGGGGAATACATTGATAAAAATAAAAATATTGAGGTAGTAGAAAATGAAGGCTCATCAATAAAAGTTAAACAAATAACCTAGTGAGATATATTGCTGTAATTCCTTCTAGAATGGAATCGAAGAGACTTCCTGGAAAACCTTTAAAAAAAATTGGAAACAAGTCTATGATTCAAAGGGTGTATGAACAATCTATTAAATGTGAAAGGTTTGAAAAAGTAATTGTAGCTACAGATAATGATGAAATAAAAAAACATGTTGAAAGCTTTGGTGAAGTTGTATTGACCTCTTCAAACCCTATAAATGGAACTGAAAGAGTATCGGAAGCCTTAAATAAAATTAACATATCTTATGATTATGTGGTAAATATTCAAGGAGATGAACCTTTTATAAAAAAAAATCAAATTGATGCCTTACTTAATATATGTAACGGAGAAAATCAAATATGTAGTCTAGTAAAAAAGACACCTTATAACCAAGAATTGAGAAAAAATAGTATAATTAAAGTTGTTATGGACAAAAATAAATATGCCTTATATTTTTCAAGAAATATAATTCCAACAAATAATGAAAATGCTGTTTATTATAAACACATAGGCTTATATGCATTTAAAAAAAATACAATTAAAAAAATAACTGAACTATCAAAATCAGAATTAGAAAAAATAGAGTCCTTAGAACAATTAAGGTGGTTAGAAAATAATTATAAGATTAAATTAGCAATAACTGAAGAAGATACTTTCGGAATAGATACAGAAGAAGACTTAATTAAAGCAAATAAAATTGTTTTAAATAATTAAAAATTATATTTGTAAAAAAATCAAAATAAATGAATTTTTTAAAAAATATTTTAAAAAATGTTATAACAAACATCATCGGATTCTTTGTTAGTATATTTTTAATTTTTATAATTTTTACGATAATGGTTGCAATATTTTCAACTCCTGATGATAAAGCAAATATTATTGAAGTTAAAGAGAATTCTATCCTATTTATTGATGATATAAATATAATTGGAGATAGGGATTTAAAAGGCGATGATTTAGATATCAATCTAGGATTTTCATTACCAGGTTTAAACGAGGATTTAAATAAAGAAAAAATTAGTTTAAGAACATTTAAAACTCTTATTGATTCAGCAAAAAATGATGAAAATATTAAAAGCATTGTTTTAAATCTTGATAATGCATTAATACCTTTCAATAAATTAAAACAAGTCAGAGATATTTTATCATCTTTTAGTGAAGTAAAACCTATATATTCTCATTCTGACTATTATACTAAAAACTCTTATTATTTATCTTCAATTAGTAATTTAATAGCTGTATCACCTCCAGGGTTCATAAACATAAGTGGTTTTGGTATATTCGATTTCTTCTATAGAGAATTATTTGAAGAGTTAGGAATCAAAATTGAGCTTTTTAGAGTAGGAGAATTTAAGGGAGCTGCTGAAACCTATGTTAGAAATGAATTTAGTGAAGAAAATAAAAAACAATATTATGAATTTTTGGACGAAAGATTTAATTTCTATTTAAAAGACATATCAGATTCTAGAAATTTAACAAAAACATCATTAATTAATTTTATCAATAATTATGAAACTGAACTTTTAAGCGATGCTTTAAAAAATAATTTAGTTGATACATTATTTTACAGTGATCAATTTGATGATTATCTGAAAACAAAAATTGATTCTTCATACAACAAAGTTTCATTCCTAGATTATAAAAAAACAGTTAAGATTAAAAATAATTACTCTAAGGATAAAATTGCTATATTATATGCATTAGGAGGTATTCTTCCAGGAAAAGGAGATGAAGGTATTTTTTCTGAAAGTATAATTAAAGAGATAAAAAAAATAAAAAAAAATAAAAATATTAAATCCGTCATTTTTTATATTAATTCAGGAGGAGGTAGTGCATTTGCTTCTGATTTAATCCACAGAGAAATACAACTTTTAAATGAAAAGAAACCAGTTATTGTTTATATGTCTGATGTGTGTGCGTCAGGTGGTTATTATATAGGTATGCCAGCTGATACATTAATTTCATCTAAGCATAGTATTCTAGGTTCAATTGGAGTTTTTGGCATTGTTCCTGATTTATCTGGGTTAATTAAAAATAAATTAAAAATAAATGTTGATGAGATTAAAACAAGTCAAAATATTGGAGAAATTAATTTATTAAAGCCACTTAATAAAGATGAAAAAAAATTAGTTCAAAGAGGAGTAAATCAAATATATGATGACTTTTTAAATGTTGTTTCTAAAGGGAGAAAAATGAGTAAAGAGGAAGTAAATAAAATTGCAAGAGGTAGAGTATATTATGGAGAAACTTCAAAAAAAATCAATTTAGTTGATATTCTTGGTGATATGAACGATGCAATAGAAATAGCTGCTGATAGAGCTAAAATTGAAAAATATCAAATTATTGAATATCCAAGACAAAAATCATCAATTGAAAAACTGGTTTCATCATTAAATCAAGTTAACTTTTTATATTCAGAATATTTTCCAAAAATTGATAATTGGTTAGTTAAATCAATAACTGAAACAAAAATATATGATCCATTACAGATGAGAATGGAATTTCAATCAGATGTGTCTAAGTGAAATTTATTAATTTTTTGATAAATTTTTATCAAAAAATAAAACAATAAGCTAAAAACAAAAAGTAGTAATATTTTATTTAATTGAAATAAGCTTTCATTTTTTTTATATAAATCTAAAACTTTGAAAAAGTAGAATATTGTAAATATTCCCAATAAACCATTTTTTTCATTCAATAAAACTTTTCTTAAATTAAAATTTAACTCTGGTTTTATCCATTTTTTAAAATTAGGAATTATTACAGGAACATTTAATGAATATAATTTGTATTCATTTTTAAATTTTTTTGTTAAATAATCTTCTTCTGCCAAAATAATTGGAATATAGATTAACCAGTAAAAAAAAATAGAAAATAAAACAAAATATAAGTTATTTGTAATTAATGAAGCTCCAAGCCAAATAAGGAAATTACCAATATACAATGGATGCCTTATGAGTGAATATATTCCTGTTTTATTTATTTTTGAAGCAAGTTGAGATTTTGTATTTCTTCCTGAAGTTTTATCAAAAGAATATCCAACAACTAATACTCTAATTAATAATCCAGTTAATGAAATAGATAAGCAATAATTAAATATGGATGGATTTATTTTATTAATTGGAGAAATATAATAAAAATAAAAAGCTAAGAAAATAATAGGAATAGGAATATAGCTCCTGTATCTAAAAAATAAATTTCCTAAACTAATTAGCATACTTTTTTTAATCATTCTTCTTGATTATCAATCTTTAATTCAGAATCTATTATTTTAAGTATTGGGACAAACTGATTATCATTCATATAGTCATATTTAAACCCTTCAAAAACATCTCCTTGAATGAAGTTTTCATTACGTAAGCCAAACTGAAAATAATTCCCATATTTGTCAATAATCTTACCTATCATATTAATTAGTCCAAACCCAATAAATAGATTATCTGATGGAACTTCACCATATGAATTAACAACTTTATCTTTAATAAAATTTGAAATTTCTGAATTTAGATTAATATATTTTCTACTTATAAAAGAAACATCTAATCTTTTTAATTGATCAAATGTATTTACATCATATTCTAACCATTCATCAAAACCCAAAACTGAAATCGTATCATTTCTAACATCAACAGCACTTAATGTATTTGAACTAAGAAGAGAGTTAGATGATACAGTAAATACATGTCCAATTGAATCATCATCGATATAAAACTTTTCTTCATATTTATAAATAGTATCAAGTTTTTCAATTCCTCTTCCATCCTTTACAATTCTTCCTTCTATATTATTAATTGAATCTGCTTCTTGTTTTGACAACATAAGTTCATAAGAATTTGTTAATGAATCTAATATTAGTCTTGAATCTTCCAAGTTTACTTTTTGTTTATATATAAAATTAAAACCATTTGCTTCCATTTTATTTTGATAAATAGATGCTATGAGAGAATCAACTTTATTGTTCTCATAAAAAATTATCGCATTTTTATTTTTATTAAATTTTTCTTTTGCATATTCAGCAGCCTTTATCGCTAAAGTTTTATTGCTAGGTAAAAAAAGCATTGCATATTTATTATTATCAATAATTTCATTGTTACTTGACAAAGGATTAATCATAAATATTTTGTTCTCAAGACAATATTGACTTACTAATTTTACTGGACTTGAATATAAAGGACCAATAATTAGATTCATTTTATTGAATAAACTAGATTTCAAAATACCTTTAACAACCTCTGGATCTCTTTTGGTATCATACGGATATAATTTTATTTTAACTCCTATTGAATCTAAATGATTTGTTGCCAATCTCATTCCATTATATAAATCCGTTATAAATTTATTTTTTTTCATAATGGATAAATTATCATTTTCATTGTACATAAATGGTAATAAAATAGCTACCTTAAAAATATAATCATCACTATTAATAAATAAATTTTCTTCTGATACATTAGATAAAATATTTTGAATTTTACTGATTATATCTTTATCCAATGGCTCATTCAATAATTTTCTACCAAAATATTTTGCTATCACATTATTCTTAGGATAAATATCATGCCATTTTCTTAATTTATTAAAATCATTTATTTTTTCGACTTTTGGATCTAAAAACTCATAAAGTTGATCTTTTATGTCTTTTGATTTTATACCAGAAAGTATTCTAAAAGAAGATTCATATTCATTTTTTTCAAGTAGTAATCTTACCAACCAATAATTCACTTCATCAAGCTGAGGCCAACTTGGATAATTAAAAATTATATCTTCTAATTTTTTTTTAGAATTATCAAATTTATTTAAATTAAAATCACATAATCCAGAATAATAAATTGAATAAATTTTAAACTCGTTATTTGTAGATACTAATGAGTCAAAATGTACTATTGCTTCAGAATATTTTTTTTGATAAAAAAGTTTTTTACCCTTTATGTACGTTTCATAAGAATTTTGAGAAAATAATAAGTGAATAGGGAGAAAAATTATAAGTAATTGAAATATAGTTTTATTTATTTTCATAAAAATTAAATTATTCCCATTCTATTGTTGCAGGAGGTTTTGAGGAAATATCTAAAACAACTCTATTTACCCCTTTTACTTTATTAATTATTTCATTTGATATTTTTGATAAAAAATCTGAAGATAATTTTGACCAATCTGCTGTCATACCATCTAAACTATTTACTGCTCTTAATACAATAACATTTTCATAGGTTCTTTCATCACCCATAACACCAACTGACTTTATTGGTAAAAATATTGCTCCTGCTTGCCAAATATTGTGATAAAGATTTTCTTTAATTAATGAAGAAATAAAAATATGATCGGCTTCTTGAAGTATATTAATTCTTTTTTCAATAACCTCTCCCAAAATCCTTATAGCTAAACCTGGTCCAGGAAAAGGATGTCTATATAATATATTTTTTGGTATTTTTAAAGAAAGACCAATTTTCCTAACCTCATCTTTAAATAATGTATTTAAAGGTTCAATAATTTTTAGATTCATTTTTTTGGGTAAACCTCCAACATTATGATGTGATTTAATAGTTACAGATGGACCTTTGACAGATACTGATTCAATTATATCTGGATATATAGTACCTTGAGCTAACCATTTTACATTTTTAATTTTTTTAGACTCTTCTTCAAAAACATCAATAAAGGTTTTACCAATAGCTTTTCTTTTATCTTCAGGATCAACCTTTCCTTTTAATGAGGCATAAAACTTTTTTTTTGCATTAACTCCAATTACATTTAAACCTAGATTTTGATATGATTTTAAAACATTTTCAAATTCATTTTTTCTCAATAAGCCATTATCAACAAATACACAAACTAAATTATTTCCAACAGCTCTATTTATCAAAAAAGCTACTACTGATGAGTCAACACCTCCAGACAAACCTAATAATACCTTATCATTTTTAAGTTTATTTTTAATTTCTATTATTGAAGAATCAATAAATTTCTTTGGGGTCCAGGACCCTTTACATCCACAAATATCAGAAATAAAGTTTTTTAAGATTTTAGTTCCATTAGTAGTATGTGTAACTTCAGGATGAAATTGTAATCCATATATTTTATGATTTTTCACTTCATAAGCTGCAACATTAACATCATTGGTGCTAGAAATAATTTCTAAATTACTTGAAATATTAGTAATACTATCCCCATGACTCATCCATACAGTTGAATCTATTTTAATATTATTTAAAATTTTGCTTTTTTTTATGTTACTTAACTTAGCTCTTCCATATTCTCTCGAGCTAGATTGAGAAATTTCACAATGAAATTTTTTTGCGATTAATTGAGCGCCATAACAAATTCCTAGTATTGGAATATCAGAAAATTTTAAGAAATCAAAATTTGGGGCATCATTGTCATTTACTGAGTAAGGACTTCCTGAGAGCACTATCCCACTTATTTTATTATGTAATTTCGGTAAAGAATTAAAAGGATGGATTTCACAATAAACATTAAGTTCTCTTAT
>CEVR01101043.1_pt1 | contig 10180 bp, 6 predicted proteins | sample 356541 | NCBI WGS metagenome assembly CEVR01 (sample SAMEA2623734, study PRJEB7988) | marine metagenome | isolation source: saline water (ENVO:00002010), including
CTTTAGAAGAAGCAGACGGCGATGATTGGGCATTTCAAAATTATCCTCATGGAGCAGACTATGCTTATGAGTTAACATTATCAACCCAGAGGAATCTATATGTGGACACTTGTGATCCTCTAACAGACTTTGATACCATTTTAGCTATAAAAGATGCATGTGGCAATGATGTCTCTCTGACCGAATTTGATGATGGGGCACAAGATTTTTGTCCTGAATCAGGCATACCAGACACTCCCTGGTATGCTAGTATCATTGACAGTATTACTCTTTCCGCAGGTACTTATTATATTGTTGTAGATGGATATAGTGGTGGAACAGGAGATTACAAGATCGCAGTGGGTACCTTGCCTGAGATCATTAGTTCCACAATTGCATCAGACGATAGTTACCTTGAGGTCCATTTTAGTGAGGGTATGTATACTGATGCAACGGGTAACGGAGCGCTTGAAGTATCTGATTTTGAGATATCATTTGATCAAAATGGCGGAACTGCGGATGGGGTAACTATTAATTATTTAAGCAATACTTCAGGTGGCTCATTGGAAGGGGGAGAAGATACGGTCCGTTTTGTTATAGATGTACAGGGTGAGTCAACTGGAAATGAATTAGTGACAATTCGCCCGCTAACAAATGCTTCCATCTTTAATTCTTTTGGGATTGGCCTTTTGAGAAGTGCAGATATCACTCAACAATTATCCGACCAACTGGTACCATTCTTGGCTTCATCAACCCCAGATAATGGTTCGATAGAAATTGCTACATATTCTGATATCACATTAGAATTCTCTGAACCGATCCAAAATAATAATGGATCAAATATAAATAATGCTAACTCTGAAAATTCAATACTTATAAAAAATGCAGATACGGGTGAAGATCTTGGCTATTCAATAAGCACAGCTAATAATACAGACTTTACAATTGATCCAGATGAAGATCTACCAGAATATGCTTATATACAGATCATTTTATCAAATATTCAAGATTCATTTGGTAATGCCCTTGTCAATGATACTATCCAATTTCAAACAGCGGATGAATCACCACCATTAGTTCAGTCAAGCGATCTGGTATCTACAAATGAATATGTTATTATTTCATTTAGTGAAGGTGTTTATTCAACCAATAGTGGAACAGGCGGTATAGAGTTATCAGACCTAAGCTACAATTTTGAGTCAAATAGTGGCAACTGCGAATCTGCGTCCATATTAGGCTTAAATAATTTTACAGGTTCCCTTTTGACTGGTGGAGAATCTACCATACATGTATTCGTTCAATTAGATGGCTCACCATCTGGTTCAGAAACAATTGTACTGGCACCAGCAGATGGTTCATCTATCTATGATCAAGCTGGTAACCCTATGCATCCTTCCAGTACCACAGGAACATTACTTTTCAATGCATCAGCTTCTATCCTTAATTATACTTTATCAGATAGTAATGAATATGTGGATATTACATTCTCCAATGGTGTCTACGGCAATTCGTCACAGTCGGAAATCGTAAATGTGCCAGACGTGCAAGTACAACTGAATTCTAATAGTGGAAATGCAACAAGTGTAACAGTCACAGATATTACGACAAATTCAGGTACAGATCTTTCTGGAGGTGAAGAGACGATAAGGATTCATTTAAGTTTTAATGATCTTCCATCAGGAGTTGAGACAATAATGGTCGCTCCATCTGGCGAGGATCAAATATTTAATTCTGCGGGTGTTCTGATCCCTCAATCTGAAAATACAGGGCTGATACCATTAAATGACCAATTGCCTCCTAGCGGTGATTCAGATGCCGAAGATGGTGCTATAAATGTAGATCAGAGTGATTCCTTATCTATGACATTCACCGATGATCTTTATGACCCTGAAACAGGAGAATTAGTAACTCTATCTGATCTAGAAGCATTTGTGATACTGCGCTCCGGCGATAGTACTGGTGCTGATATACCATTTGAACTTATCATGGAAGGAAGCCCGCCAACACTTTATGTAATCCCCGAAGAAGATTATGAAAGTGAGGATGACATATTTTTTTCATTTAATGCAGTGCTTGCCGATGAGAGCGGAAATACTGTTGAGTTTAGTTTTCAGGCATCTTTCTCTATACGCGATTATGTACCCCTTGCTGCTGATTCTTCAATATTAGCACCGGATAATTCCTATATTGATATTGAATTTAATGACCAGGTATTTGGTAATAATGATGCGACAGGCTTGATTGAGGTTAATGATATCATCGCTACTATTATTTCAAATGGAAGTGAGGTCGATAATTGCAATATTACTAGTCTGACGCTAACGGATAGTAATTTTTTAATCGGTGGAGAAACAAGTATTCGAGTCAATCTTGAGTATAATTCTACTCCGGATGGTAATGAGTATATCATATTAGAACCAACTGAAGGCGTCACATTATTTGATGAATCAGGTAATCAATTTTCAGAGACAAGTTATACTGATACTCTGCGTCTAAATGATCTACTACCACCAAGTGTGGATACCATATCTGTGCCAATTGATTCTTTTATCGTATTAATGCAAAATACACCATTAACATTTAATTTCAATGAACAGATAGATTCTCTCCAATTTACAGTTATATCTGGTGCTATTGATTCAGTCAGTTTTGACTCAACTCGTTTTGATTCATCTATACAGATAATTTTAAAGCCCCCATTTGCTAGTTATGATTCAATCACCGTTAATTTTTCTTATCTTGAAGACCAGGCAGGACTATCTACTGTAGATATCGCATATACATATATAACTCCAATACTTGGAGACTATGATCTGGATTCGGCAATAACTTATAATGACCTCATGGATCTAGTTGAGAATTGGGAAGCAGAGAATTATAATTATGAATTAGCTCCTGTTGTGGGGACTGCTCCTCATTTCATTTCTTTCCCAAACAGTAAATTTGATATTGAAGATGGAATGGCATTCATGCAAATGTGGTCTTGGTACCAAAAAGAATTCGGGGAGATCAATACAGATACCGTACAAGTTGGTCGCCCTCTTGATATTTTAAAGAATAAGAATAATATATATATTATTCTAAATGACTCGGTCGCTTCCGGACAAATACAACTAGCATATGATATAGGTACAACCCCGGTCCAATTTTCACAGCGCGTAACAAGGGAAAAAGAATTGTTCCTAAATAGTCATTTTTCTGATAAAGGATTTTCAATGATAGAATTTGCTAGAACGGGTATTTTAGCAAAAGATACTTTACAATTTGTCATTGAAGATGCTGCAGAATTGAGACTTTCATATAACTTTACTAGCCATGAACAAGCTAGCGTTCAGAGAGGGTATGTTCACATTAATCATGACCCTATTCCATCTAAGGTTGCTCTCTATCCAGCCTATCCAAATCCATTTAACCCTGTTACAACTCTACGATTTGATATCCCCAACTCAGATATTAGTCAAAAAGTATTATTATTGATCTTTGATATAAATGGCAGGCAAGTTGAGTCATTAGTTAATGGCTCTAAACTTCCAGGTGCTTATCAAATACAGTGGCATGCAGACCAATTTGCATCAGGAATGTATTTTGCAAAACTTATTTCCGGCGGAATAGTAAAAACGCAAAAGATCATACTATTAAAGTAGGTAGCTTTGCTTCATTGCTTCAAACTAGGAACAACTATTACATTTGGTATCAAATGAAAAATCTATTAACAACAAACCAGCTTCGTGAAAAATACGACCCTGAATCTATTTTAAAAGATATCGATAAGACCTTTGAAGCAAATTTTGAAAAACTAATATCCTCTTTAACTCATAAGGATTGTCCTCTCAATAAATACGATCAAGATATACAGATATCCTTTTTAGACTCAGAGCCAAATGATAGTGATGACCTTGTCAAGAAAGTTGCTTCTCTTTTAAAAGATACAATTTATTTCATGACCCTATCAAAAAAAGATAGGACCAAGGTTACTCAAAAGATGCGAGCCTATTATTCAGATATGGTAAAAAACCAACTTTACCGCATTGAGCAATTACTTGATGACCCGGAAATAGGATCACCAAAACATATTAATGACCCTAGTCCAAAGCATAAGGGGATGGCACAAGTATTTCAGATCCTTACACTTGTGCAAAGTACACTCCAACTTGAAAATGATTATCGCAGAGATCTGGCTAGATCTGGTTATCTCACTGGGTTACAGATATCAATGGGAAATTTCTTTGTTTTTCTAAATAAATTGGGAATGAATCAGAAAGATCAGATCACATTGGTACAACATTTGTTTGATGATTTTAAAGTAGATTGGGAAGAGGGAGATAGAGAAAATATAAGACTTTCCTTACAAAACCCTGCCTTAGAGTATCATAAAATGACACATGAAGATCTACAAAAGACCTCTGGTACGCTTTTTTCAAATAAGGTCAATGATAGTATTCTATCAAACTTAACTGAGCAAGCTATCATATTAAAAAAGAGAATAAGACGGTTCTGATTATAGCATGAACGATCCTGTCGTAATTGAACCTTTATCTTCACTCTGGTTGACCGGGATAGCAGTGTCAATTATAATATCTGTTATGATCGTTCAGGTCGGAGTTCGAATCCCTCCAGATAAAAGACGTATTTTGATGTTATCTATAGGTCTTTTTATCCTTGGCATAGAGACTTGGCAGCAGTTCTATTTTTCCCATTTAGGTGTTTGGACCGTTGAAAAGTCTCTCCCCATACATCTATGTGGTATTTCAGCGATCATCGCTGGTATTATGATGATAAAAGCAAATCAAAATGGATTTGAATTCTTAGCTCTGATCGGCTCTCCTGGGGCTTTACATGCAATACTTACGCCTCAATTAAATCATGGTTATGATATATTACTTGTTTACAAATATTATATTAGTCATACAGCCATTATCCTTATACCTTTGTTCCTTGCTATTGTGCAGGGTTATAGAGTTAGAAAATCAGCTTGGCTAAAGGTTCTGATCATGGTTCAAGTTTTGATCATATTTATTGGTACCGCTAATTATTTGTTTCATTCAAACTATATGTATCTGGCTGCAAGACCTTTGGTAGATAATCCCATGATCGTTGGTGAGTGGCCATGGTATATTATCGGTTTTGAATTTCTTGGTCTCATTCATATTCTTATATTTTATTTTGGATATCGTAAGATGAGACCGCTGCCTTTCTGATATGATAAAATAAATTTATTTTCTATCCTCATTAATCAGTTTTTCATTCATAATGAACCAGATCAAAGAAAATTTTTTAATAGACTCAGAAACTATCTTTTTGAACCATGGTTCATATGGCGCATGTCCTAGACCTGTGTTCGAAGAATATCAAAAATGGCAGAGAATGCTTGAAATCCAACCAGTTCGTTTTCAAACTGAAACTGTATATTCTGCTTTAAAAGATTCAAGAGTTGCCTTGGGAGAATTTGTTGGCTGCGAAGAGGGTGAACTATTATTCTTTCAAAATCCTACTACTGCGATCTCAAATGTGATCTATAATTTAGAACTGAAAAGTGAAGATGAAATTCTAATGACCGATCATGAATATGGTGCGCTGGTCAGGGCATGGAATGCATTGGGAAGAAGAACAGGTGCCAATATTATACAACAAAATATTCCAACAAACCTTGTCACAGAAGAAGATTTTATTAATGCTTTTTGGAAAGGAGTTACTGAAAAAACAAAAGTAATCTTTATTTCTCAAATTACTAGTCCAACAGCATTGATATTCCCAATAAAAAAGATAATTAAAAGAGCAAAAGAAAAAGGGATACTAACCATTGTTGATGGAGCTCATGTTCCTGGACAGCTTGACCTCAAGATCAATGATCTCGGTTGTGACTTTTATACAGGAGCGCTTCATAAATGGTTATGTGCTCCTAAAGGAACTTCATTTCTATTTGTAAAAAAAGAGCACCATTCATGGATGAAACCGGTTATTTATAGTTGGGGAAAAAATGGTGATGACCCAGGCCCTACAGAATTCCTTCAGGATTTTCAATGGCAAGGTACTAGAGATATGTCTTCCTTTTTAACAATTCCAAAAGCAATAGAATTTTATCATGAATGCATTAAACCTTTGCAGGAAAAATGTCGTCAAATCAATCTTGAAGCATATTCAAAGTTCCAAGTTGCACTTGGTACATCACCATTATCAGAAGGAGCTGGCTGGATAGGTCAAATGGTCTCGCACCCGCTTCCAATCGATATGCCTGAGGATCTCAAAAAAATCCTCTTAGATGATCATAAGATTGAAATTCCTATTTTCGAATGGAAAGGGCTAAACCTGATCAGAATTTCCATTCAGATATATAATACTAAAAAAGATGTAGAATCTTTAATGAGTGCATTAGCATCTCTTAATTAAATTTATATTACATATAGATGAAATATTTATTGATACTACAGCTTCTTGTTTCGGTCGCGTATTCGCAGCGGGTGCAACTTTTTACCAGGACAGATGATATCTTTACTTCCTCAAATCACTTTACACTAAAGAATAGAAAGGTCATTTTTTGGGAAGATGATGTTGTACTCATGACCGTGCCTATAAAAAATCTTGTTGAGGTCCGCTATGCTGAAAAATCTTATTCTTATATAGGAACGCCATGCGTATTTATCGGATCATTAATGCTTGCCACAACTGCAGTGCTTGGTGCAGCTGGTCATCTAGAGTCATCTTTCATGTCTGAAGAAGAATTAATTATAGCCGTCGGTGGGGGTGTAACCCTATACTATCTTGGTAAATTATTGAAGCTTATTGGTGCACGTTTTGGAAGCGACATTGTCTATGAAGATTTTGACCGCTTAGATACATCGACCAAGACCCTCGTACTTGAGTCTATCAGTCTAGATATGCAGAAAAAAGAGAAACAAAGTCAATTTATGCATGGTCCTGAGGGTAGAAAAACAGGCTTGAAATTATCCTGGGAAGGGAAAAAACCTTGGAAAAAGAAATATAAGCCCAAAAGAAAGATCATTCGATTTTCTTTCTTCTAGATAGGTAATTATGCAGTGCATCCTTACTGCGCTGAAAGCAGAGTCTGATCCAATAATAAAACATTTTGGTCTTAAAAGATCCAATTCATTTGATTTTCCTGTTTTTGAAGATCAAACCAAAGATCTTTTTTTGATTGGTCTTGGTGTTGGAAAGAGAAAGATTGAATCGCGAATAAAAAACTTTATTAAAAGTGGTAAATATTCTTATGTACAGTTCATAAATATTGGAATCGCAGGTTCAAATAAAGACTATTCAGAAATAGGCGACTTGTTATTGATAAATAAGATCATCGATGAAAGTTCTAATCTTTCTTATTACCCAGATATTCTTATCGATCATAAAATGGTGGAAGGTGCTTTAACAACTGTAGAAAAAGTAGCTGACGATATAAATAGTCACCATGATTCTTTAGTGGATATGGAGGCATCAGAGATCTTTAAGGTATGTTCAAGGATAACCCCTATACATCATATAGCATTTATAAAAATTGTATCAGACCATATGCAGTTTGAACAGGTAAAATTGACTGGTAATGTGATCTCGTCATTAATAACTACAAAACTTGAGGTCATTAAAACATTCTTAGAAAACTTTAATAGTTTATTAAAAAATGATCAGCCAATTCTATCTCAAATTGATCTGGATTGGATCCACAATAATAAAAGACAATTATTATTAACAGAGACCCAAACAAAACAATTAACTGACAAAACAAAATACTACAGGCTTAAAAATAATAAATTGCCACTCCCGGATCAAATATTAATTAAGCCCGAATCGAAAGTTGTACGAAAAAGAATATTTACTGATATCTGTGAAACACTTACAAAATAACTTCTCTCATCTATACATTGAGAAGAATGTAGAGAGCTATCCCTTAACTAATCTGGCAATAGAGAGTTTTCCTAAGGCAACTATTATTTGGATAGACCATTATAAAGATATCTTTAATCGAGGAGGTCAAGATTTTCAGAATCAGAAGGCTACAATGAAACTTATTTTAGCTAAAAAAAGACCACCTTTTCTTTACCCGGCATCAGATATGGTTCAAGAATTTGGTACGCCTAATGCATACTACAACACACCAGTTTTAAATTGTCTATATAATTGTGAATATTGTTTCTTACAGGGTATGTATCCCTCTGGAAATCTGGTGGTATTTGTTAATGAAGATGATCTAAAAAATGCTATTGACATGCAACTAAATGATTTAAATGACCCTCTAAAGCCTACAGTCGTATCGGTTTCATATAATACGGACCTTTTAGCTATGGAGAATATCCTACCTCTTACAAAGAGTTGGATCAAATATGCTAGTACTAAAAATAACCTTAAGATCGAAATACGTACTAAGAGTGCACTTATTTCGGCTATTAAGAATCTTAATGCTGTCGATAATGTTATTTTAAGTTGGACGCTATCACCCGAATTAATTTGCGAACGTTATGAATACACTGCTCCACCGCTTGATAGAAGAATAAAAGCAGTGAGGCAAGCTATAGATATTGGATGGCCCGTGAGGCTCTGTTTTGATCCTGTGCTTTTGATTGATAATTGGTATGAGGTATATACCGGCTTTTTTGACCAGGTATTTTCAAAGATAAACGTAAACAGAGTAACAGATGTCACTTTAGGAGTTTTTAGAATGAATAAAGATTATTTTAAACGAATACGAAAACGTGATACAAGGTCAGATATTTATTATATGGATTATTCTGTAGAGGGAAATACTATGGTTGTAAACAGGGAGGAAAGGGTCGATGCATTGAATCAATTGTCATTGTATCTTAATAAATTTATTGAAAACAAAAAAATTCTAGTTTGGAAGTAAGGATTTCATAATTTGTAAATTAAGAAAAAGTATTGACCCAATAATAAATAGAATATTATGAACCTAAAACTCATTGTTTTTATAATCGCAATTGTTTTCATTGTTGGCTCATTAGTGCTCGCTCTGTGGTACAGGATGAATGAGGATAACAGTGATTAGACAATTACTTTTCGCTCTACCATTAACATATGTGATCTTCGCGCAGCATGGAGACTTTGACCTTCCTGACCTCAATCCTGCATCGGACACCTACGATCAGATCATTGGTCCTGATGATTATCTTGATGACATTTGTATAGTTTATTTTGGACATGAATATTGAGGTGTGTGTAGAAGCAGGTTTGGCTTCTTGAATACTGTATACAATGATCTTTTGGCTATGGGAGTAGATGATCTCGGAATTATTGGTGTGGGAAAGGATGAGTATACCAGTAGTCTAGAAGGAATGATAAATGAGCGAACCCTACCTTGGGTATCAGACATTGAAGAAGAGGGTTACCCAGTATGGGAAGACTATGGTGCAGTACAAAGAAGTACCTATTTTCTCGATAGAGAAGGTAACCTCATATACCAGTTCAACATTACCACACTAGACCCCACTGACCCTGAGGACTATAATTACTTAATTAATTTAATACTCGACTATCGGGCTGATAATGGTCCAAGTGTTATAAGAGTAGCACAGGATTTCTCTAGTATACAGGATGCTATAGATAATGCATTTGATGGTGACATCGTGCTTGTAGACCCAGGGACATATATCGGTAATATCAATTTTTTAGATAAGAGTATCACTCTTGCCACACTTATATACAGTGGATTTAGACCTGATGAGATCGAAAATTCTATTTTAGATGGTGGTGGTGCAGGCCCTGTAGTTACTATCAATGACGGTCAGGATCATTCTACTATTTTACTAGGGTTTGAAATAACAAATGGTAGTGCAGAAGAGTATGGTGGTGGTATTTTGATCGAGGATTCTAGCCCTACAATAGACAGAAATATAATTCATAATAATCATGCGGGTTCTTGTGGAGGTGCAGGAGGAGGTATCGCGGTCATTGGCGAGTCCTATCCTCATATTTTTGGAAATACCTTTTACGGTAATATTGTTTCGGGTGATTGTGATTGTGAATGTTATTTTGGAGGGGGATTATTTGTTGATACTCCATCTTGGCCTGTGGTGGGCGGTTCTATTACACTAGGTAATACATTTTATGATAACTATTCTGATCTCGGGTCTCAAATTTTTAGAGATCACACGCAAGACACTTCAACATGGACACCTATATATGCCCATCATAATTATTTTCAAGCTTGTCCTCCTGATTCTCTAGATGTTTATCCATT
>CEVR01019701.1_pt1 | contig 10170 bp, 9 predicted proteins | sample 356541 | NCBI WGS metagenome assembly CEVR01 (sample SAMEA2623734, study PRJEB7988) | marine metagenome | isolation source: saline water (ENVO:00002010), including
AAGTTTTGCGACGTCTATATTGAAGAATGTAAAAAAAATGGAGAGACCCATAATCTCAGACCACTCTTAAAAGAAATACTTATTATGATGCACCCTTTTGCTCCATTCATAACTGAAGAGATTCATAGTATCTTATTTGATAGTTCTATTATTCATCAATCGTTGGGCTAATATACATCTGAATATGATCAATATCATCTTCTAGATATACTTTACCTCTGGGAGTAAATCCAAGATCTATATAAAAATCTTTCAATCTATGTTGAGCTGAAATAACAATTTCATCATTTGGATATTCTTTTTTTAAAAAATTTACTCCCTCTTTTGTTATTTCCTTTCCAATACCAAGACCTCTAGAATTTAATTCAGTAACAATTCTTCCCATAGAGGAGCCCTCATACTTCACCCCAGGTTTAAAGGCTCTCAGATAAGCTACTAGTTTATTTCCTTTGTAACATAACAAATGAAAGGCGTATTGATCTGAATTATCTGCATCAAGATATGGGCAGTTTTGTTCCACTACAAAAACTTCTTGCCTTAAATGCAAAATAGAATATAAATCATTATTCGATAATTTATCAAAAACTTTCCATTCAAATTTAATGTTTTTATTCATAATTAATATAATATTGAGATATTCTCGCATACAAAAAAAATATTATGAAAACTATATATGATTTTTCAGTAAAAGATGCTGACCTCAATGATGTTACTCTTAAGAATTATCAAAAAAAAGTATTATTAATTGTTAATGTAGCAAGCTATTGCGGACTTACCTACCAATACAAGGGCTTAGAAGATCTATACAAAAAATACAAGAGCATGGATTTTGAAATTCTTGGTTTCCCTTGTAATCAATTTGCAATGCAAGAACCTGGCACTAACCAAGAAATTAAAGAATTTTGTGACGCAAATTATGGAATAACTTTTAAGATATTCAATAAAATCAGAGTAAATGGTGCTAAAGCTGATCCCTTTTATAATTTCTTAAAGCTTGAAAAACCTGGGGTTGCAGGTACACCCCAAATAAAATGGAACTTTACAAAATTTCTCATTAATAAAAACGGTGAAGTTGTTAAACGTTTTAGTCCTCAGGTTGAATCAAATGAGATTGAGTTATGCCTAAAAGAGATCCTTTAGTTTATAAATCTAAGCTCATAAGAACTGCATCATCAGTATTAGTGCCTGTATAGTAATTAGTTCTAACAGCATCTTTTTGGAAATTGAATTTGTAGTAGAAATTAATTGCTCTTATATTTTTAGATCTTACTTCAAGAAATGCTTTTCTTGCTCCTAGAGTTTTGGATTGTTTTATATAAACACTCATCAGGGTTGTTCCAGCACCTTTTTTCTGCCACTTTCTTAGAACAGCTATATTTAAAAGATGACTTTCCATTTTGATCAAAGAATAGATAAGAAACCCTATGACGTCATCATTATATTTACACACAAGTGATTTGTGCCCCACCTCAAATGAAGAAAAAAAGTTATCTTTTGACCATGGGCTTGGATTTGTTTCAAGCTCAATCTTGTATGCATCTTCTAAATCAAGATGATCCATTAAAGAAATCTTAAACATATAATTATAAATCTAGTTTGGACTTAATCTTCAACCAGAGATCTTTTTTATGACTTTTCTTTAAAAATAATTCATTTATTGAGGGTGCTTGAATTGAGTTTTCAAGGAATAATTCACTATTAAAAACTTTACCAAAAATTATTATTAGTCTTACATCACTTAACTTAGAAATAGTTTTCTTCAATTCATATTCAGATTGAATTGAGATCTTTTTTGATTTTTCATTACCTTTATCAAGATTTGTTGATGCAAGAATAGCTTTTATAAGTTCTTGCTGTTCTTTTACAAAATTTTCATAAGGCTTATTAAGAAGTGATAGAATTACACCCTTTTGATAAAAATATATATCATGATTAGGAGAATTATTTATCTTTGAACGTAATGAATATCTTTTGATACCGATCTCTTTTAATATAAGATTAGTTTTTATCTCAGGGGTAAGCATAAATAACATAATAACATTTAGTTTATAAACAATGGATAATCCAATAGACAAATATTCAGCTTTTAAGCCGATTGATTTAGCCAATAGAAAATGGCCTAACAATATCCTAAAAGAATCGCCTGTCTGGTGCTCTGTTGATTTGCGTGATGGAAATCAAGCATTGATAGAACCGATGGGCTCTGAGCGAAAAGATAGGATGTTTGCATTATTATGTAAACTTGGATTCAAAGAAATCGAAATTGGGTTTCCTTCAGCCTCTCAAACTGACTATGATTTTGTAAGAGATCTTATAGAAAATAAAAAAATACCCTCAGATGTAAACATACAGGTGCTCACACAATCAAGGGAAGAATTAATAAAAAAAACCTTTGAATCATTAAAAGGAGCATCTAAAGCTATAATTCATTTCTATAATTCAACCTCAACTCTTCAAAGAAAAGTTGTTTTTGATCAAGACAAGGATGGGATCAAAAAAATTGCTACTAATGCTGCATTATTGATAAAAGATTTAGCTGAAAAAAATCAAGAAACAGAATGGAGTTTTGAATACTCACCTGAGAGTTTTACTGGCACTGAGCTTGAATACGCCAAAGAGGTTTGTGATGAGGTTGTAGAAATTCTTAAACCTGTGTCAAAAAATAAAATCATTATCAATCTGCCTGCAACTGTTGAGATGTCTACGCCAAATATTTATGGCGATCAAATTGAGTGGATGAATGAAAATCTTAAAAATAGAAGTGATATATGTTTGAGTCTTCATCCTCATAATGATCGTGGGACTGCAGTGGCTGCATCCGAATTTGGTCTAATGGCAGGAGCAGACAGGGTTGAAGGTACTCTTTTTGGAAATGGCGAAAGAACTGGAAATGTTGATATTGTGACGATTGCTCTGAATATGCTTACACAGGGTATTGATCCAAAATTAGATTTTTCTAACATTAACTCAGTCATGAGGGAGGTTGAGTATTGCAATCAACTACCTGTTCATCCAAGACATCCGTATGCAGGGGATCTTGTTTTTACAGCTTTCTCTGGATCCCATCAAGATGCTATAAAAAAAGGATTTAAAGCGATTAAAAAATCTAATAATCCAAAATGGGAAGTTCCTTATCTACCCATTGATCCCGCTGACTTAGGCAGAAGCTACGAAGCAGTAGTTAGAATAAATTCTCAGTCTGGTAAAGGAGGAGTAGCATTTCTTTTAGAAAAAGATCATGGAGTATCTCTTCCAAGAAGACTACAAATAAGTTTGAGTCAAAAAATACAAAAACTTGCTGATGAAACAGGAAAAGAAATTACAAGTTCTCAAATTTGGGAAATTTTTGATGCTAATTACCTAAAACCTAAAAATAACTTCTCATATATCAAACATTCTTCGACTTCAGATGGTGATTTGCACTCTTTAAAACTGGAAATGAATATGGATGCTAAAGCAATAAAGATTGAAGGAACTGGTAATGGTCCTATTGATTCATTTATGAATGGGCTTTCAAATCAATTTGGATTTGATATCAAGGTTGCCGATTATCATCAAACAGCAATATCATCTGGTTCTGATGCAAAAGCTGCTGCCTATATTGAGCTTGAAAAAGATGGCAAAACATTTTGGGGTGTTGGCATTCATCCAAATACAACTAGAGCTTCATTTGATTCTATAATTGTTGGATTAAGTAAACTCTTAACTAGTTAATCAAAATTAGGTTCTCTTTTTTCAAAAAAAGCTTTAACTGCCTCTCTATTTTGTGAACTAACCGTAAGCTCATTTTGAATCTCAGCTTCATTATGAAAAGTATCCCAGTAACCAAGGTGCAATGACTCCCTCATTAATCTTTTAGTATGGTTTAATGATTGAGAGGATCTTTTTGCTAAATTTTCTGCCCAGGTAAACGTTGTGCTCTCTAATTCATCCAATGGGACGACCTTATTAGCTATACCATACTCTAAACAGTCTTGAGCTGATATTTTCTTTGCTTCAATAGCATGTTCATATGCTTTAGAGAATCCCATGAATTTTGGAAGATACCAGGATAAGCCGCCATCTGGAACTAATGCGATATTACTAAAAACAGATAAAATATAGCTATCTTCTGACATTACTCTTAAATCACAAGACATTGCGATTGCCGCACCAATTCCAGCTGCAGGCCCAGCAATTGATCCAATAACTGGTTTTGGCATATCAATGATATTTTTAAAAAATGGTTTATATCCCCTTATCAAAGCATCTTTTGATCCTTTCCAGCTTGCGCCCCTCTCACTTAAATCAGCACCAGCAGAAAAACCTCTTCCAGAACCTTTTAATATAACAACTCTAATATCATCATCGTTTTTAACATCTTCGGTTGCCTTCTGAAAATCCCAAACAAGCTGTTCATTAACTGCATTTAAAAGCTTTGGTCTATTGAGCGTAATTATCGCTACCTTACCTTTCTTATCTAATTCAATTGTTTCTAAGTTCATGTTCGCACTCCAATTATCTTTTAGAAATTAATATATGGCCATTTGTGTATATTATTTGGCCACTCACTTCTTCTTTATCAGATCGAGACCATTCAACCTTTGATTTTGGTCCCGGACTTGAGTATACAAAAGTTTTAATTATTTCTTCAATTATTTTACTGTTGGGCACAGCAATATTACATTTTTTAATTGAATATCTTAAAACATCTGCAATCAATGGATCCGATAACTCTTTTAGTTTTTTTAAATTTATAGAATTAGATATTAAATCATCATATTTTTCATGCATTAAATCAGAATAGTTATCGTTCCTATCTTTAATAATTTTAGAAAAATTACTAACTCTATTTGAGAAATTATTCCATTTCTTTTCTAGCATTGGGAATATCTCATTTCTTAGATAATTTCTGTCAAAATCACTACTAAGATTTGAATCATCTTTAATATAATCAATATTATGTTTTTTTAAATAATCTAAAATCTCTTTTTTTGATACTCCCAGAAAAGGCCTCACTAATACTCCCTGCCCCAAAGATCTTTTTAGCTTTGGTCCTTCCATACCATCTGGACCAGTTCCTCTCATAAGCCTCATAATTAATGTTTCTGCAACATCATCACTATGATGTCCCAGTAGCAGCTGATCATCTCTAGTTAGTATCTTTTCAAAAACTCTGTATCTAGCCTTCCTAGATGCTGATTCTAATCCCCCTCCATCAACTTTAATCTCAATAGATTTAGTAATTAAATTTACATTTAATTTAGAACAGGTCTCAATACAATGGTTTTCCCAAATAGATGAATGCTTAGATAAATTATGATTGATGTGTATGGCCTTTAAATTAAGTTCTTGCTTAGCGTTTAAAATAGAAAGTAGATGAACTAAGGCAGTTGAATCTGGGCCTCCACTATAGCCAATAAAAATACTTTTACTAAGGTCGGTATGCTCTGTAATTAGACTTTCTGTTAACAATATCTATATCTCTACTATATCTTTACCGAATACATCTTCTAATAAGAAAAAACTTTCAAGCGAAGGTGTGAATTTAAATTTATCTCCAATATCTATTATAGCCTCTGATTGATCTGAAATTACTCTTACATTTAATCGGCAAGATCCATCTTTCCAAAAATCCTTATCAAATGTATCAAGATATTCTGAAAATTTAACTAAAGAATTGGCATTAGAATTATTGATATCAATTATTACATCTTTAACTTTTTTATTAAGAACGTAGTTGATTGTATGTATTTCTTTGACGCGCATTCTGAACATTAAACTTCCTAGATCACCGGTCCTGTAATCATCCACCTCTACTGTTCCTCTCAAAGATAAGATTTCTCCTTCTTTAAGGATATTATGAGAGCTCTCCAGAGTTTCACTTGATACTATGCCATCCATACTTCCAGTTCCATCGTTAAAGTTAATAAAAGTTAGTGGTTTGCCTTTTCTGTCTTTGATCTGTCTAACGCTATTTATCAAACATACTAGCGAAGCACTTTTTATTTCATTTGACAATTCGCTAATTTTCTTTGATCTTATTTTTTTTATTTTATTTTCAATTGCTGTAACTGGATGCCCAGATAGATAATATCCCAAAGATTTTTTTTCGAATTCAAGTTTTTCAGTAAGAGTTAAAGGAGTAATATTTTCATATTTTTCATATGGATTAAAATTTTCTTCGATTGAAGAAAACAGATCTCCACTTTTAGGACCTAAATTATTATTACTTGATACGTCTCTTAGCATATCTTTTACACATTTGATTGCTATAGTCCTTGAAGGTGCGAGTGAATCAAAAGCACCAGATTGAGATAAGGCTTCTAAAGATTTTTTACCTCCTAATTTTATATCCACTTTTTTTGAAAAATTCCATAAATCTTTAAATTTATATTTATTTCTGATTAAACAAACATGATCTATAAAAGCATCTGCAACGCCTTTTATTGCACCAAGACCATATTCAATATCCGCATCTTTATTAACAATAAATCTCTTCTTTGAAGTTTGTATATTTGGATTAAGTACGTTGATTTTCATTCGAGTACACTCTTGAATCAAAGCGTGAATTTTATCTGTATTTCCAAGCTCAGATGAAAGAACAGCCGCCATAAAATGTTCAGGATAATAAGTTTTTAGATAAGCAGTTTGATAAGAGATTAAAGCATAAGCAGCTGAATGAGATTTATTAAAACCATATTCTGCAAACTGATTGATTAAGTCAAATATTTGTTCAGCATTCTTTGGTAGGATATTATTTTTCTCACAACCTTTAACAAATATTTCTCTTTGTTCTTCCATCTCCTCTTTCTTTTTCTTACCCATAGCACGTCTTAAAATATCAGCCTGCCCTAGTGTAAATCCTGCTAATACCCTAGCTGCTTCCATAACTTGCTCTTGATAAACTATTACTCCGTAAGTTTCTTCTAAAACTTCTTCAAGTAACTTGTGTGGATATGTAACTGGGCTTTTTCCATGTTTTCTATCTACAAATTCGTCATGCATGCCAGAATTTAAAGGGCCTGGCCTGTAAAGCGCAAGAAGTGCAGTAATTTCTTCAAATTTAGTTGGTTTTAATCTCTTAATAAGATCTCTCATACCTGATGACTCTAATTGGAAAACTGCCATAGTTTTACCAGATGATAGAAACTTAAAGACTTTTTCATCATTCAAAGGAATATCATCAAGATTGAGCTTCTCAGAATCTTCTTTGTTCTCATTGATAGATTTAAGAGCTCTGTCAATAACTGTTAATGTTCTAAGTCCAAGAAAATCAAACTTAACTAGTCCAATTTTCTCTACATCATCTTTATCAAATTGCGTCATCACTGAACTTGATGATCGATCAACATATACAGGACAAAAATCAGAAATACTTCCAGGAGCAATTACTACCCCTCCAGCATGTTTTCCAACATTTCTTGCAATTCCCTCGAGCTTGTAAGATAAGTTCACAATTTCTCTAACCTCATCATCATTTTTAATGCTTTGAGCAAACAGTGGTTGCTCTTCCTGGGCTTTATCTAAAGTCATACCTGGTGCAAAAGGAATCATTTTTGAAATTCTATCTCCAAGAGCATAGGGTTTGCCCAGAGCTCTTGCTACATCTCTTACAACTGCTCTTGCTGCCATTGTTCCGAATGTTGCTATTTGTGATACCGCTCCAGCTCCATACTTCTTACTAACATAATCAATAACCAAATCCCTTTTCTCCATACAAAAATCAATATCAAAATCAGGCATTGATAGCCTTTCAGGATTAAGAAATCTTTCAAAAAGAAGGCCGTGGTCAATGGGGTCTAAGGTTGTTATACCTAAAGCATAGGCTACAAGAGATCCAGCACCAGATCCTCTTCCTGGTCCTACAGGCACATCATTATTCTTTGACCATTCAATAAAATCATAAACTATTAAAAAGTAACTAGAAAAGCCCATTGTTTTTATTTGATCAAGTTCGTAATGTAATCTTGATTTATATTCATCTTGTTTTTGATTAGTAAATTTATTTATAAAAGTATTTAGCCTATTATTGGCGAGCTCCTCAAGATATGTATCAAAGTTATGTTGTTTTGGTACTGGATATTCTGGTAGAAAATATTCTTTTGTATCAAAAGAAACATTGCATTTTTTAGCAAGTTCATTTGTATTTGTAATTAGTGAATCGCAGTCTTTAAATAAATCATTCATTTGTTTTGAAGATTTAAAATATTGTTGTTCTGAAAAAATTTTTTCTCTATTTGGATCATTTAATGTTTTTGAAGTATTAATACACACCTTTGTTTCATGAACCTCATAGTCATCTTGATTAGCAAACAAGACATCATTTGTTGCAACTAAAGGTATACCTCTATTTATTGCTAATGGAAGAACATTCTTGAAATATTCAGCCTCATCAGGTCTGTTTGTTCGTTGAACTTCTAAGATAAAATCATCTTTAAAATACTTAGTAAATTGATCTATAACTTTGTTAGTATCAGAAATATTATTTCTCTTAAGATATTCAAAAATATGACTATCCTTGCCACCTGAAATAACCAATATGTCATTCTTAAGTTCAACCAACTCATTAAAACTTATTACCGGTGAATTATAGCTATGATTATTATGAGCGTTAGATATTACCTTCATAAGGTTTTTATGGCCTTGATTGGTTTTAGCTAAACATAAGAGCTCATATGAACTCTCATCATTATCAAAAATTAATCTTATTGAAGCACCTGATATTGGTTTAATACCAGCAGCTTCACATTTGCTAAAAAATTTTACTAAGCCAAACATGTTTGACTTATCTGTTAGGGCGACAGAAGGTATAGAATTCTTTGATGCGCTTTCGACAATTTGATCAATAGTTAGCAATCCTTGAGTAATGCTATATTCTGAAGAAATTCTTAAATGAGAAAAAACAGCGCTCATCTATCTAAAACACCTTTGAATGATTTTCTATGTATCTCACAATAACCATGGACTCTCAATGACTTTAAATGATTTTTAGTTCCATAACCTTTATTTCTTATAAAATCATAATTTGGAAATTTTTCATTAAATTTAATCATAAGGTTATCTCTATATACCTTTGCAACTATTGAAGCTGCACTAATCACATCCTCAGAAGAATCGCCGCCAATAATTGTCCTCATTGGGATATCTAGATCTGGTTTATACATACCATCGACTAAAACCAAATTAGGCTTTACTGGTAAGTTTAGTATAGCTCCTTTCATCGCCAATAAAGAAGCTTTAAGAATATTAATTTCATCTATTTTCTTGTTATCAACAATGCCATATCCGTAATAAGAATTTTTTAATATTTCTTCAGCTAGAAGAACTCTTTTTCTAGGAGATAGTTTCTTGGAATCTTTTAAACCAGCAATTTCTTGCTTTAAAATAACTGCTGCAGCAACTACTGGTCCTGCTAAGCAGCCTCTGCCTACCTCATCAGTTCCTGCTATTATATTATTATTCAAATTAAGGTTATTTCTTTTGCCGCTTTTGAATAACCAATGCCTACTAACATTTCTCTTAATATGTCTGCGATATCTTTGGGGCTCTGCTCAAACGAAAGTGTCTCTTTGATGGCTTTGTTAATATTCTCTTTTGTAAAATTATTTTGCAATAACTCAACAAAATAACTTTTACCCAGAAGCAAATTTGGTAATCCAATATTATCCACTTTAAGCATACGAGATATTATTGAATAATTTATAAAGTTTGTCTTATAACATATTATTGTTGGGCACTCTAAAATAGCTGATTCCAATGAAGCGGTTCCAGATGTAACAATTGAGAGTTCTGAAATAGATAAAAATTCTTGCATTGCATTATCTTTAATCACTATTGGCAGATCAAGTCCATCAAAAGATTTCATTATAGAAATCATTAATTTGCCATCTGCTGCAGGTAATAGATAGATATAGTCTTTATTTTCTTGAGAATGATCTTTTATAAATTCGATATAAGTTGGGAGCATATATTTTATTTCTGACTCCCTGCTACCTGGTATTACAGAAATATATTTTTTATCGGGATCTAAGTTGTGTTTTTTCAAGACCATTTCCTTGCTGAACTTTTGTAGTTTAGAAAATGGATGGCCAAGTTGAAGACTATTGTGCCCAATTTTCTTGTAAAAATTATCTTCAAAGCTAAATAAGCATAATGTTAGGTCTATATATGCATTAATTGACTTAACCC
>CEVR01026476.1_pt1 | contig 10150 bp, 10 predicted proteins | sample 356541 | NCBI WGS metagenome assembly CEVR01 (sample SAMEA2623734, study PRJEB7988) | marine metagenome | isolation source: saline water (ENVO:00002010), including
AATAGTCCAACCCATTCTACCAATCGTCCTTCGATTGTAGTCCAAGCGGCTCTCAATTCATCGGATGCTCGAAGTATGTGCTCCAGTCTTCTATCAGGGTCACCTGCAGCATCATCAACTCCTCGCATCGACAATAGTATAGCAGCATCATCTAGAGCGGTAAGTGCCTCCTGTGAGGGTAATGGCCAATTTGCATTCGGTAAATCCTCACTGCCATGTAACTGGATTTGAGCATCAGGAAATCTTTCAGATAATCTTTCTGCCTCGGGAGTAATGGCTCCTGATGCAATCATTTCTATTCGATTACAAAGAGAATCTTTGTTACGCCATCCATCCCATTCTTCTAAATCAAGGATGTTTCCATTTTCATCAGCAACTGCAGCAGCCCTCCAGTCATACCATAGCCACATATCGCTAGCGAGATATTACTTGTTGATGAATTGTTGTGAAGTGGAATTAACCAACAGATTATATGTGTGTTCGTTTCACCTGTTAGTAATGTTCTGCCCACAATGCGGTACTCTCTCCTTTCCTTCACCTAGTGGAGATATTAATTGTACAAATTACAAGTGTGGTTATTCCGGTCCTGCCAACTTAACTGTTAAAGGAGTAGATGGAAAGGAAGTTGACCTTTCTAAAACCATGTCTAGCACTAAAGCGACAACTCGAAAATATGAGGTCATCAAAGATTCTGATCAAAGACATGGAGTATTGACTACAGACTCATACATGTGTCCTAAATGTGATGGAGTTGAAGTATATTCTCGCCTAGAGCAAACAAGGTCTTCGGATGAACCCGAAACACGTATGCTAACTTGTGCCAATCCAGATTGTAAGCACGGATGGCGCGAGTATTGATTTGTTAGTTCATGTTGGGACCAATTATGAGGGCAGTAGTTTTTGCAATAACTCTCCTGTTTATCCTACCAGGTTGTATGGATTCTCAAAATTCAATATTCAATGGTAAGGACCTCAATAACTTGGAAACCTACAAATTCACATTAAGTGACCAAAACCAATCATCGGTCTCACTGGAAGACCATGAGGGGAAAGTGGTAGTACTCGCCTTCATTTACACTCGATGTGATGATGTTTGTCTGATCATCTCTAGCAATCTAAAATATGTGAAATCGCAATTAACTTCAGAAGAATTAGAGCAGATTTCATTTATCTCAGTCACAATTGATTGGAAGCATGATTCACCAGAAGTTCTGAAGAATTGGTCCATAGATATGGGCTTTGATTGGCCACATCTAACAGATTGGAATTCTGGCGAAATAAAGGCAACATATACTGCATATGATATAGTTCCATATGATGAAGAGGAGTATCAAGTATTACATCTACAGCCTGTATATATTTTAGATTCAAATCTTAAAGGTCAAGTAATGTGGAGTGAATTCGATTGGCCAGTAGATTTATTCATTGAAGATTTACGAACAGTGTTAGCTCTACAATAAGTGATAATATGCCCGAGTTACCAGAGGTAGAAACAGTTCGTACCGGTTTGTCACGTTCATGGATTGGTAAGAGGATTGATGGAGTTGAACTTCGTCGTGAATCTCTTAGATTCCCCTTTCCAGATAATCTGGATAAGCGTCTAACCGGACGCACAATCACCAATATTAGAAGGCGTGCTAAATACCTGCTAATCGATTTAGATAATGACGAGATTTTACTATCCCATCTAGGCATGAGCGGGAAATGGATTTTAGATGCATCTAGTAGTGAAGGCAAACATGACCATGTAGTCTTGTATTTAGATGATGGAACGATGTCAATCTACAACGATCCTAGGCGTTTTGGCGTACTTGATTTGATGGTCGGTACATCTCATAAATTGCTAGATCATTTGGGCCCTGAACCATTAGAGAAGTGGACTGCTAAACAATTACATGAGAAACTGAGCAAACGCAGATCTCCAATAAAAATTGCAATTCTCGATCAAAAGGTTGTGGTGGGTGTTGGAAATATCTATGCGTGTGAAGCTCTGAATAGAACCAAAATCTCACCTACTCGTTTGGCTTGTGACATTACTGCTAAAGAATGTGGAAAATTGGTTAGTGAAATCAAGAAAATCTTGTCTGAAGCAATTGCTGCAGGCGGTTCTACTCTGCGAGACTTCGCTGGCGTAGATGGAACATTAGGATACTTTCCACACCAATTCAAAGTATACGACAAAGAAGGCGATAATTGCTCATGTGGAGGGGTAATTCAAAGATTAGTTCAAGGAGGCCGTTCGACCTTTTGGTGCCCTTCCTGTCAAAAATAGACTTGATATTGTTTGATAATTACCCACAATGCAAGTGCTAACATTGTAGCTCCCGTGATTTGATGAAACAAAACCTGTTTGCTCTTCATCTTCTCCAAGATTCCTCCTGTGGTTAATGCAACCGCCACGATGACATACCATACTGCATCTATGGACATTCCAAGTATTGCTAAAACCCATTTAGTACCCTCCGCCATTCCAGGTTCCAATACAGATGCGAGTACTGCGAGCATAAAAACTGCAATTTTTGGATTGAAAAAGGCTATGAAAAAGCCCTCAAAAAACCCATCACGCTTAGAATCTTTAATCTCGTAAGTTTCAGATTTGGCACGAAGTAATCCAATTCCCATCCAAATCAAGACAACGACTCCAATCAATTGTAAAATTGTGAAAAGAGAAGGATTGGTTTCCATGATGACCACGAGTCCAAATACAGCCGCTACAGCATAAAAACCGAAACCTAGGCCATGACCTAGAGCACAAGAGACTCCTCTAGAACGACCCCCAATGATGGTATTTCTAACCACTACTGCAAGCGATGGACCAGGAGATGTGGCCCCCATTATGAATAAAGCAGCAGCAGCTACTACCGCCGACCATTCAACCTCCATGTTACAACGCAAAACGATGAATGTTAACAACAGTTTGATGACAGAGTATGGTTTGGAAAAGATATGCGTAGTATCCTAGTCGCTCTTTTGCTATGTCTCGCCGCGCTTTCTGGATGCTTTGGAGACATTTTTAGCGATGATAATGAATCTACTGCAGAAATTTGTACCGGTGAAGAGGACGAGGATGGAAATCTTGCCGAGTCATGTGACATCGAGCCGAATGTACCTACAATACCAGATAACTCTACAATCGTAGCTGTAGATCCTATTGACAATACAAATAATTCCACAGACAATGAGTCTAACAATACTTCAAGCAATAACACTGAACCCGTGGATTACGGCCCTTCAGAAGGACAACAGGTTCCATTGATTACTGCCCAAGCACGAAGTTTGAATGGTACATGGGAGAATTGGTCAATTTACGATTTAATAGAGAGTTCATGGAATGGAACTCCAGAAAATATGAGCAATGGTAGCGACCATAAATGGATAATGATCGAATTTGTTTCTACCGATTGCGGGCACTGTTGGAATGCCGCAGACGAGATGAGTGAATTGCATGAAAATTATAGTGAAAACTTGGCTTTCCTTACCTTTGCGGTAAACTTCTCCTCCAATAACAGATTCAATGCCAGTCAAGAGGAGATTGCAGCGTTTCAAGATATTACTTCTCACGAAGGCTGTTATCAGGAATCACAAAATTGCGACCAGAGACCTGGTGAACCACATAATTGGACTTACGTAGATGACCGTGACCAAACTTGGATGTACGAACTAAGTGTCACTGGCACACCTTCTTTCTTCATCATTAGTCCAGACGGCGAGGTATTTTGGAATCAAAAAGAAAGCAGTGAAGGTCTGTATGAGGTCCTTGAGAGATTATTCGGACCACTTTCTTCTGAATAATTCAAGATTAAGCATACCTTTGTCTTGACAATCTTTCTGAAGTTTCTAGTGAAGCAATATCTAGATGTTTCTGAATTGTTACATAATCCAAAACTGTTACAGTTGCGTTAACTAATGCTTCACCAGCGGTCTGACTTCTCTTCCTCTCCTTCTTCGCCATGAACAGTAAATCAACATATACCAATAAATAAGTTTCTAAAGATGTATCACAGTAAAGTCATCAGTGTTTAATGACTTAATTCGGCGATTAATTTCCGGTATACGGAAATATATTTTCCTATTTACAAATTTTAATTGTTTTAATTAGGAATAAAACTTGATAATTTTATGATTTTAATTCTAAACAAGTAGAAAAATCCCATGTAACTTCATTGCTAAAATTATGCTACCGGCACGTTATCTTTTCATACGGTGGTAAAGACTTGTGAATGGTGGATTTTGAAAAATTATTCTTTTTCTAATACTTCGATTATGTCCTCGCCATGGATAGATATTTCTTAGCCAAGGACGAATTAAGAAATTTAATTCTTTCAATAAAGATGCTGTTACAGGGTGGCCTATGAAATCTCCAATCAGAGTATCAGTTCTACACCTTGGGCAAAAGAATCGTCTCGGTTGTGGTGCAAACGGTCGATGTTTGAAAGTAATTATTCTTACAGATTTAGAATCAAAAATGGCAATACAGTTGTAGCATCCTATCCAATTACTTTCTAGAAGCATATCAATATCTTCTCTGCAAGTCATTTCTATATGCATCAACAATTTATCGGTAATTATCTCTACATCCTCTTCAAACATCTAATCACCTAAAGGAATCTCGATTTGATGGCCCCAATCACATGGCATTCTTCCGCCTTCAATGACCGCCCATATGACTGGATAATTTGGTGCAGTTGAAGGTGCAGAACCATATCCATCTGTCATGTATATCAAAATCTCAGGTCTGTCATGACTATCTTTATTCAACAAATCAAATGGCGGATTGAAATTGGTACCTCCTCCACCCTTCAGCTCAAATTTGTCAGGGTCGAACGGTGTATCTTGATCATAGATGGCGTCATCCTGTATTCCCCAATCACATTGAATTAATCGAAGTTGATAGCCTCCAAAAGAATTCAGTAATCCCAATACTTCAGACATGAATGCTAAAACAATTTCACCATCAGTGCTTCCACTGGTATCTATGACAATTACTACATTCAATTGTTTTTGTTTTTGTATCGATGGCAGGTATATTTTCTTGTATACATGCCTTCGATTTGGTGGAAGCCATTTACGTGTTCCACCAAACATTGGAGTAAGGTATTGACGTAATAGTTCTCTCCAAGGCACCTTTGCCTCGAATAAACGATCCAGGACGCGAGAATACATCCCAACATCAACACCGCGTTCTTGACATTGTTGCGATGCAGCCATAATTCTGGCTTTCCATTCTTTCCAAACATCATCTGAACGACGGGGTTTGAAATCGGAATCTACTTTGAGAGATATTTCAGTATCTGCATCTCCTTCAACAGTTCCAAAACCATCGGAACCAGAATTACATTTGTCATCAGCTCCTTCTAACATATGTTCATCCATTACTTGCCCTTCCATATCGATTTCACCATCTTTGATTTTTTCAAAGACCTGTTCGGCTGATGCCCCTTTGTAGTTTCGATATAGCACAGCACCTTTTGGAATTGTAAAGCCATCATCCTCCAGTAATGAATTTACTTCATGGTCTATGGCATGATTCCAAGCTCGATGGTCGTCGATACGTCCACTTTCTCTAGTGAAATGCGATAAAGCACAATGCCAGATTTCATGCGCTAATATCGTCATACGCTCATCATCAGCTAGTTCTGCAAGAAAGTGTGGGTTGAAAAAAATTCTTTTGCCATCTGTACAAGCGGTTTGACATCTATGGTCGACTACCGGAATAATATCCAAACTCATCGCTAGATTGCCTAGAAATGGCCTCCATGCTAACATATCCATTCGATCATTTGACCAATTATCCAGACCTATTTGTTTGGCAATTTTATCATCTTCAGTTGGTTCAAGAATATTGACCTTGGGCTTTTTGTCTTTCAATACTCACACCTCAAATAACAGGATTTTATTCTCTAATTCAGCGTGTGATGGATGTTCAAAGAAGGCTGTTAGCATATCATCTAAATTATCAGCATCGAGGGCTAATGTTAGGTCGTGATGAATTAATTGCGCCCAATCATTTGATAGTTCTAAAAGAATCTCAAATAATCCATCTAGCAATTCCTCGGGTTTTTTATCTTGTCTAATATGATGTACTATTGCGGATGCCATAGCATATTTTTGGTCGGATCTTTCAGGTATTTTGATACTGATATTTTTCCTTAGCATCTCTCCCACGTCAGGAATCTGCTCACTCCATTGTAAGAACCCAATGAACTCAATTCCTGCTCCTGGACCTACTAGTCCTTCGATAATACTGTGGACCAAAACTGGTTCTAACTTCCTTGCTTCTGCCATTTCCATTTCAATAGCAACACGTTCCCATGTTCTTGGGCTCGGCCATCCTCTTTCGCGATTTCCGTCCATATTGAATAGTAGATGGGGAGCAAAGCGAATGAATGCTGTAACACGGTGGTCTAACCTTTTACTTACTGCCCAGTCAATCCAGGATTTACTATCTGCTCTTATTTCGATGTGGCAGAATCTATTTGCAAGAGCGCTAGACATGGTTCTAGATACCGCTGAATCGCTCGTTCTGTTTCCTGCTGCTACAATGTACCATCCCTTAGGAACTTCATACAATTGACCTAATCTTCTATCAAGAATAAATTCGTATGCTGCTACTTGTAAAGTAGGGTCTGCTGCAGTAATTTCATCGAAAAGAATGATGCCTTTTTCAGGTACTCCTTCTTGACCTTCTCTCGGCCATTCTGAGGAAATGATCCAATCAATGCCTTGTTTATCATCTCTAGGAACAGGCAGACCGCGAATATCTACAGGCTCTCTTTGAGCTAGTCTAACATCAATAAATCCGATGCCATAATCTTCACATAGGTCTCGAATGAAAGTGCTCTTTCCAATTCCAGGAGCACCCCAGAACATCAGAGGTGGGACTTCATTTGCTCTTTCAGGCCACTGCCACATCATTTCGATTTGATGTTCGAGTATACTTCTTGCATTCTTTACATTGGTTCCAGTTGTTACTTTAATATCCGTGCTCATATTTTTCTCTCCATTTTTGCAGATAAGGCCACTGCGGTCTCGCTGCTTTCCCAGTAGAAAATGCTCTTCGCCCAGCGATAGCGATAGCATGTATTTCCTTTGACTCATCCACGGATATCTCACGTGATGATTTAAGCCTAGTAAGCGCCATTCTAGCACTCGAGTTGTCAGATTTTTCTATCATTGCAACCAGTAATGCTACCTTACACCAAATATCCATTTGTGAACCCATTATATTTGCAACCATGTTTTTCACAACTTGTTTACTAATTATGGGACATCTCTCTAGATGGTGAATTAAGAATTCGCAGCAATTTGGGTCCTTGATGATTTTTTCATCAATATAGATTCCATTAGCTAATCTTTCCAAACGAGTTTGCGAATAGGAATCCTGACGCTTAGTTCCTATTGCAGCTATAATGGAAACCATAAGGTCTCGAACACGAGGGTCTTTTCCTGTTGAATGATAACGCATTGAACGGAAACGTCCAGTTCTTTCGTCAAGGCCAATATACTTGCAATCCTCTCCACTGTGTAGCCAGATCTCAAGGTCTAAGCGTCCAAATGGCATAACCGAATGTAATGGATAATACCATTCATTAAACATAATCTGATTTGAATTGAGTGAGCGTAGACGCTTCCATTTACCACCTAGAGAAAAGTTCTTTTCAGTATTTACTGATTCTGTAATCAGCAATGGAGCCTCATGATTAACCATCGAAATGGAATGACGTAACTTAACTACTTCTTTCGAATCGAACCCGCGGATAATTAGAGCGGTGAGTACTCGCATCGCTTTGTACTGTTCAAATCGAGAGGAATTATGATTACACCATGAACCAAAAGCATCTATTGCAGGCTTACCTTGTACCATTATGGCATCTATAAGTTGAGGTATTGGTACTCCAAAAGATAGCTCATCGATAGGTATACCCATTACGCTAGACCAGTGGCATAAACCACCAACTGAATCATATTTATTGGGAGTGATACAGATGCCACCCATATCTTCACATGTTCGTAAATCATCATATGTTGTAGCGGCCAAAAAATGAGGCATTCTTAACATTGTTATTTGGTCATTATACCATTCAGGAGCTTGGTGCCAAAATCCTCCAATCGCAATAACATCTCGGATCTCCTTTGGCGAGTTAATAATCAATCTGTCACCAAAACCTTTGACCGATTCTATACTCTTACATCCATTAATTACTAGCGATAGAACCTTTCTTCTAACATCTATGCTTCGTAGATTTGGTGAGCTACGAACTGTAAGTTGACGAATCGTATTCGTGCCACTAACTGTTAGAGAATTTAGAGATTCGTCTCCAATAACAACAATATGATTCCACTCACCATCGATCTCGACAATTTTATTTTCATCACCCTTGGCGATAAAAATTAGTAAATCATTTTCATTGCAATCATTAGTAATATTCTGTTCCGAACTGATCATTGCTCCCCAAGAGTCTTCAAGGGCAAGAGTATAATGATCTCTAACTCTACCTATAGTAAGAGGTTCAGTTTCACGAGGAAGCACTATTTCTTCGATTCTTCCATCGATTGAAACTGTATTTCTAGGTATTTCTGTAAAGGTGATTTTACACCCACTTTTCTTAGAATCAGACTGCCAAGACTTTTTCTCTCTTCCAAGAACAATACTTTTCAAATTAGGAGCGTATTCCACATAAAGTTCACTTTCTCCAGTAATAAATTCAGCATCGATATCTTCGAGATCTCTACCTACTATGTGCATTCTTTGTTTCACATCAGGCAGTGAAATCTGACGTTCCCCATCGTCAGCAACTATCATCCATGGCTCCAAATTTTACCCTCCTTCTGCATGTTGATAATTCCTTACTTTACCAGGATTAAATATCGGTAATAAGAAGGAATAATCGGACGAAGTTTGTCTCACGGCCCGTCTGTTATTAACCCCCCGAAATCTCTGGAGGCAACATGATGATTTCCAACTTAATAAGCAACTAAATCATACAGGTGGGTGGCACAATAGTTCACCCCACCTGTAACCCTTCAAAGATTCGATTATAGAGTAAGGTAAAGCCAACCTTCGCCTACCGACCGAGAGAATCAACCATTGATTGGGACGCATAGTTTCCAGTAACGAATCATTTCCAGTTAATGCCAACTCATTACCGTATACTCCATGACAGTTAAGCAAGTCTACTGCCATGGAAACCCATCCTCTTTGCACACAATCAACACAAGGTTCTAGTGGGTCTGAAAAAATGGCTTCATGCTCCCTAAAAGTATCAAGGCAATATGCCGAGAAATCCATTCCTATCATTCCAGGTTCGTAGTTAACATCTTCCATCACGAATCCAAGTAATAGTTTCTGACCACTTCTTCTGGTTACAATGTGAAAATTCTCTAATCTCTCTTGACCTTCAATACGACCTGTATGCGCTTGCATAATCAATTCCAAGTCCCATGGGTCATTCATTTCAACAGCGGGGTCATGCATCAGCTGGTGTTTGGTGCCACCTGCCATTCCTTCGTTGAAATTCAATTCCTCATGATTGAATGCTCTAGGGAAACCCGGCCGATGTTTACATGTACTTCTATGAAATGAATCCGCTTCAGAAGAGCGATAGCCGCCAAAAACAGTCCATTCACCTAAAGATGAACTCCATTTTGAGATTGAAACTCTACATGGTTTCCACGAGTCGCCATCAAAAATAAATGGGAAGTCGCGTCCATCAAGATGGAATAATTCTTCTACTATAGTATATTCAATTGATTTTCCGTATGCCATACTAGATCTCATTGAATTAAGACCCTTATGAACCCATGCAATTATTCAACCATTTTAGCCAACATAAACCCCTGGCGCAGAGTTATTTGCATCGGTAAGTTTTGGTGTTGCCTTGTATGCAAGCCCTCTTCTTTCCAATACATCTCCAATCGAATCTTGTAGGTCGGTTTGATTGATTTTCTTTCTCCCACTTGATACCGCACTGATTAGTGCTGATTGAACAACTTCTCTAATCCAAGCACCGCTTAGACCTTCAGTATCTTTAGATAGTTTCTTCACAACTCTACCACTTCTTACAGAAGAAGGCATCTTTGCAAGTAATTTTTCAAGAATCTGTTCACGTTGTGCATATTCTGGTAAACCGACTTCGATGATTCTATCGAA
>CEVR01095989.1_pt1 | contig 10149 bp, 11 predicted proteins | sample 356541 | NCBI WGS metagenome assembly CEVR01 (sample SAMEA2623734, study PRJEB7988) | marine metagenome | isolation source: saline water (ENVO:00002010), including
TATAGAAAATAAAACTATATAAGTACAGGTATTTTTAATAAATTATCCCTATGAACAATACAAAAAATATAAAAATATTTATAGGAATTACATACATTTTGATAATTTTTATTTTTTTATGGTTTTTTTTTAAAAATTTTTCAATTAATGATTTTACCAGTTTTGAGATAATTAAGAACAATAGAAGTATTTTAGAGAATATAAAAAATAAAAATATTTTATTATCTAGTCTAATATTTTATTTGGCTACTATAATCTGGGTCTTGCTTCTTGGTTTCGGATCACCAATATTTCTGGTTGGAGGATTTATTTTTGGAAAATGGCTAGGCACTTTTCTAGTTGTATTTGGTTTATCTACAGGTGCAACATTATTATATATTTTAGCTAATTTCTTTTTCAAAAAAATAATAGAAGAGCAATTTTCTAAAAAATTTGAAAATTTAACCATAAAGTTTAAAAGAAATGAATTTATTTTTTTTCTTATCTACAGATTTGTTGGCGGTATACCATTTTTTTTGTCAAATATTTTGCCTACTTTATTTAACATTAAAATAAAAAATTTCTTTTTTGGATCTGTTCTTGGAATGGCTCCACAACTTTTTGTAGGGGTATCTCTAGGGGCAGGACTTAATAAAATACTAGAGGAAAATAATGAACCACCTTCTTTTTACGATTTAATATTTACTCCTGATATTTATATACCAATCTTAGCATTAATATTTTTAATTTTTATTGCCTTTTTTTTAAAAAGAATTTTTTATAAGTGACCTCTGATAAAAAAACTTAAAGTTTTATAAGGTATTCTGTAACCTGGGAATGAAGCAATATCGCCAGTCAATGCAGTTTTGGGATTCCAACCAAAGCAAAATATTATGAATAGAAATACAAAAATTTTCTTACTCATCTTATTTAAAAAGTTGTTTTTTATATTTTGATTTAAATAAATATATTGATTTTTAAACAAGTAGAAAAAAAATATTGCAGTGAAAACGTAACTTATATTTACCCATCTTCCCCAATCGTATCCTATAGCAAATATTATAATTACTGGTAACAAAGAAATAATTGCTGGATAAAACAAACTTGAAAAATTTTTCAAAAAAATAATATTTTTGTTTATTAAAATTGAGTTCTTAAATAAAATAAATATTGGACCAAATCCTATAAGAAAAATCATTATATATCTGAATACTCTTTCAAATGTGTATGCATCAATCGGATTTAGTTGGTCAAGAATTGTTGATTTTGATTTTAATAAAGCACAAGACATGTAGCATGTTTCGCCAAACTCATTTTTTAAAATATTGCTCATCAAATCATGGTTTTCAGAAGTAATTGGGTTGAAAGCTATATAAAACGCAACAATAATACCTGGTATAAAAAGAAATATAATTTTGAAAAAATCAAAATTAATTTTTGAAATTTTATTTTCGATTAACTCGATTAAAAAAATTAATGGAAGATAAAAAACAACAGGCTCCCATACCAAAACAGCTAATATTAAAAATAATATAAAGGAGATTTTTTTAAAGTATTTTATTTTCGGAACAAATAAGTACGCAATGTAAAGAGAGAATACAATAATTTCCTTTCTTGCAAGAACTTCTATTTCTGCAATGGGATATAGAATAAATATAGGTGCAAATATAGCTAATAAAGTTAAACGATTATGCTTTATATCTTTTAGAAAATTAAATAGTAAAATAAAATAAATTGAACACGAAATAATTTGTAAAATATATATTATCCATCTTAAATTTTGATCAAAAGTTCTAGATAAAAAGATAGCAATTTGTCCAATTATACCTCGCTTTGTGAAACCACCCTCGTAGTTAATCAGCCATTCTGAGATTGTGGAGTCATTTGGAACAGGATATTTTAAGTATAGAAAAAAATATGAAAAAAATAACAATGAAATTAAATACAAGAATAATTTAAAATTAATATTTTGACTCATTTAAATAATATTTTATTAGTTTATAAATAATCTTCTTTCCATAAACTTTATACTTATAGTTAATATTGTTTGATATAAAAGTTTTTTTTGAATTTGATTTTTTTATATTAAAGTCATTTGGTCTTATATATTTTTTGTTCATAAATACGAATTTGCGGTAGTCTAAATCAAAAAATTTAAATGCAAATTCTAACATTTTTTTAGCTGAAAAAATTTTTTGATTTGAAAGTAAAAAGTCTTGAGGTTTTTTTTGTAAAAAATGAAGCATATATTTAATTTGTTCTTCACACCAATTCCATTCCCTAGATATATTTAAATTACCAAAATAAGTTTTTTTTCTATACTTATATGCATCTATTGCTGCTAAACACATCTTCGGTATCAGAAAATACTTTTCTCTGTAAATTGACTCAGTGTTAAATATAATTGCGTTGTATGCTTTTAGGTTATATTTTTCTCTAAATTCTTTAGTTAAGTTAAAAGATAATAATTTAGATCTTCCATAAGGACTAATAGGCTTCTTTTTTGAGCCTATGTCCAGTTTTTTATTTGTTTTCGCAAATATTTCACAACTATTTGCATTTAAAAATTTACAATTAATCTTTCTAAATCTAATATTTTCAAGAAAATTTTTACAACCAACATAATTGCTCAAATATGTTTCTCTTGGTTTTTGAAAAGATAAACCTGGAGAACTTAACCCAGCAAAATAATATATAAAATTTGGTTTATATTTTTTTAAAATAAGATCAATTTTCTTGGGTTTTAAAACATCTAATTTAATAATTTTAATATATTTATTTTTAGTACTAAATTTTTTTTTTGTTTTTTTAATATTTCTTGTTGTAATTATTACTTTCACTTTCTTTTTAATTAATTGGAGAGCTAATGTAATACCAAATTGGCCCGATCCACCTACTATAATCGAAGTTTTATTTATTGAGGACATTTTTTATTATGAATAAAAAAAATATTATTTTTTTCACTAACTTACAACGAAAAAGGGAATAGTAGCGTATTTTTAAGAATATTAAATAATTTAGGATTTTTGAATAAGATATAATTTATTTGTTTATTTTGGTGCCCCGACCCAGAATTGAACTGGAAACTGATCCTTACCATAGATCTGTTATACCATTTAACTATCAGGGCATTTTATCAACAATATTGTATAAAACTCAATTTGACAAACTTCCACCTTAATTTATAAGTAATTTTAGTTTTAGGTAATTGTCATGAAAATTTATACAAAAATAATTTTAGATAAAAATAATAAAATTTTAGAAGAAGAATTCTTTGAATATTCGGGTCCCTTGACGTTGGCAGGAATTCATTACACTTATGGCGCCAATAAAAATGCAAAACTTATGGAAAAGCAAGCGAAAAAAGAAAGAAGACTTGCTGAGAAGCGTGCAAAAAAACAAGCCAAAGCTCAAGAAAAAGGTTTAGTTGAAAAAGTTAATAAAGAAGATCAGTCGCTTCCTTTAGATACAGTAATCACACTAGACCATTTAACAAATCCAGATAAAAAATAGTTAGATAATGAAAAAAAAAAGAAAGCCCTCAAAGCTTGATCTTGAGTATGCTTTAAAAAAAAATCTAAAAAAAAGAAAAATTTTACAAAAAAAAATATCAAAGAAAAATGATACTAAATGATAAACAAATAACCAAGCTTGCTAAGGAAAATCAAATGATAGATCCTTTTGTAAACAAAAGTGTATCAAAAGGTATAAGTCATGGGCTAAACTCATTCGGATATGATCTTAGATGTGGATCTGAGTTTAAAATATTTACTAATATAATGGGTGCTACCGCAGATCCAAAAAATTTTAGCGAGGACAATTTTATAACAGTAAATGGAGAAGATTCTATTTTAATCCCACCAAATTCATTTGCATTAGCCAGTAGTCTTGAATATTTTAAAATGCCTAGGAATATTACAGGACTAGTTACAGCAAAATCTACATATGCAAGGTGTGGGTTAGGAACTCCACCTACAGTTCTTGAAGCTGGATGGCATGGAAATTTAGTTCTTGAATTTTCAAATCATACAAGCAATTCTATAAAGTTATACGCAAATAGTGGAGCAGCTCAAATTTTATTTTTCCAAGGAGAGCAACCAGAAATATCGTATGCAGATAGAGAAGGAAAATACCAAGGTCAGACTGGTATAACTCTAGCAAAGTCAAAATAAAAAATGAAAAGATTTATAATAAAAGGCCCTAATAAAGCTATTAAGGGTGAAGTAGAAATAAGTGGTGCAAAAAATTCATGCCTGCCACTAATGGCTGCATCGATTTTATTTAAAAACAAAGTGACCTTAAACAATGTTCCTTTTGTAAAAGATATATTTACAATGAAAGATCTTTTAGTTTCCTTAGGTGCGAATGTAAAATATTCAGAAGTAAATAAAAAAATGACAATTATAAATAAACAAAATCATAAATTAGTAGTTCCTTATAATCTTGTTTCAACAATGAGAGCTGGCGTCTTAACTATGGGTCCATTATTATCTAGATATCCAAAGAAAGAAATAAAAGTTGCCTTAGGTGGCGGTTGTGCTTTAGGAGTCAGAGATACTAATTGGCACCTAGCAGGTTTTAAAAGCCTAGGTGCAAAAAATAACTTACATAAAGGATATGTAAATATATCCAGCCAAAAAGGTTTAAATGGAAATAATTATAAATTTCCAAAAGTTACAGTTACAGGAACTTCAAATTTAATAATGGCATCTATATTTGCAAAAGGAACTCACTTTATAAAAAATATTTCTATTGAGCCAGAAGTCATTGATCTAATTAATTTTTTAAATAATTCAGGCGCAAAAATTAAATTCTTAGGAAAAAGATCAATTAAAATTACAGGTATCAAAGAACTAATAAACGGAAGCCATACGATTATTGGAGATAGAATTGAGGCATTTAGCTATTTATGTGTTGGCGCAATAACAAATGGAAAAATTAAAATTAATAATATTAATCCAAACCACCTTAGATCCGAAATTATGACTTTAAAAAAAATTGGTTATACAATTGATACTAATATCAATTCAATAAAAATAAACTCGGGAAAAAAATTAAAACCAGTAAATCTAAAAACAGGACCGTTTCCAAATTTTGCAACAGACAATATGCCTTTAGTAATGGCAGTATTGACAAAGATTCCAGGCAAAAGTGAAATTGAAGAGACAATATTTTCCAACAGATTTATGGCAGCCCCTGAACTTAATAGAATGGGAGCAAAGATAAGTATAAAAAAAAATAAGGCAATAATTATTGGTCAAAAAAAACTTATTTCAGCAGATTGTATTTCCTCAGATTTAAGAACAACTTTTTCAATTATTCTTGGAGCAATTACAGCAGAAGGTTCATCAACAATTTCAAGAATTTATCATGGTTTAAGAGGATACTATAATCTTGAAGCAAAACTTAAGAAAATTGGAGTTAAAATAGTTTCAAAAAATTAGATGGCAGAGAAATTTCTTAAAAAAATTATATCTCAAAATGAAGAGGATCTTAGAGTAATTTCAGCCCTTTGTTCAGAGTCAAAAATAAAACAAGCAGACATCAGGTATTTAAAAGATAATAAAATTTTTTTAGTATCGTTGGAAAGAAAAAATAAAGAAAAAAATAACGAAAATGAAAGGATAAAGAGTATATTAAAATTTGAATTTATTGACAAATCTCAATCCAAAAATATTAATCAAGACAATGTAGATAATATTTTAGAGTTACTAGCTATAGATTTATTTAAAAAAGAAAATAATTACGAAATAGTCCTTTTATTTTCAAACAATGGAATTATAAACCTTCTATGTGAGGTAATTGAAATAACCCTAGAGGATGTAAAAATTATAAATGATTAGAGTATTAAACTGCAGAAACAAAAACTATAAAAGAAAATTAGTTCATTTTCTTGAAATTAGAAGATTAAGTAAGTCAATCGACACCTCAATCGTTCCAAAAATATTAAAAGATATAAAAAAAAATAAATTAAAAGCTGTAATTAAATATGAAAAAAAATTTACTAAAAATAGCAAAATAGTAGCCTCAAAAAAAGAGGTAAACCAATCAATAAGAAAACTAGATCCAAAAATAAAAGAAGCTATAGATTTTTCATATTCTAGGATATTTAAATTTCATTTTATGCAAAAACCTAAAGATATTAGATACATAGATAATTTTAAAAACAAAATAGAATACAAACATATACCAATCGAAAAAATTGGCCTGTATTGCCCAAATAATTTACCATCAAGCATGTTAATGACGGGTGTTCTTGCAAAAATTGCTAAGGTAAAAAAAATCATTGTAACTACACCCAGATTTAAGGGAAAGCTAAATCCAGCAGTAATGTATGCAGCAAAAAAGTGTGGAGTATCTAAGATAATAACAATTGGGGGAGCTCAAGCAATTGGTTATTTAACATACATAGAAAAGGTAAATAAAATAATTGGTCCAGGCTCCGATTATGTAACTGCAGCTAAAAGGTATGTCTCTAGTCTGGTAGCAAAAGAGTCTATGGAAGCAGGACCAAGTGAAATTTTAGTTCTTGCTGATAACAAAACAAATATTAATCAAATTGGAACCAGTCTTGTTTCACAAGCAGAGCATGGTTATGAGAGCCAAAGTATATTAGTAACTAAATATGAAGAAATAATTAATAAAGTAAAAAAAAATATAAATTTTAATTTAAAAAATTTATCAAGAAAAAAAATTGCTACAAAAAGTTTAAAAAAACATGGCCTAATTATTTTATGCCAGAATGATAAACAAATTATAGAAATAATTAATGAGATAGCACCGGAACATATTGAAATATCCGTATCTAATTATAAAAAATATATTAAGAATATAATTAATGCAGGTTCAATTTGTATTGGACCCTATACACCTATGGTTGCGACTGACTATGGATTATCAATGACAAACCATGTGCTTCCAACAAAAGGTTCAGCTAAATTTTCCTCAGGACTAAATCTAGGCGAATATTATAAAAAAATAAGTTACGTTACACTTACAAAAAAATTTGTTGCAAAAACTGGAAAATTTGGGATAACACTCGGGAATTTTGAAGGTTTGACTGGTCACGCTGAATCAATCAAATCAAGAATGAGGAGAAAATAGATTGGCAAAAGAAGATGGAATTTTAGAGTATAGAGGCAAAATTTTAAAGGCTTTGCCAAATGCCATGTTTGAAGTTTTGTTAATTGAAAATGGACATAAAGTAATAGGTTATACAGCTGGTAAATTAAAAAAAGGAAGAATTCGTTTACTAGAGGGTGATGAAGTGCTTTGCTCAGTAAGTCCATATGATTTAGCACGTTGTAGGATAACCTGGAGATATTAAATGGCCTTGTAGCTCAGTAGTAGAGCAGTACCCTGAAAAGGTATGTGTCGTTTGTGCGATTCAAACCAAGGCCACCACTCAAAAAAGTATGTGTCATTAAATAACTTCTTGAACTAATTTTAAAAATGCTTTAACAAGCCTTCAAGCTAAATTTTAGCTTTAATAATAACAACGAGGAAAAAGTACAAATGAGTCTAAAAGGTAAAATAAAATGGTACAATAGCAAAAAGGGCTATGGTTTCATTGAACGTGAAGATAAAGAAAAAGATGTGTTCGTGCATGCGAGCGCAGTAAGAGATGCAGGATTAAAATTCTTGAATGAAGGTGATGAACTCACTTTTGATGTAGAGGATGCTGATAAAGGTCCTGCGGCTGTTAACTTACAGAAAACGTCGTAAATCTTAATCATCAACATTATTGTATAGGGATATATCAGTTAAAATTACTGAAATTATTCCTATACAATTCAGTCTTGATATTTCAAATTTTAGTGATATCTAAACACTTATGATTAAAAACATTAGTACATTTAGACAAACTAACAGACATATTCATCATGGCTGCAAGGCCATTTATTAATCATTTTAAAATTTAAATTAAACCAAAAATAATATAAAAATAGAAAGGATAACTAATATAGGTTATATTATCGACACATGCCCGATTGGTGTAGTGGTTAGCACGAGTCTCTGTGGAAGACTAGGGTCCTTTTCAATTAAGGAATCGGGTACCGATAAATGTAATGTGGCGAAATTTATAAATGTTATTAATTTATGAGTAATAATAAAAAAATACCTAAGTTACCAATTGGTTTCACCGATATTTCTGGAACTGATTTTGAAATTAAGAAAAAAGTAATTAAAACTTTAGAGGATAATTTTATAAATTATGGCTTTGCGCCTTTAGAACAATCAACGTTCGAAATAAGTGAAAATATTGGTAGTTTTATAGCTGACGATCCCGAAAATCCCATGGCAGATGTTTATACATTTGAGGATTCTAAAGAGTCTATTACTTATCGTTATGATATGACTGCTGGATTGGCTCGTTCATATGCAGCTTCATATTTAGATCTGCCATCAATCTATAAGAGGTACAGTGTAGGCGATGTTGCGAGGCGCGAGAAGCCACAAAAAAAAATTAGATTAAAATCATTTACGCAAGCAGATTGCGATATAATTGGAAATGTTGAAAAACCAAAGGCCAATGCAGAGTTATGTAATCTTATTGCGGATTCTCTTCAAAAATTAAATTTTTCAAAAGATGAATTCAAAATATGTATAAGTAACAGAAAAATAATAGAAGGTCTTATAAATGAACTTAAAATAACTAATGAAAAACAAAAATTAGCAGTATTTAGAGCAATAGATAAAGTTAGTAATCCAAATATTGGTATAGCTGGAGTTAAAGATCTATTAGGTAGCGAAAGACGAGATAAGTCTGGCGCAGTTACAAAAGGAGCTAATCTTTCCAGAGATCAAATTCAGCAAATAATCGGCTGTTTAGACATTAAAGATTTTAAAAAATTAAGTACTGTTTTAAAGAATCCTCTATCTAGAGAGGGAATAGAAGAAACCAATAAACTATTTGAAATTCTTAACTATGGTAAATATTTAGATCAAATAAATTTTTCAATCGAAAAAGTTCGGGCAATAAATTATTATTCTGGTTGGCTGGTTGAAACTGAAATTAATTTACCAAATTTTGGAAATGGTCTCTCGGTCTGTTCAGGGGGAGAATATGCAAACCTTATTGGTTCATTTAAAGGTCCATCCACACCCATGCCAGGTGTAGGTATAAGTTTTGGCGTGACAAGAATATCTGCGATTCTATCTGAAATAAAAAAGTTGGAAATTGAAGAAAAAAATCCTGTTTTGGTCTGTGTTATGGATAAAAAATATTTAGCTAAATATTATGAAATTTTAGATGAAATGAGATCAAACAGAATTAGTTCTGAAATATTTCTTAATCCAGATAAAAATATGGGAAAACAACTAACTTATGCATCAAAACGTAAAAACTCAGTAGCGGTTATATGTGGTGAAAATGAATTTAAAGATGAAACAGTTACATTAAAAAACCTATTAGCAGTAAAAGGGGATAAAAATCTTCAAGTTACTGTCCCAAGAAAAGATTTAATTAATGAAGTCAGAAAAATTATATCCAAAAATAATTAATTTTATTAAATCAAAAGGATTTAAAGAGTTAAGCCTTAATCCTGTTATTAATATTAAATATATTAGAGATGAAAAATTAAAAAAATATCTTTTTACTTTCAAAGATAATAAAACAAATACAACTTTTGCATTAAGACCGGATCTAAGCTTGATGAGTTTAATTGAGTTTTCAAAAACAAAAAATAAACAAAAAAGTAAAATCTTTTATTCTGGGGAGTCTTACAGAAAAAATAAAAATATAAACTCACAGATTGGATTTGAAATTTATAATTCTAATAAAAAAGAAGACGAAACAGAAATTATAAATATTAGTGCTAAAATATTTGAAAATGTTATTGGAAAAAAAGGAGATATCAGCTTGGGGAATATTGAACTGTTCTATTCAATTATTAGACAATTAGGACTACCAAAGAGATGGGAAGAGCGTTTAATTTTTTCAAGATATAACAAGAAATATTTTAAAGAAATCTTGGAAAGACTTGAAACAAATAAATCCTTAGACGAAAACATAGAATTAGATAAAAAATTTTATATAAAAATGAAAAAATTTGATCCTAATCATATAATAGCAAATAGAACTGTAAAAGAAATATTAGAACGTTTTGAGGAAAAAATTTATTTTCAACCAAAACCATTAAATGGAAAAAGAAGTGTCAAAATCATAAA
>CEVR01170781.1_pt1 | contig 10130 bp, 6 predicted proteins | sample 356541 | NCBI WGS metagenome assembly CEVR01 (sample SAMEA2623734, study PRJEB7988) | marine metagenome | isolation source: saline water (ENVO:00002010), including
AGTTCCTAATCCTTTTGTCGCTTTGAGTGTTGAGGAGATTTTGTGTTTGCCGCGTTGATCGTGTGCGGGAGGCCCGAATATTCTTGGTGATTTTGACTCCAATTCAATTCCTTCAATATAGCCGTAAAAAGATAGATTAAAGTCGAGTCGTGTTTGTTCTCCGTCGGTAATCACGTCTAGTCCGGCGTTGGTTTGATCATATATTGCAGCGATGACGGCATCGTCAATCATCTCTTCACGATCTTTATCGCCAAATTCTTGAAGATTTTGACAAGCGAACTCAAGCCACCCTGGGAAAGGGTAACTGCCGATTACAGTGGTTCGCAGTGGTTTTTCTTTCATGCGTTGCGATTGAATCAGCGCTAGCTTAACACTTCAAGCGTAACGCTTGTTTTAGAACTAATCGTTGCCGAGGTTCTCGTAAAGTTTAGCCAGCCTGCGAGAATGCTCATCATAGGCTGCTTCGAATAGTTTTAAAGCTCTCTCTTTTCCTACGATTGCTCCAGCGGTAAGTACATTTGGTGGTTGTCCAGCTTTAGTTAGGCGGTCTGCTACTTCAGCTTTAATAGCATTGATAAGCATACAGCCTCCGACTGTAGAGCCGGGTGAAACAGGTGTATCAATTCCATCAATTTTGACCATCGCATCACCGGTAGGAGCACCGGTATCAAGAACTAGATCAGCGAAGTCTTGAAGTTTTTTTCCGGATCTATGTCGGCTGTCACTAGAATCTGAATGATTGCGACTTATAATTGCAACAACGCGTATTTTTTTCTCTTTAAAAATTTCTGCTATTTCTATTGGCACAACATTACATCCGCTTGAAGAAGCTATTAATGCAGAATCAGTTTCAGCTAGGTCGTAGTTTCTTAAAATCTTTTCAGCTAATCCGTGGGTATTTTCTATAAACATAGCTTGGCGTTGGCCGTTTGCACCAACAACTTGGTTGTGGAAAGTAAGTGATAATTCCACAATTGGGTTGAAGCCGGGGAATGATCCATATCTAGGCCACATTTCTTCGACCAAAATCCTACTGTGACCGGAGCCAAAAAGGTGAACCATCCGTTCTGATAGAATGCTTTTAGTAAACCAATCAGAAGCTTTCTGAATTGATTCAATCTGACTAGAAACTCTATCTAATAATTTATGGCATTTGTCTAAATAATTATGGCTAGGTGTCATGAGGTTTAAACGTTATATCCATTTGGGTTTCTTTTATGCCAATTCCAAGCTGATTCGATAATTTTTTCAAGTGACCCAAACTTTGGTTTCCAATTAAGTTCTTTGAATGCTTTATGAGCAGAAGCGATTAGGCGTGGGGGATCACCTGAGCGTCTTGATTCTTCAACTGCTGCTATTTTTTTGCCACTGATTTGTTCGCAGGTGTCAATGACTTGCCTAACAGAGTATCCTTCACCATTGCCAAGATTAAAGAATCCGTTTTTTTCTTTTTCCATTGCTAGCATATGTGCTTGTGCAAGGTCGATGATATGGATGTAGTCACGAATACAGGTTCCATCTGGGGTGGGATAATCAGTTCCAAATATTTTACATTGATTTGATTGCCCGAGTGCAACTTTGAGAACATTAGGGATTAAATGTGTTTCGATACGGTGATGTTCCCCAAAATTTTCACTGGCCCCAGCTGCGTTGAAGTAACGCAGTGCAACAAATTCTAACCCATGCAGTTTATGATACCATTGTAATAGTTTTTCAAAGATGACCTTGCTTTCCCCATATGGATTAATTGGATTCAAAGGTAAGTCTTCTGTCATGGGAATTACGTTGGGTATTCCATAAGTGGCGCAGGTAGAGCTGAATACAAATTTCTGAACTTTTGCTTCAATTGCTGCATCAAGGAGATTAATGCCATAAGCCACATTGTTTCTGAAATACTTAGATGGATTATTCATGGATTCGCCAACAAGTGCATTAGCTGCAAAATGCATTATTATTTGCGATTGGTTAGAAGCAACTGAATTTATTATTGTCTCACGGTCACTTAGGCAACCCTCAATGAAACGAGCTCTTTTGTCTACAGCTTGTCGGTGGCCTTCACTCAGATTATCGAAAACGACAACGTCATGTCCGATGTTGAGCAACTGCTCAACACAAATAGACCCTATATAGCCAGCGCCTCCTGTAACGAATACCTTCACTTCGGACAAGTTAACGGCCAAAAGCAGTCTGCCCAAGCAAAACCCAGCGCTTGCCACTTTGCGATGGATTTCGTTTCATTGGGAGGTTTCATATGAATAAGAGCTTTTTATGCAAAATTATCGTATTCTCGCTATTGCTGGTTGCATCCGGCTGCTCTTCGATAATAGGCAAGCGATCGTATGCTATTAATCCGGAAGATTATAGTGAGCGAATTCGTGTTGCCTGCGTGGGAGATAGTATAACCTATGGCGCGGGTATTAAGGATCGAAAAAATTACAATTATCCTCTCGTCTTAGGAAAGTCTCTGGGAGGAAAGTTTGAGGTTCGTAACTTCGGTGTAAGTGGTGCTACGATGTTAAAGAAAGGTGATTATAGTTATTGGGAACGACCTGCTTTTAAACATGCAACGGATTTTAATCCCCATGTTGTAGTCATTAAACTTGGAACTAACGACACTAAGCCTCAAAATTGGAAATATAGTGAAGAGTATGTTTCTGATTATGAAGCGATGATTGATCATTTTTCCTCTCTCCCTTCAAAACCAAAGATATGGCTTTGTTCTCCTGCTCCAGTTTATCAGACTCGATGGGGAATTAGTGAAAATGTTGTTGTAGATGGTGTGATTCCAAAAGTACGAGATTTGGCTGCCCGCAAAGGCTTGCCAATAATCGATATCTATTCAGCTTTAAGTAATAAACCAGAGATGTTTCCAGATAAAATTCACCCAAATGCTTCCGGGGCAAAAGTGATGGCGGATGCAGTTAAGGCAGCGATTTTAGTTAATTAAAAAAATTAAATTTAACAATGACAGCAATTCGTTTTTTTCTTTTGAATGTAGTTTTAGTTTTTTGTTCTCAGGTGGTTGGATATCAATCTCCTCAGCCTCCAGTGCCTTCAGCATTGCCTCAGCCTAAACAGCAGAAAGTGTCTAAGCCTATTTCCTTTAGTGACGCTTCTAAAACGAAGACTAAAAGTGATGATCTTAACAAAGCGCAAAAACGAAAACCATCTGTCAGTTCTACTAGGAAGCTTAAGTCGTTTCCTCGAAAGCAGGAAAAACTTAATTTTATTGGTGGTGATAATGTTTTGTTTGTTGGTGATGGCTTAATCGAACAAATGCAGAAATATGGTTATCTTGAGCATCGTTTAACAATTCAAAATCAAGGGAAGTCGCTTTATTTTCGTAATATTGGTTGGACCGGTGATACACCCGCTGGGATTGCTCGTGACGGGTTGGGGACGCGTCAGGCTGGGCATGAACCGGATAACGAAGGGTGGATTCAATTAAAAAAGCAAATTTCAGATATCAAACCCAATGTCGCGATTATTGGATATGGAATGGCTAGTTCTTTGGATGGAAGTACGTTGGAACAATTTAAATCCAGTTATCAAGAATTAGTGGCTCATATAAAATCTAACGCAGGGAAAAAAAATCGATTGCGATTAGTTTTTTTAAGTCCAATTGCTCATGAAAATCTCGGGGGGAAGTTGCCTGATGGCATAGAGCATAATTCTAATTTGGAGAAATATCGTGAAGTTATTGGTGCTTTAGCGAAAGAGCATGATGCTTGGTTTGTTGATTTATATAGGATGCTTAAACGTCGTCCAGGTTCTTCTGTGCCACCATTGACTCATGATGGGATTCATCTCAATGAGTATGGATATTGGAATATGGCAGCAGCTACAGAGAATGCCATTGGTTATTTATCTACTAATTTTAGATTCAGTATCTTAGAAGATGGCTCCGAGCGTTCAGGTGGATATGGCATTAAGCTTTCTGATATCAAACGAAATAATGACGGAATCACATTAAATGCAAATATAGCAGCATTGCCTCCAGTATTTAATGGGGCAAAAAAAACAGATGCTATGAAATCTAGGATTTCTGTTGGCAGAATTCAAATCCAAGCCTGTCCTGATGGTGAGCATACACTTGTTGTAGATGGTAAGGAGGCTTTAACAGCTTCTAGTAGTGATTGGCTCAAAGGGGCGTTTTTTGATGCTGGGCCAGATGTGAAGTTGTCAGAAAGAATTCTTAAATTGATAGTTGAAAAAAATGAGTTGTACTTCCATCGTTCAAGACCCCAAAATCAAGCTTATTTGTGGGGTTTTCGTCGTCATGAACAGGGAAATAATTTTAGTGAAGTTTCCAAATTTGATCCTTTAATAAAAGCAAAGGAAGTTGAAATTTTTAAACTAAATAAAGTTCAAGGACGCAAGTATGAATTAATGAGTGCGTTAAAATGGGAGGAATCTAAACCTGCTCAAGAATTGAAGGAGGAATCTAAAGTGAAGATAGTTCAAGAGTCGTTCGAGCCTCAGCCATTACCAAAATTTGATTTAGGGGAGGGTTTGCAAATTCAGCTTTTTGCTCAAAACCCACATCTCGCAAAACCTATTCAAATGAATTTTGATGCAAAAGGTCGTCTATGGGTAGCTAGTTCAGAAGTTTACCCTCAAATACTTCCAGGGCAAATGGCAAATGATAAGGTAATTATATTGGAAGATTTAAATAATGACGGAAAAGCAGACAAATCGACAATTTTTGCTGATAATCTATTGATTCCTACCGGCATCGAGCCTGGTGATGGAGGTGTTTATGTCGGGCAAAGTACTGAGTTGTTGCATCTCAAGGATAGCAACGGTGATGGTAAAGCTGATCAGACTCGTGTTATTGCCGCCGGATTTGGAACTGAAGACACGCATCATATATTACATTCTCTTAGGTGGGGTTTTGATGGACGATTATATTTTAATCAGTCCATATATATTAGAACACACATGGAGACACCTCATGGAGTACATCGTTTAGAAAGTGGTGGAGTATGGCGAATGAGACCGGAGACATTGAAAGCCGAAATATTTCTTCGCGGATTTTGTAATCCATGGGGTCATCATTACGATGAATATGGTCAGTCATTTGTTACTGATGGTGCTGGTGGCCAGGGCTTAAGTTATGGGGTTCCAGGCGCAATGTATTTTACTTACGCTCGAGCACCCAAACTACTTGAAAGCGTTAGCCCTGGGCGTTATCCGAAATTCTGCGGTTTAGAATTAGTTCGTAGTGAGCATTTTCCTGATGATTGGCAAGGTGATGCTATTACCTGTGATTTTCGGGCACATCGAATAGTGCGTTTTGATATTAGTGAGAGGGGTTCTTCTTACGTCACGCAAGAGATGCCTGATGTATTGCGGTCACCGAGTGTCACTTTTCGTCCTATAGATGTAAAAATGGGTCCTGATGGCGCATTGTATATTGCTGATTGGTCAAATCCGATCATTCAACACGGTGAGGTGGATTTTCGTGATAAAAGAAGGGATCATGTGCACGGTCGTATTTGGAGATTGAGTTATAAGGGCAGGTCAAAAGTTAATAAGATTGATCTTACGAAGCTTAGTGTTGAGGCGCTTTTAGATAAGCTTAAATCTCCCAACGGTTTTGAGCGTGAAAAAGCTCGTCGCCTTTTAAAAGAAAAAGGTGAGTTGAGTGTTTTGCCAGTTCTGGAAAAATGGTTAGTAAAACACAGTGATGATAAGATACTTTTAGAAGGGTTGTGGATTTATCAATCTTTGGACGTAGTAAAAAAGTCTCTCTTAAATAAACTTCTCGAGTCTAAAGACGGTCAAGTGCGCACCGCTGCGGTTCAAGTTCTTAATGAGTGGCATTCTAGAATTGCTGATGTTGAGGATCGATTAGCAAAGCGAGTATCTGACGATCATCCAAGAGTACGTCTGGCTGCACTTCGTTCAATTACCAGTAAAAAAGCTAAGTCTAAGAAGGTTGTTAATGCTGCATTAAGTGTTTTTGATAAGCCAACTGACAACTACCTAGAATATGCAGCTTGGTTAAGTATGAATGAGATTGAGGAGCCTTGGCTTGATATGGTTCGTCGTGGGGAATGGCTGGCCGATGGGAACGAAAAACAGCTTGAATTTGCATTGAAAACTGTTGATGCGTCAAAGGCCAGTGAAGTCCTTGGGGTGTTTTTAAAAGGTAAAAACATTCCAGAAGAAGGTTCATGGATTGAGATTATAGGCAGAGCTGGCACGACTACAGAATTAGAACAATTATACAGTCACCTATCAGAGGGAGAGTATTCTCAAGATGGCCAATCAAGAGCAATGAATTCTATGAGCTTCGCTTCGAGAAATCGAAATATTCGACCTAATGTTGATAGGTCGGCCATCGCTAATTATTTCTCCAGTGATAACGCACAAGTGCAGATTGCTGCTTTGAATCTAGCTGGCACTTGGAAGGGTTTGGGTTCGAACTTTAAAGATTTAACTGATTTGGCTGGCCGGCAGGATCTAGAACCTGATGTTCGACAGGCGTCTGTTAATGCAATTCGTGAGATTGGAGGTAATGAAGCAGTGAGTGCTCTTCGTTTGCTTTCTCAAGATTCTCAGTCTAAGTCGAGAATTTTGGCAGTTGTTGCTTTTGCATCCTTAGATATAAAAAAAGCAGCACCTATTGCGGTCAAAGTTCTCAATGAGTTAAAAAACGAGCAAGAAGCGTTATCTTTATGGAGATCTTTGTTGAGTGTGAAAAACGCTGATTCAGCTATTATTAAAGAGCTTCCTGAAACTGGTTTTTCTCAGGACTCAGCAAAAGCTGGGTTACGAGCTATTCGCGAGGGCGGTCGAAATATGCAAACTTTATCACTTGCTTTACCTCGGAGTGCTGGATTGAAGGATGAGGATATTACATTATCTAAAAATGAAATCATTGCTTTAACTAAAACTGTTAATAAGATCGGAGATCCAGTTCGAGGGGAGTTGGTTTACCGAAAACTTGAATTAGGTTGTGTTAGTTGCCATGCAATAGGTGGGGCAGGTGGAAAGGTGGGGCCAGATTTGACATCTATTGGAGCCAGTGCTCCACTTGATTATCTTGTGGAGTCAATCTATTATCCCAATCGTAAAATCAAAGAAGGTTACCATTCTGTGGTTGTTGAGACTAAAGATAATCAGGTGCTATTTGGGATGCTTGAGAATCAAAATGAAAATGAAATATTCCTTCGAGATGTTGCAAACCAGAGAACAACAATTACTAAGGCAAATATAAGAAAGCAGACTCAGGGCAACTCACTTATGCCTTCAGGATTAATTGACCGATTAACTAAGCAGGATCAAGTTGATCTGTTCAGTTTTTTAAGTCGTTTAGGCAAAACTGGTTCTTTCGATGCTTCTAAGGGCAATGTGGCGCGAGTTTGGCGATTGCGTGCGGCAAACCATAGAGATCAGCAATTTGATGACAATCGAATAGCCGATGGAGGGATTAATCATAAGAGATGGGTGAAAATTAACTCGCTTGTCGACGGAACAATTACTGATGACATGCTGAAGCAAGGGGCAAATGCAGGTCGTTGGGTTGGTGTGATTGGTGTTTATGCCGGAACAGAGTTTGAGATTGCGAAAGAAGGCCCCGTTTCATTAAAGATTCAAGGAGCTGAATCTGCTAAGTTATGGATTGATGGCAAGGTGGTCGAGAATTCTAATATAATTAATAGTACACTTTCCGCTGGAAAGCATTCGATTGTGTTAAGGTTTGATCCTAAAGCCTTGCCTGAAAAAATGAATGTATCTGCTTCGACTGGGACGTTTTTAGTGGATTGAGTCATGCTAAAAAAAACAGTTAAAAAAAGAGTAAAGACCGCAGAGGGTTATCGTATTGGTATTGTAGCATCACGTTACAATTCTAGATATGTAAATTCCATGTTGCGTGCAGCAAAAGGGGAATTATTTAAATCAAAGGCTAGTGTTGAGGTTGTACGAGTGCCAGGTGCATTTGAAATTCCTGCAGTTGCTTCTGCTTTGGCACTGCGACTTGATCGACCTGTTGATGCAATTGTTTGCCTTGGTGTAATTCTTAGGGGAGAGACAAGTCATGCAGAGCATATAGGAAAGGCTGTTACTAATGCCTTGATGCAACTTCAAGTTGATCATGTATTACCAGTAATTCATGAGGTGTTGTTGCTGGAAAATATGGAGCAGGCTAGAAAACGATGCCTAGATGAAAGTCGGAATCGAGGGCTAGAAGCTGCTCAAACTGCTATTGAGATGGCTCGAATTATGGCTAAATTAGTGTCTTAACAAACTTGCCGCTTTGCCAGTCACTTCGTAGGTTCTTTTTGCATGGTTATTGCGCCTTCAATTCTGGCTGGGGATTTCAGTAAATTTGGACGTGAACTTAAGCGGGTTGAAAAAACCGTCACTAACTGGGTTCATCTTGACGTGATGGATGGTCATTTTGTTCCAAATTTAACTTTCGGACCTCAAGTTGTAGCAAATGCTCGTCCACATACTGATTTGTTTTTTGATACACATCTAATGTGCTCAAAGCCGGAAATATTACTAGAGCCATTTGCAAATGCTGGTTCTGACCTAATCACTGTGCACGTAGAGTTAGAAGATCAAGTATCTTCATTACTTTGGAAAATTAAATCTCTCAATAAGCAGGTTGGACTAGCAGTTAACCCTCCAACGGCAATTGATAAAGTTAAACCATTTTTGGAGAAGGTTGATTTGTTGCTGATCATGACAGTTAACCCTGGTTTTGGGGGGCAATCATTCATTGAAGAATGTATTCCTAAAATACAGCAGGTATACAATTGGAGAGAAGAGATGGGTTTGGACTTTCGTATTGAGGTTGATGGAGGTGTTAATTTGAAGACAGCTGCTGAGTGTGCGCGCGCGGGTGCTAATACGTTTGTTGCTGGATCTGCTTTGTTTGGTCAGCGAAGTCTTGCTCGTGCAGTTAAAAAAATGCATAAGGTTACCACTCAGGTGAGTGATGGATATCTCAAATGAGTTCTAAGGATATCAGTTTTGGGACTGATGGATGGAGAGCTGTTATTGCTGAGGGGTTTACTTTTGAGAATGTTGCAATTGTTGCCCAGGCCACGGCAGTTTATTGGAATAAAAACCGTCCTAAAGATGTCTTCAAGAAAGTAGTTTTAGGGTACGATCGTAGGTTTCTTGCTGATCAATTCGCTGAACGAGTTGCAGAGGTGTTTGCTGGTAATAATTTTGAAGTTGTATTGGCGAATTCACCAGTGCCGACTCCTGCTGTTTCGTTTGCGGTTCAATCCGAAAAAGCTGTTGGAGGGATTGTGCTGACTGCTAGTCATAATCCTTCACGTTTTTGCGGGTATAAATTGAAAGGGTATTTTGGAGGGTCGGTCACTTCACGGACTTGTGAGGATATAGAACAACTGCTTGCTGCTAAATCAGTGCGGGCCATTAATTTAGACAAGGCTCGATCTAAAGGATTATTAAGGTTTAAGAACTTGAATGCAGCATATTTTAGGTCATTAAAAAAGTTAGTTGATTTTGATTTAATTGCTAATTCGGGATTACGTTTTGCGCATGACGCTCTTTTTGGAGTTGGTGCTGGAGCTTTTGAAGAAATCCTTGGAGATACCAGTTGTAAAGTTACAACACTAAATGCTGATCATGACCCGTTTTTTGGAGGAATCCATCCTGAGCCTATAGTTCATAATTATGCACCAAGCTCATCATATCTAAAAAAAACCCCGCATGATCTATGCTTGGTTACTGATGGTGATGCGGATCGCGTTGGAGGAATGGATGGAAGAGGGAACGCACTTACAACGCACCAAATTATTTGCCTTTTATTATATCATTATAAGGTTAATCGTTGTCAGAATGGAAGAGTTATCAAGGCATTGACTACTACTTCTATGGTCGATCGAATGTGCGAAGATTATGGTCTAGAAATGTTGGAAACGGGAGTCGGGTTTAAGTATGTCTGCGAGGAAATGCGTAAAGGAGATGTTTTGTTGGGCTTTGAAGAAAGTGGAGGTATTGGATTCTCAGGCCATATACCTGAGCGTGATGGAATTCTCGCTGGATTAGCCTTGCTGGAGCTTTTAGCTACTGAGAAAAAGTCTATCAACCGTTTGTTAACAAAGCTGGAAAAACAATTTGGAGCTTATCATTATGATCGT
>CEVR01164500.1_pt1 | contig 10114 bp, 10 predicted proteins | sample 356541 | NCBI WGS metagenome assembly CEVR01 (sample SAMEA2623734, study PRJEB7988) | marine metagenome | isolation source: saline water (ENVO:00002010), including
AAGAACATTAAGAATTCTGAATTCTTTTGGCCCCAAGTGAATGGCAGACCCGTTCCGAAAAACTTTTTGGGAACTTAAATTAAATTCTAGATCAGAATAAATCAGCTTTTCCTCGCTAAAACTAGGTTTTGACCGACGTAATGTTGCATTTACTCTAGCAATAAGTTCTCTTGGAGAAAAAGGCTTCACTACGTAATCATCAGCGCCACTATCTAAGCCAAGTATAAGATCACTCTCCTCGCTACGAGCTGTTAACATTATAATTGGTACTGTCTTAGTGTGTTTATCTTGCTTAAGCTCTCGACACACTTCTATTCCCGACCTTTTGGGAAGCATCCAATCAAGAATAATTAGGTCTGGCACTTCCTCCTGTGCCTTAAGTATACCCTCATCACCATCGGCAGCGAGACTTGTCCTAAACCCCGCATCTTCAAAATTATATTTTAAAACTTCAATTAAAGGTGGTTCATCTTCCACAATGAGAATTAATGGTTTCAAGACAAAACTCCTGATTTAAAACTACAAAACAGTTGAACTTGTTTTGTCTTTTTTTGGCCTCTCATCATCTAAAATCTCACCTTCGACAATAAATACTATTTGCTCCGCCACACTAGTCATATGATCACCAACTCTCTCTAGATTCTTCGCGACAAATAAAAGGTGTGTACAAGCTGAAACACTCTCAGGATCCTCTGCCATGAAGGTCAATAGTTCCTTAAAAAGAATAGAATGCATTTGATCAACTTCCTGGTCACTGATAAGAACATCTTTAGCCCGCTGGGAATCTCTATTAATCAGTGCGTCGAGCGCATTTTTTATCATCCCCTCCACCATGGCAGACATTCTTTGAATACTATTTGGTGTGTTAGGTATTACTGGTGCCTTTGAAAGTGCAATTGCACGTTTGCCAATATTTTTTGCATAGTCCCCTACCCTTTCTAGATTATTTGCTACCTTCAAAGAAGCTATAATCATACGCAGGTCTGCTGCCATTGGTTGACGCAATGCAATTAGGTTTACAACTAAGTAATCAACTTCCTTTTCCAAGTCATCAATTCTGCTATCTCCCTCTATCACAGCTGATGCCAAATCAACATCTCTCTTAACCATTGCATCCATGGCTTTAGATAACTGGGCCTCACAGAGCCCTCCCATCTCCGCGATCAAATTGTCCAATTTACTGAGGTCATCATCATAGGACTTAACGATATGTTCTTGTTCCATCAAATTACTCCTTACTAACAGCGATTTAGCCTATTCGCCCGGTAACATAAGCTTCTGTCCTATCATCTTTTGGCTTCGTAAAAATTTCATCAGTCTCTCCACTCTCGACTAATTCGCCCAGGTGGAAAAATGCGGTTCTTTGAGAGACACGTGCGGCCTGCTGCATCGAATGGGTAACAATTACAATGGTAAAATTCTGACGAAGCTCATCTATCAGTTCCTCAATTTTAGCTGTGGCAATCGGGTCTAATGCAGAGCAAGGTTCATCCATAAGGATAACCTCAGGCTGAACTGATAAAGCCCTCGCAATACATAGCCTCTGCTGTTGTCCTCCAGATAATCCCGTCCCAATTTCATGCAAGCGATCTTTCACCTCATCCCAAAGGGCAGCTTTTTTGAGGCTACTCTCTACTACTTCATTCATTTCCTGTTTCGTAGAGACAAGACCATGTATCGTGGGCCCATAAGCTATATTTTCATAGATAGTTTTAGGAAAAGGATTTGGTTTTTGAAAAACCATACCCACATTTTCCCGCAGTCTGACAACGTCCAAATCTTCTTGGTTGATATCTATGTCATCCATCATTATTCGTCCCCGAACATCACATGTCTCTATTAGATCATTCATTCTATTCAGGCATCGTAAGAAGGTCGATTTTCCACAACCTGAGGGCCCAATTAATGCTGTTACTTGCTTTTCAGGTATGTGCAAGGAAACATCAAAAAGAGCCTGTTTATCGCCATAAAAAACATCAAGCTCGAAAGCCGAGATTTTTTGTTTAACTGAGTTATCGCCCTGAGCAATTGGCCCGCCAGAGTCCTCTAGGGTCATTTGTTCCATTTCTTTAGGACCATTTCTTCTCCAATTTAAACCTTATGATTTGTGCAGTCAAGTTCATGGCGATCAAAAACGCCATGAGCACCATGATGCACGCATTAACTTTCTCAACGAACCCTCTTTCAGCTGATTCAGACCAGATATATATTTGGACTGGGAGGCTAGCTGCTGGATCAATAGGTGTCCCTGGCACTGTGTTAATGAATGCCACCATCCCTATTAAGATCAGAGGTGCAGTCTCACCTAATGCCTGTGCGAGACCAATTATGGTACCCGAGAGAGTACCGGGCATGCTTAAAGGAACGGTATGATGGAATGTTGTTTGCATTCTGCTTGCTCCCATCGCGAGAGCTGCTTCTTTTATACTAGGTGGAACAGCCTTTAGCGAAGCTCGGGACGCAATTATGATCGTGGGCAAAGTCATCAGTGCAAGAGTTATACCGCCTACTAACGGGGTCGACCGTGGCAAATCGAATACGGCGAGTAAAACACCTAACCCAAGCAAGCCAAATACGATCGAAGGAACGGCAGCCAAATTATTGATATTCACCTCTAAAAAGTCGGTGAACCAATTTTTGGGGGCAAACTCTTCCAAATATATTCCTGCCGAAACCGCTATCGGAAAAGAAAATGCGAGACACACTAAGATACTAAAAATCGAACCAACTAAAGAGCTCGCTATACCCGCCAACTCCGCCTCTCGAGAATCAGCATTTGTGAAAAAGCTGAAGTTAAAGTTCGAGAAGACATCGCCCCTTGCATTCATTTTATCAAATAAGCTGAGCTGATAATCATTAACCCTTCTTCGATTCTCAGGAATATCTCTAGGGTAATTTTCTTTGAAGACTTGGTCTAAATCATCGGAGGCTGTAAGCCGCACCTTAACTTTTTTTCCCAACACATCCTGATTGTCGAGAAGGTAGTTTTTGATTTCTTCTTCGTAAGTAAAAGCAAACATCTTTATGACATCGCGCCTTTTAGTGCGCGGAACATTTGGATCGAGATTTAGAATAGAATTCACGGCAAAATCGTAAAAATCTAATTTTTGGATTTCCTCAAAGGTAGGGTTTTTATTTTTGGCACCGAAAAGTTCAGTGTCATAATTGATCTCAACCACCAACCACGTCTTTTGAAAGGCCGTATAGCCTCGAGAAAAAATTTCAAAAATAAAAAGGAACAAAAATGCGAGAGCTAGAGTAATCGCTGCCAACCCATATAATTGAAAACGTTTTTCTTTGCGGTATCGCTGTTTCAGAAGCGCTTCTTTATTCATATTTTTCCCGATATCTTTTTACTACACCAAGTGCAATTACATTCAAAAAAAGCGTCAATATAAAGAGCGACATTCCCAGGGCGAACGCAGCCTGCGTTTTGGGATCGCCAAATTGTTGATCTCCAATCAATATCGTTACAATTTGCGCCGTGATAGTTGAAGTGGAATCCAGAGGATTGAATGTAATATTTGCTGCCAAACCTGAGGCCATGACGACGATCATTGTCTCCCCAACCGCGCGGGAGATGGCTAGGAGAATAGCACCCACAATGCCGGGTAAAGCAGCTGGAAAAACTACTTTCTTGATTGTTTCAGATTTAGTAGCCCCAAGTGCGAGGCTTCCGTCGCGCAAATTTTGTGGAACTGCCGTGATCACGTCGTCGCTTAGGCTCGAAATAAAAGGAATTATCATGACACCCATTACACCGCCTGCAGCTAGTGCACTTTCAGCAGAAACGTCAAGTCCGAGCGAGAAACCAACTGATTTCAAGAATGGGCCAACCGTAAGCGCAGCAAAAAAACCGTAAACTACTGTTGGGATGCCAGCCAAAATCTCAATCGTCGGTTTTGCATATTTTCTAAACCGTCTTGACGCATATTCCGCTACATAGATCCCCGACAGCAAACCGATGGGGATTGCCACACACATTGCGATAAAGGCGATAAAGAAAGTGCCAGCGAAAAGCGGAACGGCACCAAAAGCGTCTTTCAATAATTCACGATCTGGCATTCCATCTCTGACAAAGGTTTTGGCTGGATACCAGTGGGTCCCAGTAATAAAATCAAATAAATTTACAACTTGGAAAAATTTTAGAGTTTGGAATAAAAGTGAAAATACGATTCCGACCGTCGTCATAACGGCCGCAAATGAAGCAAAGAGAAGCAAATATTCTATAAATTTTTCTGCAGGCTCTCTTGTCCTAATGTTTTTTGATACCCTAGTGTACCCATAACTTAATGTGAGTATCAGAACACCCAGTACAATAGTAAATTTGGCAGTGGAGGCAATCGTCGTTATATCATCATATTTTTCCGCGGAATTTGCCAAAAAATTAGAGATTTCACCGGTAAAAGTCCCAGCTGCTAGCGCTTTGACCTTTTCATACAAAAGATTAAGTTGATTGCCGGATAAATTCTGACCAGCGTAATCTGATAAGATAAACGATCTAACTATGTTTGGCTCAAAAATAGACCAAAAACAAAAAAGGATAAGAGCGGGAGCCGCGCACCATATTGCCAGATAATAACCGTAAAACTTTGGGAGTGCTTTAAGTCTCTCACCCGCCTGTATCGAATAGGCTTTCCTTCGACCAAAAAAGTAGCTGGTTAAGGCTAGTAAGATTATAATTATGATAAGTACCGTGTTCATAGCCTAATTTCAATTTTCTCGCAAAATGAGAGGGAGGAAGTCATCGCATCTCCCTCCCTCTATTTTTAGACCTCGTGGATATAATTACATCATTGGGGTCTTACTTAAAGCATTGTTTCGGCTAACACTGTATTTGCCCGAATCTAACGGAACCAAGCCAATATCGGTCAAGTATCCGGTATCGCCAATAGCTTTTTTAGAGGTAAACTCTTTAATAAACTCGTGAAGGCCGGGAATTACGCCGATGTGGGCTTTTTTAACGTAAAAGAAAAGCGGCCGAGCCACTGCATAGCTGTAATCTTGAATAGATGAAAGACTTGGTTGTCCGCCATCAATGCTCGCTGCTTGTAGCTTATCTTTAGCCGCTAAGAAATAGCTGAAACCAAAGAAGCCAAACATCTGGGGGTCTTGGATTAATTTTTGAATAATTAACGAATCATTCTCACCAACCTCGATGGCCGCACCATCCTCACGAAGAGCTTTGTATTTTGCTCCAGCAGCCTTACTAGCTTTGTCTATTCCTTTTTTCATGACAAGTGAATTCCAAGCATCGCGGGTACCGGAAGTTCCTGGTGGGACCATTATCTTTATGGGATAGCTAGGTAAACTTGGGTCAATATCACTCCAATTCTTGTAAGGGTTTGGCTTTAACGATCCGCCAACCGCTACTTCCTTAGCTAGGGCCTTCCAAAGGTGGGCTTTTGTAAAATTAACCGCCTTTGCTTTGCGGGAAAACGCTAGAGTAATGCCATCATTACCCACGGTGATTTCAATTATTTCGTTGACACCGTTCTTTTTACAAAGTGCTTTCTCTTTGGATTTCATTGCCCTCGAAGCATTTGTGATGTCGGGATGGCTCGTACCGACGCCGGCACAGAATAACTTTGCTCCCCCGCCTGTACCCGTTGACTCGATCACAGGTGTTTTAAAGCCAGTTTTTCCGAACCTCTCTGCCACAACAGTGGCGTAGGGAAATACTGTAGAGGATCCAACTATTTTAATTTGATCACGCGCTTCTAAACTACCTGCAAAAAATGAGCAAAAAATTGCTATTAACCCAAATTTATATTTTTTCATCTCTTTCTAAACCTCCTAATTAATTTCATGCTGTGTAATAAACGAAAAACATTTTTTCATTGGGGTGCAACATGCACTCATGAAGCTACATTTTTATTAAACATTGTTTACACTTTTATCTATTTAGAGAAACTTCTTTATGAAGTTTTTATGACAGTTTTATTACAACCTCATACTATTCAAGGTATAGAGGCAAAAAAACACTAATGGTGGTAGTATCTCCTGGAAAACTCTTTATCGCCAAGTGTCCCCGATGGCGACTTACTATGTGCTTAACTATAGCAAGGCCCAGTCCAGTCCCACCCGTGTTTCGAGAGCGGGCTTTGTCAGCCCTATAAAAACGCTCCGTTAACCTGGGGAGGTGTTCTTCATCAATGCCGTCCCCTTTGTTTTTAAAACTGATACACACACCTGGCATGTCGGTTTCTGGCACCCTATCTACTTTTTCTATTGATATTTCAATTTCTGAGTTTTCATCGCCATACTTAATCCCATTATCAATCAAATTTATAAAGACCTCCATCAGTTCGTCTTGGTCTCCCAATATTTCAAAAAGTTCAGGTTTTTCTTCAAACCGGATGGTCATATTTTTTTTATATGCAATCCCCCTTAAAATTTCAACAGCGCTGCCAACAATATCAGGTAACTTTATTTTCTCATCTGGTGGAACGTGCTCTGTAACCTCGACCCTAGATAGGGAGAGCAGGGTGTCAATCAATCTAGACATACGCGCTGCTTCCTCGCTCATAATCTTTAGGAATCTTTTTTGCGAGACCGGGTCCTTACTGGCACTACCTTCTAGTGTTTCAATAATGCCCACCAGAGATGAAATCGGTGAGCGCAGTTCATGGCTAACATTTGCTACAAAATCTTGGCGCATTTGGTCTGCAGATTTTAAATAGGTGATATCTCGCATAGCGAGCATAGCTAACCCCTGCTCTTCAACAAAAATATTTATCATTTTAACCTGAAATTCAAAGGTTCGAGGAATGGGTGAGGTGAATGTTATTTCCCCCAATTTCTCGTCTTCCCCGCCCAGTACGGCGTCTACTGATTGCAATATTTCCGGGTGCCTTAAGCTTATGGACAGGTTTTCATTTAGTTTTAGATTTTCTAGTGCTTGTTCAGCTGGCGTATTGGCATAAATAATTGTTCTTCCTGGGGCTACTACAATCACAGGATCCAAGACCCCCTCAAGCAGAGAAAATGTATCATAAAAAGAAGGTATGTTTTCCTCACTCTTCACTTTTGACACCATTAACTTCAGCACTCCATGTCTATAACCAACAAAATTATAAACCTTTTGTAATTTTTTTAAATCCCTTTAGAAAAAGCAATTACGTTGTTTTCCTGTTCGATCGTTTCAAGTGATCCCGGCCTTACATCTCGCACTTTTCTAATAGCTTCTATAGCGGGGTAACCAAATTCAACAAGCAAACGGGCGGCGATTAGACCTGACCGACCAAATCCACCACGACAATGAATGAAAATATTTCTTTTACTCCCAACAAAAGATCTCAGTAGCGGCCCTATCTCTTCCCATCGGTTCTCAAACTTTTTATCTGGTACTTCCATATCCTTTATTGGATTGTGATACCAAAGCATATTATTGCGTAGTGTAGTCTCGCCAATATTACTTACGCCGTATTTTATAAGCTCTGCACTCTCCATAAGGGTTACAATGGCGGCGGCTCCCCAGTCAGCTATTTTACCTACATCATTATCAATATTCCGATCCCTGGCACCTATAGAAGGCTCTGGATCCTTTATTCCAGGACAAAAGGAAATGCCAATTGCCCCGCGATCCTTGCCTACTTCAATTTCAAATATTGGATAATATTCTTCTTTCTTTTTGTCCATGCCCCTTCAAACTTTATAACCACTGTTCTAAATAGGCCTTGCGTACGGCAAAAGGTCAATTAAGTGAAGCAAAACAATACTAGATTAATGCCTAACAGGATTTCTAGTGGCTTGCCCCCTTACCCCCACCTAAACATTTTGGTGAAGGCATGACTTTTTCACCTTTTTTAGTCCATTCTTCTGCAGTCATTGCTTGTATAGATAAAGCATGAACGCCATTTGAAAGTTCATAAGCCAACAACTCATTAATTTTTTGATGGCGTTTAACTAAACTTTGACCAACAAAATCATCAGAAATAATAATGACCTTAAAATGAGACTCTGAACCAGGAGGCACATTATGCATATGGCTCTCATTCAACACCTCCAAACCCGAGATCTTAATGGCATCTACTATTTTTAACTCAATTGTTTCCTGAACTGACACAACTGTATCCTCACTTTAAAATAATTAGGCCTATCCTTATGATATTATAATAAACTAATTTTCTAATTATTTAAATGCGGTTGTTATAATCACAATCAAATGTCATCTTATTGCCCTTAGGAGTCTAAAATGTCAGATTTGGAAACGATAGAAATTTTCAGTGATTACGTTTGACCATGGTGTTATCTCTGTACCGGGCGTATTGAAAAACTCAAAACAAATTACAACTTGAAAGTAGAATTAATTCATTTTCCGCTGCACCCGGACACTCCAGAGTTTGGGCTCACGCTTGAAGAATTATTTAGAGGCCGGGATTATGACATAGATGGCAACTTCCAGAGAATGAAAGCCCTCACGGAGGCAGAGGGCCTAGAATATGGAAAAAGGACACACACCTACAATAGTCGAAAGGCCCAAGAAATAGGAAAGTGGGCAGACGATCAGCTCAACCACGGAAATGACTATCAGGAAATACATATGGGGCTTTATAGGGCTTATTTTGTCGAAGGCCTAAATATTGGCGAAGATCAGGTGTTGCTAGATATTGCATCCCAATGCGGTCTTCCCGTAGATGAAGTATCGGAAGTGCTTAAGAGTAGAAGCTATTCTGAGGCAATAGATAAAGATTGGGAAAAATCGAGGAGCTATGGGGTAACAGGTGTTCCGACGTTTGTATACAAGGGTAGGGGAGTAGTAGGCGCCCAACCCTACGAAATGCTCGAGCAACTTGTAAAAGGAAGCTAGTTATCAAAGTTTATCTGTTTGATTAATTTTTATTGCATTTAGAAAAGAACTGAAGAAATAACCCTATTTTCCATTGGGTGTCCAGAGAGCTTGCTCAGTGAGTTTTAGTTATTTCTGGACTCAGATTACCTTTACATACTCAGATACGAATCAGGACTCTCTTATGGAGTCTAGTAAACGTGGATAAAACCGTAATCTAAATTGGAAGGTGTTCAAATCTCTGCTGATGAAGGGGATGAATGACTCTTCAGAAGTTGTGTGGACAGGTATGAAAACGAAAGTGTTGTTAACACCGATGATGATACATAACCACAAATTTCTCGTGTTAAATTTTATTCTTTTTTCTGACACAAATATGTCATCACTTTTTGGTACCGAAGCATAAATTTATAGCACATATTGAAGGAGATCATTTATATGACACAAAATATGGATTGCGCGTTAGAGGTTCGACTGGCCGATTCAGAGCGCGAGATACACGCGGCACAAGCTCTCCGGTATAAAGTTTTTCACCAGGACATGGGTGCTAAAACAGCCAGTTTCCCGCAGACAGAAGGCCGAGATATCGATAGGTTCGACGATTTCTGCGATCACCTCATCGTAATCGATCACAAAGAGGCTAAGCGGGACGAAGCGGTCGTCGGCACTTATAGACTTCTTCGTTCTAGTAAGGCATCCGACACTATCGGTTATTATTCAGATTCTGAATTTGATCTGACTCCGTTAAACAACCTATCGGGAGAAAAACTTGAGCTTGGTCGGTCTTGTGTAAATCCATCATACCGAAACAAAGCGGTGCTGCAGCTGCTTTGGTCTGGAATTTCAAAATACCTTGAAGATAATAACATTCGTATAATGTTTGGATGCGCAAGCTTTCCTGGTACCGAACTTCAGGATATTTCAACCGCGCTCTCATACCTAGCATTTGAATGCGCTGCTCCTACGCAGTGGAGGCCTCGCGCTCTCCCTGAGAGATATTTGGACATGCGAATGGTAGAGGCAGACCAACTGGACCTGCGCCAAGCAATGCGGGAAATGCCCCCACTTATCAAGGGGTACCTGAGGCTAGGCGGCGTGGTAGGAGATGGCGCAGTTATAGATGCCGATTTTAATACTGTCGATGTGTGCCTTTTGGTAGAAACCGATATAGTACCGTCAAAATATCGTCGACATACCGATTACAGCGACACAGTTCAGCAATTAGACTCGCAGACATTGAGCGTGAACGTATGACCGTTAGGGCAATTTATCGCCTTCTACTAATCGTAACCTCGACAGTCATTTTATGGATTGCATTCATAA
>CEVR01001643.1_pt1 | contig 10084 bp, 7 predicted proteins | sample 356541 | NCBI WGS metagenome assembly CEVR01 (sample SAMEA2623734, study PRJEB7988) | marine metagenome | isolation source: saline water (ENVO:00002010), including
AATAGAAAGAATAACGCTGTGTAAATTTTCATCATTATCTTTAATACAAAAATAGAAGAATAGTTACGAGAAAGCCAGTAAAAATAATAAAATTCCTTACGACTTTTTCAGAAAGAGATTGGGTTAACTTAGCACCAATAAATCCACCTATTGCAGAAAAGATCATCATATAAAAAACATAAGACCATTCTATAAAGCCACTTATAAAAAATATGCTAACTGATACAGAAGTTAGAATAAAAGAAAGTAAAGATTTAATAGCCGATAGATGTTTAATTGTTATCTCTTTACCTAAAGATAAAGCCGCTAGCATTGCAATACCTAAGCCTCCATTAAAATATCCACCATACACGCTTACAAAAGTAACTCCTAAGAACTGAGATAGGTTATTTTGGTTTTCTTTTTTTTTGGTTCTTTTTGGGTTAAAAACAAAAAGCAAAGTAGCAAGCAAAATTAACCATGGTAAGAAGAACATAAATATTTCATCTTTGGTATTGATTAATAGTAAAGCCCCAAAGATAGAACTAAAACTAGCAATAATGATTAAGGTCATTAGGTGTTTATGACGCAAATCACGATAAAGATTTTTAAATCCTAAGACTGATCCTAAGTAACCTGGCAATAAAGAAGCAGCACTTGTTGTATTAGCTATAACAGGTGGTATGCCTAGAAATACTAATATTGGAAGAGTTATAAAGCTTCCGCCACCGGCAAGAGCATTAAGATTACCTGCTAAAAATGCCGCAAGGCAAACTATTAATACACTTAGGATTGGTTCCAAAACAGATAAAGAATTAAATCTTTACACTCCTTCTACTATAACAACAAATCTATTGGAAGAAACAAGAGCGTGCTTCAAGGCTACTTTATACTCTTCTGAATTATAGGCCTCCAAGGCTTTCTCTTTGGATTCAAATTCAACCAATACAGTTCGTTCAAGACCACTACCTTCCAATTCAATTTGGTCTCCTCCTCTCACTAAAAATTTACCACCATATTTTTCAATGGCTGGACCGGCTAATTTTGCGTACTCTCCATACTCTTCAGCGTTCGTTACATGACATCTATTAATCCAATAACCTTTCATCTAATCTCTATCCTCCCACCTAGTATTTAAAGACATTTCGCCAGTTAAATTAATTATCTCATACGACTTATTGTCAAAATTTATAGGTTCAAATTTAGTTTTTCTCGTTCTTGCTTTAATAAATTTCTTAGCATCTTTTTTACTGAAAACACCCTCGACATCTAAAATCTCAATATTCGATAATTTTCCTTCTTTAGAAATACTATATGAATAAATAAAAGAACTTTTGCCACTTGGTGTATCTGCAGGAGTCTCAAAGCCTGGAGAAACGAATGTAGGCGTACAGAACAACCTTTTGCACACAGCTTCAGTTTTTCGTTCCTGAAATTGATTGAAGATACAACTTGAACCTTGGCAGCTAAGACAAATCTTAAAAGCTGAATCTCTATGTTTCCTCACTCCATTTAATATTGACTCAGTCATGGCAACCATATTATTGCAGGCTATGGCTTGAGGTCGAGAATCCGGTCTGTCAGTTGTACCTGATACATGAGAATATTCTCCTACAGATATATGCGGAGTAGGAATCACAGCCCAATGGATTTGTGAAAACATTAGTAGGACAAAAAGTATAATAATTTGATTCATCATGCCTCTATGCATTTTGAAGTTTATGTTACTGTTTATCACTAGAATTTAATTAAGATTTATATATTAACCTTTTCGAATGAAGAATGGGTTCAGTGTAACCACTAGGTTGTGTTCTTCCTTTAACCGCCAACTCGCAAGCTGCAGAAAATGCTATGCCATCATAACTTGGTGACATATTAGTATATTCAGAGTCTCCTTCATTTTGCTTATCAACAATTATTGCCATCTTCTTCATGGTCTCAATAACTTGTTCTTCTGTACAAATGTCGTGATGTAACCAGTTGGCTATGTGTTGACTTGATATTCGACAAGTCGCTCTATCTTCCATTAAACCAACATTATTGATATCGGGCACCTTGGAGCAGCCTATACCTAGGTCTACCCATCTCACAACATAACCTAATATGCCTTGGCAGTTATTGTCCAACTCTTCTTGTATGTCCTGTTCACTTAAAGACGAAACATCATCTAGTAAAGGTATAGTAAGAATATCATTAAGATCTGCCTTAGTTCTGGATTTAATTGTTGATTGTCTTTCACTAACCAAGACTTGGTGATAATGAATAGCATGCAAGGTGGCAGCGGTAGGAGAAGGAACCCATGCACAGTTAGCGCCCGCCTCAGGATGCATTGATTTATTCTCATACATTCCTAGCATTTCATCAGGCATAGCCCACATACCTTTACCTATTTGTGCTTTACCACTAAATCCTGTTTCAAGACCTACATCTACATTCCAATCCTCATATGCATTTATCCAGGGCTGTTGTTTCATCAGAGCCTTTGGAATCATTGGACCAGCTTCCATACTGGTATGGATCTCATCACCTGTTCGATCTAAGAATCCTGTATTAATAAAAATAACTCTGTCTTTAGCTGCTCTAATGCATTCCTTTAAATTAACAGTAGTTCTTCTCTCTTCATCCATGATGCCTACTTTCACTGTTAGAGGTTTTATATCAAGAGCTTTCTCTACGGCTTCAAATAAGTCACAGGTAAATTGAACTTCCTCCGGACCATGCATTTTAGGTTTAACTATGTAAACACTTCCTGTTCTTGAATTACTCAAGTTGCCTGTTTGCATCAAATCATGTTTAGCAATGCAGATAGTGAACATAGCATCTAAAATTCCTTCAGGAATCTCATTACCCTCCTTATCAAGCACAGCTGGATTAGTCATAAGATGACCAACATTTCTTACTAACAACACACTTCTTCCTGCTAAAGTTAATCTATCTCCTTCGGGGCTGGAGTATTCTCTATCTGGATTGAGAGATCGTGTCATTTCATGATCTCCTTTAACAAAAGTTTCTTTTAAATCCCCTTTCATTAAACCCAACCAGTTTCTGTAAGCTATAGTTTTATCCTCTGCATCCACAGCTGCGACTGAATCTTCTAAATCTTGAATGGTAGTTACAGCGGACTCTACCATCACATCTTTTATTCCAGCAGGATCATCTTTGCCTACAGAATCCTCTTTATCTACTTGAATTTCTATATGTAAGTTATTGTTTTTTAATAATATTCCACTTGGATTATCAGGATCGCCTATGAAGCCTACAAACTTTTCTTTATCAGCTAAACTAACTGTGGATTGATCGGTAAGTGTGATATCTAAATTACTATCATTAATCCTAAAACCTGTCACTTCTGCGTAAGACCCAGAACTTAATGGAACACTGTCATCAAGAAAGTTCTTAGAGAATTCTATAACCTTGCTTCCTCTAATTGGATTATAAGCTCCTCCTCTCTCAGCACCTTCCTCTTCAGAGATCATGTCCGTTCCATAAAGGGCATCGTATAAACTCCCCCATCTTGCGTTAGCGGCGTTTAAAGAGAATCTAGCGTTCATTACCGGAACTACTAATTGCGCACCTGCAATAGTTTTAATTTCATCATCTACGTTATCAGTAGAGATTTCAAAATCTTCGCCTTCTTCTAATAGATAACCTATCTCCTTTAAAAAACTTATATACGCCTCTGGATTATGAGGTTTGTCTTTTCTGGAAAGATGCCATTGATCTATTTGGTCTTGAATATCTTTTCTTTTTTGAAGGAGTTCTTTGTTTCTTGGACCAAAATCATCGAGAATAACTTCTAAGGCTTTCCAAAAGTTATCAGCATCAACATCAATTCCATCTACAACTTCTCTTCTTAAAAATTCATCCAATTCTTTAGCAACGGTTAAGTTCCCATATTTCAGTGTTTCCGTCATTTTCTATCCTTAGTTGTATTGATTTATAGAACTTAATCTTACAGTTATCTTGTGGCTATATAAATAGTATTTTTTTGTTAATTATTAAGCTAGCATAGTAAGTCCCAAAATTAAAAGGAAGTAAATATGACGACCATTAATGAAGTAACAACTTTAGACGTAAATGATGAAGTGGCAGTAATTACCCTAAACTCTCCACCGGTAAACGCTCTTTCAGCTAACGTCAGAGAAGGATTAAATGAAGGTGTAGGATCTGCTATTAAAAATGAAGAGGTAAAATCTATTGTAATCATTTGTGAAGGTCGAACTTTCATAGCAGGAGCTGACATAACAGAATTTGGTCAAGCTCCTAAAGGGCCTTCGTTATACGAAGTGCAAGACATGATTGAAAATTCACCAAAACCTGTCATAGCTGCAATACATGGTACTGCCTTAGGCGGAGGTTTAGAAGTAGCTCTTACATGTCATTACAGGATAGCCGTTCCTTCATCTAAATGTGGCCTTCCAGAAGTTAATCTAGGACTACTCCCTGGAGCTGGAGGTACACAAAGGCTTCCGCGGATAGTTGGAGCAGCAAAAGCTTTAGTGATGATGACTAGCGGAGAGCACGTTCCTGCAAGTCAATGCTTAGAAATGGGGCTGGTTGACGAAATGGCTGATGAAAATGATCTACTGGGAAGCGCTGTTTCTTTTGCTAAAAAGATTGTTTCCGAAGATAGACCATTAGTTAAAGTTAGAGAAGCAGACGACAAAATTAAATCTGACAAAGGAAATGAAGCTCTATTCTCTGATTTCAGAAAGTCTATCGCAAGAAAAACAAGGGGATTTCTTGCTCCTGAGTACAATATTCAATGCGTAGAAGCTGCTGTTAATCTTCCATTTGAAGAAGGTTTAAAAGTTGAACAAGACCTTTTTATGAAACTCATGACTGGTTCACAATCGGCTGCCCAACGTTATATCTTCTTTGCTCAAAGACAAGTAACTAAGATTCCCGATATAGAAAAAGATACTGAAATAAAATCTATTGAATCGGTTGGAGTAATTGGTGCCGGTACCATGGGCGGCGGTATATCAATGAATTTCGCTAACGTTGGTATTCCGGTAACTATTATTGAACAAAGCCAAGAAAGACTTGATAAAGGGTTAAGTATAATTAGAAAGAATTATGAGAACACTGCAGCTAAAGGGAGGATAACTTCTGATCAAGTAGAAGAAAGAATGAATCTTATTAATGGACAGACAACTTTAGATTCTTTAAATACACAAGATCTTATTATTGAGGCAGTCTTTGAGAATATGGATCTTAAAAAAGATATCTTCAAACAGCTAGATGGTATTTGTAAAGAAGGAGCTATCCTAGCTTCAAATACTTCTGCTTTAGATGTAAATGAAATTGCAGCAGAAACTAAAAGACCCGAAGACGTTATAGGCCTTCATTTCTTCAGCCCAGCTAATGTCATGAGACTATTAGAGATAGTAAGAGGAGAAAAAACCTCTAAATCAGTTGTTGCAAGCTCTCTAGCAATAGCCAAGAAAATTCAAAAAATAGCAGCTGTTGTTGGTGTTTGTCCTGGCTTCGTAGGTAATAGAATTCTTGCTCAAAGACAGAGAGAAGCAAACAAGTTAATTTTAGAAGGCGCCCTGCCTTGGGATATAGATGATGCTCTTTTTGATTTTGGCTTCCCCATGGGTCCATTTGCTATGTCTGATCTGGCAGGATTAGATATTGGTTGGAACAAAGAAACATCTAATGGAGAAACTCTTAGAGATGTTTTATGTGAAGCAGGAAGATTGGGACAAAAATCAGGTAAAGGATTTTATGTCTATGATGAAAATAGAAATAAATCACCTGATCCTGAAGTAGAAGCTCTAATTAAAAAATTCGGTGAAGAGCGTCAAATTCAGATGAGAGATATAAGCAAAGAAGAAATTCTTGAACGTTGTTTGTACCCTATGATCAATGAAGGCTTTAAGATCTTAGAAGAAGGTATGGCCATAAGAGCAAGCGATATAGATATTGTTTGGACTAATGGTTACGGTTGGCCAGTTTATGAAGGTGGACCAATGTTCTACGGCAACCTAGTTGGTTACGATAAAGTGTTAGCTTGGCTACAAAAGGCTGAAAAGGAACTTGGACCAGAGTTTAAACCTTCGCCTTACTTAGAAAGAGTTGTAGCTGAAAAGATTAATATACTCTAGAAGATCTTATGAATGAGCTTAATCAGAAAAGTGCTACTGAGTTGGCCGAACTTATTAAATCCAAAGAGGTTTCAAGTAAAGAAGTTGTTGAAACTCATCTTAAAAGGATAGAAGAGGTAAATCCTGAAATAAATGCCATCACTGTAACTCTTGAAGAGTCAGCTACTGAGTTAGCCAAAAAAGCAGATAATGCAAGTGATGATGAAAGGAAGAGACCTTTTCATGGTGTACCAATTACTATTAAAGAAAACATAGATTTTGTTGGCACTCCTACAACTAATGGCCTTCCATTCCTTGCTGAGTCTATGCCACCCAAAAATACTCCTTTAGTGGATAGAATGTTAGGTGCAGGTGCGATACCGATAGGTAGAACTAATTTACCAGAAATGGGTTTACGTTTAGATACTGATAACCCCTTAAGAGGAAGGACATTTAACCCTTGGAACAAAGAAAAAACGCCTGGAGGTTCAAGTGGCGGTGAAGGAGCTGCTATTGCGACAGGAATGAGTCCATTTGGAATAGGTAATGACATAGGTGGTTCCTTGCGCAATCCTGCTTATTGTTGTGGCATTACTGCTCTTAAACCCTCGATAGGTAGAATTCCTTTTGTTAGAACAATAGCTCCTTTCGAAGATATTGGTATTGCAGGTTCATTTATAACTGACGGACCTATGGCCAGATCTGTTAAAGATTTAAGATTAGGACTATCCGTTATGGCCGGTAGACATATTGATGATCCTCAGTCCGTTGACGTACCGCTAGTAGGAAATTTTCCCGACAAGCCTAAAGCTGCTTTAATCAAAGAAATAAGTGATATAAATCTACCCGAATCAACGAAAAGAGAAATAGACAAAGCAGGTCAAATATTGTCATCTAAAGGTTGGCAAGTTGAAGAAGTTGAAGCGCCTGAAGTTGAAAGAGTCTATGAAATATGGAGTGCTATTTTAAGTCAAGGCGTAATTGAAGTTGTGCCTGAAGAAATATTTAAGCCTGAGACAGCAGCTTATTTAAAAAGAACTAATGAATCTGAATGGAGTAATATGCCTCTTGATCAAGCTTTACTAGAAAGAAGAAGGCTAAGAAGGTTATGGTCAGCATTCTTAACAGATTATGCCGTTTGCATAGGACCAACATGGTGTAATCTGCAATGGCCTATTGATACTGATTTAGACCCTAATCTCGGGGACGAAGTGCTCAAAGAGAGCTTCATGTTTATTGCTCCAGCGAACTGTCTAGGGATTCCATCTGTAGCTTTACCAATGGGTGTTGACAATGGATTACCTACTGGAATACAAATTTATTCTGAAATGTATAGGGAAGATATCTGTTTACTCGCTTCTGAGTTAATTCAAGAAGAAGTTTCTTGCCCTACTCCTATAGATCCAGTTTAGTCGTATATTAACTTTTCAAGAATAAGACTTAAATCACTTACACTTTTTCTGTAACGACCCTCATGTATACGCTCATTATTGCCGTGGATACCTGAGCTTTCGTTACCTTCATAAATATAAGTATTAAAACCATAGCTATCTATTCCTATACCTCTAGAAAATCTACTATCAGTAAATCCTGTGCTTACAGAAGGTGAAAGTTTTGAATCAGGGTAATTCATGCTTATAAAGTCCTCTATTGCTAAATAGAGTTCTGAATTTGTAGGAGATGAGCCTGGAAAACCTAACATGAGTGGTTCAACTTCAACTCCAGTATCTTTTATAAGATCTTCTATTTGTTCAATAAATTCTTCAGGTTTATTATCGGGTAATATTCTGCAATCTATCTCGGCCCATGCCGTTGGTGGAACTACATTTATTTTTATCCCTCCATTCATTCTGGTTAAGGAGCATGTATTTCGAGTTAGTGCATGAGAAGAAGGCGAAAATTCTTGAAGTTCCTTCATAAAAAATGGATCTTGGATCATATTCTTAATATCTTTATATTTACTTCTAAAAGGCTCTTCTAAACCTTCAGACCTATCTGAAAATACTTTATCAACTTCAGGTATGATTCTAGGTTCGAAAGGACTATTCCATATAATATTCAAAGCCTCTACAATTCTTGAAACTGAGCTTGTAGCTCTAGGGGAAGAACCATGACCAGGTTGATCTACAGAAGAAAGTCTTAACCATACGGGTATCTTCTGTGTTACTTCGATACTGAAACCAACCCCATCCTTAGATCTAAAACCACTACCACCTTCGTTTAACAACAAAGCGGCGCCTTCAAAGGCTTCCGGTCTATTCTCTACCAGCCAACCCATTCCATATTTGCCACCAGATTCTTCATCAGCAGCTGCTATAAAAATGATATCCCTATTCAATTCTTTATTTGATCTATGAAGTTTAAGAAAGTTAGCTAGATGAGATATGCCCAATCCTTTCATATCTAAAGCACCTCTACCCTGTATGTAGCCGTCAACTATTTCACCAGATAAAGGATCGAAATCCCAATACTCTTCATTAGCAGGAACAACATCTGAATGATGTAATAATATAAGAGCGGGCTTGTCTCCGCCTTCTATCCTAGCCCAAATATTTCCTCTTCCGGGAGCGCTCTCTGCAGATTCATAAGATATTCCTTCTTTATCAAATATTTTTGCTAAAAAATCTACAGCTCTTGACTCGTTTCCTGGAGGGCTAATCGTATCTACCTGCAAATATGCTTGTAACAAAGTTACAGCTTCGTCCTCTAATAAAAATTTTTTAACTTCTTTTCTAGTATTTTTTTGGCTAGATTTGTCTTGAAGTAATGTATATGAATATTCGACTCCCGTGACAATATGAGGACTAGTATCAGCTATATGCCAACTAGAGATAAATAAAGCCAAGAAAAGAATTGTTATTTTTTTCATATTAGTTTTTGAAATGTTTCGCATGAAAGTCTTGTATATCAGGATCAACCAGAGCATCAGAAATTTTTAATTCTCTTTGTAGATGTAAAGAGTTTAAATTTCTGCATCTACTCAATGCAACATAAGCTTGTCCGGTTGCAAATGCACCAGTACCTAAATCTACAGAACAACTATCTAAAGTTAAGCCTTGAGACTTATGTATTGTTACAGCCCATCCTAATTTAATTGGGAATTGCTTAAAAGAAGAAACAACCTCCTCTAAGACTTCATCCGAATCATCGTCATAAGTAAACTTAACTTTATTCCATTCCTCTCTCTCTACTCTATGTGTCTTGCTGTTGATCTTTACTTTGATGCATTTCTTCTTTTTATCTAAACATTCAATAACTGTACCCAAAGTTCCATTTACCCATCTACCTTCAGAATCATTTTTAATGAACATAACACTAGCTCCTTGCTTTATTTTTAATTCTCTTGGAGCAGGTAAATCATTTTCATTCAACTCACCGAATTCTTTAGATTTAATTAATTCCTCAGGACTATCTAAGTAAGTTAATTTATGATTATTTAGTTCTTCTGCTCTATTCTTTCTAGAAGTCAGTGTCATGTATGCATCAGATTCTAGAGTGGGATCAAAGCACTGAGAATTAATTTTATTGATGGTGTTGTCTAAATCGTAACCTAATCTTATATTGTTTAGCAGTTCAAAAAAGCTTTCGTCGTCCTCTTGTCTAAATGATTTATCTAGTTGGAAATACCTTTTATTTCTAACCTCTTGATAACTTAAAGAATCAAAGAAATAAATAGAATTGTACTTGTCATATATTTCTTTTTCTTCATGTTGTTTAACAACAGGGGGAAGTTGAAATAAATCACCACAAGCCAATACATTAATACCTCCAAAAGGTTCTGAAGAGTTTTTATACATCTGTAGAGACTGTGATATGGCATCTAGCATTGGTGCTCTGACCATCGAAACTTCATCAATGATTAGCAGTTCTAGATTTTTTAATAATTTCGCGAATCTTGGGTCCTTAGATTTTTTTACTATTGGAATAGTTTCAAACCCAATTCTAAAAGCTGAATTAATTGTAGTACCACCAATATTCAAAGCAGCAATTCCAGTAGGAGCTACTACCATCTT
>CEVR01115670.1_pt1 | contig 10059 bp, 10 predicted proteins | sample 356541 | NCBI WGS metagenome assembly CEVR01 (sample SAMEA2623734, study PRJEB7988) | marine metagenome | isolation source: saline water (ENVO:00002010), including
ACTCTTGCAAATCATTTAACAGATTATCCAACTCCAAAAAATTTAAACTATTGGTGGACATTTGGGGGAATTCTTACTTTTTGTTTAATTACCCAAATCGTTACAGGGCTTGTTCTAGCAATGCATTATGTTGCAGACACTAAATTGGCTTTTGCAAGCGTTGAACATATAATGAGAGATGTAAACTACGGATGGTTAATTAGATATGTTCATGCAAATGGAGCATCAATGTTTTTTTTAGCGGTTTATATCCACATTTTTAGATCTTTATTTTATGGTTCATATAAATCTCCAAGAGAAATTATTTGGATAATAGGAATAATTATTTATTTATTAATGATGGCGGCAGCATTCATGGGATATGTCCTACCTTGGGGTCAAATGAGTTATTGGGGCGCAACAGTAATTACCAATTTGTTTAGCGCAATACCTTTTATTGGAGAGGGGATAACCACTTGGTTATGGGGAGGATTCTCAGTTGATAACCCTACGCTAACAAGATTCTACGCATTACATTATTTAATACCGTTTTTAATACTTGGTTTAGTAGTACTACATATTTGGGCATTACATGTACCGGGTAATAATAATCCAGTGGGAATTGAGATAAAAAAACCTTCTAATGATACCGTTCCATTTCATCCATATATTGTAATTAAAGATGCATTTGCTCTATTACTATTTATGATAGTTTTTGCTTTTTTTGTTTTTTATACTCCAAACATTTTAGGACATGCTGATAACTATATTGAAGCCAATCCACTTGTAACTCCAGCACACATAGTTCCAGAATGGTATTTATTACCATTTTATGCGATCTTAAGATCTGTGCCTGATAAACTAATGGGAGTTATAGCAATGTTTTCAGCAATTTTAATTCTTGTAGCTTTACCTTGGTTAGATACTTCCAAGGTTAGATCTGCAGTTTTTAGACCTCTTTATAAACAATTCTATTGGATATTAGTATTAGATGTTTTAGTACTGGGATACGTTGGAGCGATGCCTGCAGAGGGTTTATACTTACTTGTAGCAAGAATTGCGACCGCTTATTACTTTATTCACTTTTTAATTATACTTCCATTTTTAGGATTTATAGAAAAAACCAACCCAGTGCCTTTGTCTATAACCGAACCAGTAGTGGCAGGCGCTGCGATGGCAACCAGAAGTGATGGAGAAAATAAAATTGAAAATAATTTAAAGAGTTTAGGGTGAAAAAATTAATAAGCTTAGTTATATTATTTATTTCAATATTTTCTTTTCAAAATCATTCAATCTCTGCAGAAAAAATAAAATTCCTAGAAACTGATTGGACTTTCAAAGGTCTATTTGGAAAATATGATAGAGGCGCTTTGCAAAGAGGATACCAGGTTTACACTGAGGTTTGTTCAGCTTGTCATTCAATGCAATATTTGAGTTATAGAAACCTTGCTGAGCCAGGTGGCCCTGAGTTTACAGAGCAAGAGGCAAAATTCATAGCTGCAAGTTTTGAGGTTCAAGATGGTCCAAATAGCGAAGGTGAAATGTTTACAAGACCTGCTAAATTATCTGATAAATTTGTAATGCCTTACGACAATGTTGAGGCGGCAAAGGCAGCAAACGGAGGAGCTTATCCACCAGATATGTCGGTACTGGCTAAAGCAAGGAAGGGTGGGGCAGATTATATTTATTCTCTTCTACTTGGATACGATGATCCTCCAGCTAACATCAAATTGGATGATGGGGTGTATTATAATAAATACATGTACGGAAATAAAATTAAAATGTCCGCTCCTCTATCAGATGGTTTAGTCGAATACAGTGATGGAACACAAGCCACAGAAGAACAAATGGCTAAAGATGTAACAACCTTTTTAATGTGGTCAGCTGAACCTCACTTAGAAACTAGGCACAAAACTGGCTTTAGAGTGATCGTATATTTAATCATATTATCAATTCTTGTGTATTTAACTATGAAAAAAATATGGTCACGTGTTGAAACGAAAGTTTAGAACATCTCCATCTCTCACTATATATTCTTTTCCTTCTAATCTCATTTTACCATTATTTTTTGAATTAACCCAACCATCATTTTCTATAAAGTCCTCATAAGAAATTGTTTCTACTTTAATAAAACCTTTTTCAAAATCTGAATGTATTTTTCCTGCAGCTTTAGGAGCTATACAATTCCTACTTATTGTCCAAGCTCTTGATTCCTCTGAACCTGAAGTAAAAAATGTCTCAAGATTTAACAAATTATAACCCTTTTTGGTAAGAGTTTTTATTCCAGCTTCTTCAAGACCCAGCATTTCCATATAATTTTTCTTTTCGTTATCAGCCAGAGAATTAAGTTGATTTTCAATTTCTGCCGAAATTATAATTGTATTTTTTTCTCCATATTTTTCGATAAATTTTTGGGTATATTGATTTCCTGTGATAATACTTTCTTCATCTACGTTACACACATATAAATTTGGCTTTAAAGATAATAATCCACTTAATTCTATTTGATTTTTTTTGTAAAGTTTATGCAATTCATCAATATTTTTGTCATTATTAATATAATCTTGCGCTGCCTCCAATAATTGCATGAGTTCACTTGATAAATTTTTTTTATTTTTTTTATCCAATCTTTTTTGAATAGATTCAAGATCAGCTAGTCTCATTTCAGTTTGTATAATTTCAAGATCTCTAACCGGATCTATATTATTATTTACATTTTGAATATCGTCAGAATCAAAACATCTAATCATATGAATAATTGCATCAACCTCTCTTATATGAGACAAAAATTTATTTCCCAAACCTTCACCTTTTGAAGCTCCTTCCACTAAACCTGCAATATCGACAAATGTTATTGTCGTATATATTTTTTTTTTTGAATTAGAAATGTTTGTTAATTTGTCTAGCCTTTTATCTATTACAGGAACTATTCCCAGATTAGGCTCTATGGTACAAAATGGAAAATTTTCTGCTTGAGCTTTGCTTGAATTAGTTAGAGCATTAAATAAAGTAGATTTACCTACATTAGGAAGTCCAACTATTCCACATTTAAAACCCATAACTAATTGTTTATCTTACTTGAAAATAATTCGAGCTTTTTGTCAATTAATAAGTTTATAAATTCAATTATCCTTTTAGAGATTGTCTCTAGTTGAATTTTTTCATCTTCACTAAAATCTCCAAGAACAAAATCGTTAACTTTTGTTTTTTCTGGTTTTCCAATCCCAATTCTTACTCTTGAATATTCTTTACCAATAAATTTATCTAACGATTTTATTCCATTATGACCTGCATCTGCACCACCAAATTTTGCTTTAATTTTTCCAAATTCGATATCAAGATCATCGTGAAAAACTATAATATCTGATGACTCTATTTTAAAATATTCAATTAGCTCTCTAATACAGGTTCCTGAATTATTCATAAACGTAAGAGGTTTTATAGCGTAAACCTTTCTTTCACCTATATTTCCTGTTGTTAATAAACCTTTAAATTTTGGCTTCTGTTTGGATAGGCCCAAATTTTGGTTAATTGCATCAATAATTTTAAAGCCAATATTATGTCTATTATTTTGACTATCAGGTGTTGGATTGCCTAGACCTACGAATAAGATCATTTTTAAAGATTATTTTTAAGATTATAAAACAAATTATTTTTTCTCTGGAGCTGTTTCTTTTTTATCCTTATCAGCTTCAGGCTTTTTAGCATCATCCGTAGAGGTTGCCTGTTCCCCTTCTTTAGATGCTTCTCCATCTGCAGCTGCTTCTGCACCCTCAGCTGCCTCCTCAGCAGGTTTTTCTGGCTCTTTAACAATTGTTGGAGCTGCAACTGTAGCAATCACAAAATCTCTACCAATAATTGTTGGCTTTACATTTTCTGGGAGTTTTATTGCAGATATTTTTATGCTCGACCCAATATCTAAACCATCTAAGTCAACCACTAGTTCTTTAGGTATACTTTCAGTCGGACATTTCAATTCAACTTTTCTTCTTACTATATTTAAAACACCACCTCTTTTCAAACCTGGCGATTGTTCATGATTAATAAATCTTACTGGAATTTCTAATACAATTTTTCTACCTTTTACCATTCTTAAAAAATCTACATGGATTGGCTCATCAGTCACAACATCATATGAAATTTCTCTTGGAAGAACGTTTACTTCTTTATTATCAATCTTAATTTTTAATACGTTTGATAAAAAATTTTCTTTATCTAACAGTGTTTTTAAGTTTTTTTTTGAAACACTTATGAGTTCATTTTTTTCTTCTCCACCATATAATATCGCAGGCACCATACCTTGCCTTCGTAAAGTATTGTTACTTCCCTTTGTTGCTTGAGACCTTAGATTTGCTTCTAAATTAATCATAAAAACTGTAGCTTTTAGCTTAGGAGATACACATTATCAAGAAGAAAATTACCTAAATAGGTCTGATACAGATGTGGAATTTGATATTCTTTTTATTGCCTCACCAACTAATTGAGAAATTGTTAAAATTTCAATATTTTTTACACTTTTTACCCTATCAGAGTTATCAATTGTATCTGTAATTACCAATCTTTTTATTTTTGAATTCTTAATTTTTTGTACTGCCTTTCCACTTAAAACACCGTGGGTAACATATACATGAACTTCCTTTGCGCCTCTATCTGTTAAAGCATTTGCTGCGTTAACAATTGTTCCTCCCGAGTCAATTATATCATCAACTATAATACATGTTTTGCCCTTTACGTTTCCTATAACATTCATAACTTCTGATTTTCCTGGCGCCGGTCTTCTCTTGTCAATAATAGCTAAACCCGCATGAAGAAATTTACCCAAAGCTCTTGCTCTTTCGGTTCCGCCTACATCAGGCGCAACACATATTAAATTTTTATTTTTTATTTTTTTTCTTACATGACGAGCAAATATTGGAGTAGCAAATAAATTATCAACTGGAATATCAAAAAAACCTTGAATTTGCCCAGCGTGAAGATCAATTGTTACTACTCTATCTGCGCCTGCCTTTGTAATTAAATTAGATACTAACTTAGCTGATATAGAGGTTCTTGGAACAACTTTTCGGTCCTGTCTTGCATAACCAAAATAGGGTATTACTGCAGTTATATTTTTTGCCGATGATCTTTTCAATGCATCTATGCAAAGCAGTAGTTCCATTAAATTATCATTTGCTGGAGAAGAGACAGATTGAATAACAAAAATACTATTTCCTCTGATGTTTTCATTTATTTCAACATAAATTTCACCGTCTGAAAATTTTCTGATACTTGAACGCACAAGTCTATTTTTTAAGTATTTTGATATTTTCAAACTAAGATTTTTGTTTGAATTACCTGTGATTATTTTCATTAATATCCTATTTAAGCATAATTACCGAAATATTTCTACCATAATCAGATTCATTTTTTTTTATAGATCTTCTTGCACTAAAAAAATTATTTTTTTTATCAAAGGTATCTGTTCTTATAACATCAATTTTTAATATTCCAAAACTATTTAATTGATTATAAATGAATTTTGATAAATCAAAATATATTCTCTCTTTTTTTTTTTTAAAGAAAATTGAATTTTTACTACTTTTAGTCAAAAATTTATTCTTAAATTCTTTACCTACTTCATAATTTTTTTGATTAATACACGGGCCAATTGCCACGATAATATCTTTTTTATTTGATCCTAATTTTACTAGCTTTCTTAGAACTTTTATTACTATATTTTTATATGCACCTCTCCAACCTGCATGGACTGCTGCAATTATTTTTTTTTTAGGATCTAAAATTAAAATTGGAGCACAATCTGCAGTAAGTATTCCAATAGGTAAATTTTTAATATTTGTAATCAAAGCATCACCTATCAATTTTCTTTTAGAAATTTTTTTAATGAAATAAAGTTTAGCACTATGTTTTTGATATAATAAAGAAATTTTCTTATTTGATAATAATTTTTTTTTTACATATTCAAGGTTTTTTTTAACATTTTTTTTATTATCTAATGATCCTATGCCGCAATTTAAACTTTTATAGATACCTTGAGAAAATCCATTTTTTTTATTAAAAAAACCATGATTTATTATTCCAGTTTTAAAAAGTTTTTTTGATAAAATCATTTAAATCCAAGTTTTAATCTTTTGTTTTTTTTGTAAAAGCACATTACTTTGAAAAGTTCTCCCATTTGTTTTTTATTAATTAAACGTTCAACTCTATAAAATATATTTGCTTTTTCCAAAAAGCTTTTATTTGCCGATAATATTTCAGCCCTTTTTAAAATACCCATTTTTAACAAAAATTCTCTTTGTGTATTATGATCTAGTTTTAAATTAATAATTTTTGATATTTTTTTTAAAAATGGAATGTTAATCAAATAGCTTATATCAGCACTGCCAACGTCTTCTAATGGACTAATCTTTTTATGGTTTTTAATAGCTTGTAGAGTATCAATCATTTGATTTTTTGAATATGCATAATCTATAAAAAGTAAGCATCCACCTTTGCTTGTAATTATATTATTTAATTTTTTGATTATGTTAATAGCGTCGAACGATATTTCCAAAAATTTTTGATTTTTTGAAATTTTAAAATTTAATTTTTTTTCTATCCTCTTGATATCACAATTTTTTTTAGAGAAGCTATAAATACCACCTTCTTTTTTTACAAATTTTTCGAACCATTTATTATTATATTTAAAAAATTGTTTAATTGGTAAAGCATCTAAGAATTCATTACCTAAGAATATTGTTGGCTTATTTTCTAAATTTTCTAAATTTTTTAACCACTTTATTTTATGACCGATTAATCTTTTCTTTTGAACCTTAATTAACTTTTCACTTTTTTCATAAATTTTAAAATGGCAATTATTGTGAAAATTGCCAAAGTTTTTTGATGATGTAATAATTTGATGCATCATTTCACCATTTCCAGCACCAAGTTCAATAATATTAATTTTTTTATTTTTAAAAAATTTTTCCCAATATGATATTATCCATAAAAAAATCATTTCGGAAAAAATCTTTGATATATTTGGAGCTGTAATATAATCACCGCTTTTTCCAAATGGTATATTTTTCATATAGTATCCTTTTTTTGGATGATAGAGAGCGTTGCTTATGAAAATATCTAATGGAGCTTCAAAATTATTTTTATCAAACATTTTTTTTCGACTGCCATAAAAAGATTCCTATGATTAGAACAATAACACTAATCAGCTGTCCTATTGACAAATTGTATATTAATAATCCAATTTGAGAGTCTGGCTCACGAGAGAATTCGATTATAAATCTAAAAATAGAGTAAAAAATTAAAAATAAACCTGAAATATAACCTTGTTTTTTGTCAACTCTTGAAAATACAAAATTTAATAAAATAAATAATATTAAACCCTCAAATAAAGCTTCATAAAGTTGTGAAGGATGTCTATTCAAATTATCAACTAAAATAAATTTAACTGACCAAAACACATCTGTTTCTCTTCCATAAAGTTCAGAATTAATAAAATTTGACAGCCTGCCGAAAAAAATACCAATTGGTGCAGATAATGCAACAAGATCTAAAAAATAGAGAGAACTTACTTTTCTTTTATTTGAAAATAAATAAGTAGCTATAATTATTCCAACAACTGCTCCATGAAAAGACATTCCACCTTTCCAAATCATTGGTATTTCGAATGGATTATGAAAATAATAATCAAAATTATAAATTACTATATATCCAATTCTACCACCAATAATTATACCTAAAATTAAATAAGTAATATAATCATCAAATAATTGTTTATATGTATCATTTGATATTAATTTTTGTTTGCAGTAAAACCAACCAAAAAAAATTCCAAAAATGTATGACAAAGAATACCATCTTATCTCTAAGCTTAAAATATTGAAAGCCACAGGATTAAAATCATTGATAAACATTAGTAAAAAATACTATAAATTAAACTAAAAAAAATAAATTAGCTATGTCAAAATCAAAATTATTTTTTAACCAATTATCTAAAATATTAGAACAAGGATTGTATAATTATAAAGATTTATCGGATGAATTTGTTTCAATTTTAAAATTAAAAAGAGATGAGATTATTTATAAATTAAAACTTACAAGTCGCGAAGAAACAGATATTTTATTAAAGAGAGTAGAAAATTTAGAAAAAAAAATTGAAAAATTACAAAAGAAAAAAAAAATTAAAAAGGTAAGGAGATAGCTACTTTTAAACCTCCAAGATTTGACTCTCCAATCTCAATTTTTCCACCATGAGATCTTATAATATCCGAAGAGATTGAAAGACCTAGCCCAACACTTGAGCTTTTTTCTGATCTGCTTTTATCAATTTTGTAAAATGGCTTAAATACATTTTCTCTTTCATGAATTGGAATTCCTGGGCCGTTATCATCAACTATTATTAAAATATTTCCTTTTAATTTTTGAAATTTTATCTCAATTTTGTTTGCAAACTTTGTTGAATTTTCAATTATATTATTTAAGCATCTTTGAATTGATAGTTTCCTGCCGTTAAAATTAAAATTTTCACCTCTATTAAATTGTATCATTTTATTATTAAATTTAGATATAATTTCCTCAATTAATTTATTAAATTCAAATTCTTCGGTTTGTTCTTTGCTGCTTTCGCTAGAAAACTGCAAGTACTCATTTAACATTTTTTCCATCTCATCAATATCATTAGAAAATCTTTCGATAAGATTTTTGTCTTTTATGAGAGCTAATTGAAGTTTCATTCTTGTAAGAGGAGTTCTTAAATCGTGGCTAATGCCAGACAGCATCTCCGACCTTTGATTTAAATGTCTTAATATTCTTTTTCTCATTTTTTCAAATTCATATCCTGCCTGTCTAATTTCAGATGCACCAGACGGGACAAATTCCTCAACACTTTCTCCCCTACCAAATTTCTTTGAGGCTTCTGCCAGTTTTTTAATTGGTCTTGTTTGATTTTTTAGAAATATAATTGCAATAGCTATTATTAGTATTGCAGGCAAAGTAATCCACAGTGCAAAAATTCTTACTGAGCTACTAGTCAATCTTTCTCTTGGAATAAAAAATTCAAAATAATCTTCACCATTTTGAATTTTTAAATTAACTGTATTTTTAAACTTTGATGTATCAAACCAATAATTAAAATTTTTTGATTTTAATTCACGTCTTAAGGCACGATCTATAGGACTATACCATTTTTCTTCCATAACATCTGAAAATTTCTTATCTTGAAAATATACTACATCTATCTCTAAATATTCTTCAAAGGTATTTTCAACAAAATTTTTATCTGATCCTTCTCTATTATATGAATCTAAGAAAGTATTAATTTCCCCAACGAGCGCTCTTGTCATACCGATGTTTGTTTTAATCCACAAACTATCAAAAAAAACAACTGATATAGTAATTTGTAAAATAATTACTGGCAATGCTACAATTAGTAGACTTCTATAAAAAAGTTGCTTAGGAAGAATTTTTTTAAAAAAATTACTCAATCCATAAAACATATCCTTCACCTCTTATTGTTTGCAAGTATTGTGGATTTTTAGGATTATCTTCAATTTTCTTTCTTAATCTTGTAATAACTACATCTATAGATCTCTCCTTGTCAATTTTTATCAACCGACCAATGCTTTCTCTTGAAAAGACTTTTCCTGGAGCGTTGAGCATTTTTTCAAAAATTTGCTTTTCTGTATTATTTATCTTTATTTGCTTATTATTTTTTGAGATTAGCATTTTATTAAGGTTAATTTTTACATTACCAAATTCTACCTCTCTTTTATGTTTAATTACATTTGTTTTATTTAAAATATTTCTAATTCTTAAAATCAGCTCTTTCGGCTCAAAAGGTTTAGCCAAATAATCATCAGCGCCTGTTTCTAGACCTTCAATCCTATCAGTAGGCTCTCCTTTTGCTGTTAGCAATATAATTGGTGTATCTAGAAGATTTTTATTTTCTTTAATAAATTCTAAGCCAGATTTTCCAGGCATCATTATATCTAAAATAATCAAATCGAATTTTATAATTTTAGTTTTTTCTATTGCATCATCAGCATTTTTAGCTGTTGAAGTGATAAAGTTATTTTGATCAAGGTATTC
>CEVR01155256.1_pt1 | contig 10038 bp, 12 predicted proteins | sample 356541 | NCBI WGS metagenome assembly CEVR01 (sample SAMEA2623734, study PRJEB7988) | marine metagenome | isolation source: saline water (ENVO:00002010), including
GTGCATGTTAGAGAGGCCTATCTACATTGTGGAAAAGCAATAATACGCTCAAAACTGTGGCAAACCAAAGACAACATTGATGATTTTTCTGTAAGAGACATGTTTGCCGACCACGTAGGAAGAGATAGAAGTGAATTTAAAGAATATTATGACGACGCCATGGAAAAAACAAAAATTGACGAGGGTCACAAATAAAAACATTATTTTCGTACTAGTAAGATAACCGGTAATGATAGAATACTTAAGAATTGATCACGTAGCATTACATGTAAAAAATTTAGCTTATTCAAAGTCTTTTTATAAAAAACACTTTGGCTTTCAAACTTATTTTGAACATACCACACCTAACGAAATACCTATTGCCTATCTAAAACTAGGGGATACTATTTTAGAATTAACTGGGATTGAGGACTCACCCGTCAAGGGCTTTCACTTTTGTCTGGAAGTGGATAATTTTGATGAGGCCGTTGAGAAATTAGTAAAGGATGGAGTTAAAATAATACAGAAGCCCCACAAAGCAACCGCTAGGCACTCTAACGAAGAAAAATGGCAACGGGTGGTTTTCGAGGGCCCAGATGCTGAACAAATAGAAGTCAGAGGATAGCTAATTTCAAGTACCTGGATAATCTGCACATAGCTTAACAATAGCCAGTATGATTTATGCTAAGAACTGACAGACAACTAATATTATTTTAATGCAATTTGAATAAGTAAATATATGGCTGTTCCAAAGAAAAATGATGGCAAGCCAAGTGCTAATGGACCAGTAGAACGCATAATTATTGAACGCAAACTAAAAACTAATCCGGAAATCATAAATAGACCCGATATGATATAGGCAATAGTATACAAGGTATTTCCTTTCAAATTTAGATAAGGTCTATTGTTACAATTTATCCCAAAAGTCAAATAGGAAATATTAAATACATTTCCCAAATTTCGTTTGTCGTCTAACACTCGTTATTTATTTAGTTAGCTCGGCGCTTAGCGCATTTGACCGAGAACGAATAGGATCTATCTCAATTATTTTACGCCTAGTAATTGCCACTCTTTGCCTCATCTCTATGCCTTTAATCCATATACCCGCTGCAGCTCTTGGTATAATATTGATCCTATTTTCATGGAAAATATACCCATTCAATAAGTACAGAAAAGATACTGGCTAGAGGCCGCCTTCCTCAACAATAAAATTTCTTATATCCTTTAACCCATCACTCTCTTTCAAGTTAGTAAACACAAATGGTTTATCACCCCTCATCTTTTTGGCATCTCTTTCCATAACTTTTAAGTCGGCCCCAACTAGGGGGGCGAGATCTGTTTTGTTTATAACAAGTAAGTCAGAACGGGTAATGCCAGGACCACCTTTACGAGGGATTTTATCCCCGGCAGAAACATCGATAACATAAATTGTAATATCAGCAAGTTCCGGTGAAAAAGTTGCTGCCAGATTATCGCCACCACTTTCAATAAAAATTAGACTAAGGCCAGGAAATTTTGTATTGAGTTCGGCAACCGCTGCTAAATTCATAGACGCATCTTCACGAATAGCAGTGTGCGGACATCCCCCAGTTTCCACTCCGACAATACGCTCCGGCTCCAAGGCTCCTGAGCGGGTTAAAAATTCTGCATCTTCACGGGTATAAATATCATTGGTAATAGTAGCTATATTATAATCATCGCGCATACTCTTACATAGTTTGTCTACCAAAGCCGTTTTTCCAGTTCCGACCGGACCACCAATACCAACACGAAGAGAACCTGATAATAATTTTAAATTGTTCATGATCTGAAAAGCCTTGAATATTGTGTTTCATGTTTCATCAACGCCCAATCAATAATCGGCGCGGATGAACCCAGTTTATTAAAATCTCCCTCTATTGCAGCAACTGTTGTATTCTCCACAATAGTTTTAAGCGACTCAATACATGATTGACCTGCTATCTGACCCAACGGGATTAGGCGCACTCCTGCTGAAATGAGATTAGCCGAAAAGGAAAAATAGTAGGCAAGCAAGGCCTGTTTCAAGGGCACTTCTAAAGCAGCAGCTATAATTGCGACCGCTAAGGAGTAGGTCAAATCTCTTTTTTCAGATTTGATTAAATCATGTATCTTTTTGAGTTTAGGTATTTTCTGAGTCTGTTTAACGGTATCAAAAAATGCCTGGCCTTGCGCCTTACTTTCCAAAGCCATCTCCGAGGTACTGCGCCACACATCTCCAATTTCAATGGTATATCTCAATCGATCAAGATCATTTTCAGTTGTTGCATGCCAGGCTTCTACGAAAAGTAAACCATCAGTTCGACCTGAACCTTGCACCAAGGCGGCCTCAACCCAACTAACTAATTGTTGCTCATTTTTTATACGTCCATCCTCTACAGCAAACTCTATTCCATGGGAATAGGCATAGCCGCCGACTGGAAAACTGGGGGACAACCAGTTCATGAGGTTAAGCAGAGCTCTATCAGTGATCATGGGAGTGGGCTCCGGCATAAGCACCTTGCTCGGGTGAAAAAGGCGCATATTTGTTTTCTGTTCTAGCTCCCAATCCTTCTACCATTTCACGTAATACGTGATCATAAATAATCCTTAAGTTTCCATCTTTAAGAACCTGTACCGGTGTATGTCTATTACCAATGTGCCAAGCTATACGAGCTGTTTGCGCTTTATTATTACAATAAATATCAAGAACCTCCTCTTCAGCAGCCTTAACCTCAATCACGCTTCCATCTTCTAGCAGCAACGCATCGCCTTCTTCCAGTTGTACAGCATCTGCCAAGTCTAGAAGAAAATCTATACCACTGTCATCCGTCATTTTTTTTCTACGGCGAAACCTATCCTCAAAGCATAGGGTTACCGTGCCTAGGACATTATCTCCTGGCAAGTTACCAGACCCAACAATGGAGGTTGCGCGTCTCATTAAAATAAAAAATATCTCTGGGCCATGGAAACCTCCTCGGCTGGCTCACATAAGAGCAACTCACCATCTGCTCGCACTTCATATGTTTCTGGGTCTACTTCCATTTTCGGCTGATAGTCATTTAGCATCATATCCCTCTTCTTAACTGAGCGCGTACCATTAACTGCCAAAACCTGCTTTTCCAAAGCTAACGCCTCGTGAATTCCTGCGTCCATCGCTGCCTGCGAAACAAACGAGATTGAGCTTTCAGTTAATGACTTCCCAAAACTACCAAACATTGGTCGGTAGTGAACCGGTTGCGGCGTCGGAATAGATGCGTTTGGATCACCCATCGCCGCAGCTGCTATCGTACCTGATTTTAAGACTAAATCAGGCTTAACACCAAAAAACATAGGCTTCCACAAAACAAGATCCGCTAACTTTCCCACCTCAACCGAACCAACATAGTCCGCAATACCATGAGTCAAAGCAGGGTTTATTGAATATTTTGCAATATAACGTCTTACCCTAAAGTTATCATTGTCCCCCTTTTCTTCACTAAGTGTACCTCGCTGTTTCTTCATTTTATCGGCAGTCTGCCAAGTGCGAATGATCACCTCACCCACCCGTCCCATAGCCTGACTATCCGAAGCAATCATAGAAAAAGCTCCAAGATCATGTAAAATATCCTCTGCTGCTATGGTTTCCCGACGAATGCGACTTTCTGCAAAGGCAACATCTTCTGGAATTCTTGCGTCCAAATGATGACAAACCATTAGCATATCGAGATGCTCATCAACCGTATTCACAGTAAACGGTCGTGTTGGATTGGTTGAAGAAGGTAATACATTAGCTTCACCACAGACCTTAATTATATCTGGGGCGTGTCCGCCACCCGCACCCTCAGTGTGGAATGCATGAATAGTACGCCCCTTAAAGGCATTAACCGTATTTTCGACAAAACCCGACTCATTCAAGGTGTCAGTGTGTATTGCAACCTGAACATCCATTTTGTCCGCTATACTGAGACAAGTGTCTATAGCCGATGGGGTTGTTCCCCAATCTTCATGCAGCTTAAGCCCACACGCACCGGCACCAATCTGTGCCTCTAATTCTTCTGGCTGCGAGGCATTGCCTTTGCCAAAAAACCCTAAATTCATCGGCAGGCCCTCTGCTGCCTGTAACATTCGACTAATGTGCCAGGCTCCTGGAGTGCAGGTTGTAGCATTAGTTCCTTCCGCAGGGCCGGTACCGCCACCCAGCATAGTAGTTACTCCAGAATAAAGTGCGTCATCAATCTGCTGGGGACTAATCCAATGAATATGGGCATCAATTCCCCCTGCAGTTAATATACGTCCCTCACCTGCAATAGCCTCGGTCCCTGGTCCAATAATTATATCAACACCCGGCTGCACATCTGGATTTCCAGCTTTACCAATACCCTCAATTTTACCGTCTTTAAGGCCAACATCAGCTTTATAGATTCCTGTAACATCGACAATCAACGCATTGGTAATTATGGTGTCAACAGCTCCAGCTTCACGACTAATTTGAGATTGCCCCATGCCATCACGAATAACCTTTCCACCACCAAATTTTACTTCTTCGCCGTAGACTGTTTTATCGTCTTCAACCTCTATAATTAAATCTGTATCAGCGAGACGTACTTTATCACCTTTGGTTGGACCAAACATGGTGGCATAGCTGGACCGCTCTATTTTATAAACCATAATCTAACCCTCTAAACTTCCGTTAATTTTTCCGTTAAACCCGTACACCTCACGATTACCCTGATAGGCTATTAGGTCTACCTCGCGGGATTGGCCAGGTTCAAAACGAACGGCTGTACCAGCTGGTATATCTAGACGAAAGCCTCTAGTGGCCTCTCGATCAAAATCCAAAGCACTGTTTGTCTCATAAAAATGATAATGAGAACCCACCTGAATGGGCCTATCTCCCGTATTGGTTATTTTTAATGTTACTACATCACGACCTTCGTTAAGATCAATAGTGCCTGATTTTATAAAAAGTTCTCCTGGAATCATATAAGCCTCCTTAACGGATCGGTTCGTGAACAGTAACGAGCTTAGTGCCGTCCGGAAATGTAGCTTCCACCTGAATGTCATGGATCATTTCTGCGACACCATCCATCACTTCATCACGTCTTAAAACACCTGCCCCTTCGCTCATAAGGTTTGCCACACTCCTTCCATCTCTCGCGCCTTCAACGACAAAATCACTTATCATTGCAATTGCTTCCGGATAATTGAGTTTTACTCCGCGAGCTAGTCTCTTACGAGCAACTTCAGCTGCCATTGCCACTAACAATTTATCTTTTTCTCTAGGTGTAAGATTCATCTAGTAACTCCTTTATTCAAATATGCCATAAACGGGGCATTTCCTGCGGCAACCCTGCCACCTTGTTTCGAAAAGTACTCCAAAAATTACCAAAATCTCTCCGCAACTCAAAAGCATCCCGGCCAAGCCATCTCACAACTAGTATGTCGTTTACAAAAGTTGCTGCTTTTAAAGTATCTCTGCCATTGCCACGAAGAATTTCCCGGGCAGTTTCTAAGTGTTTTTCCGCTCTGGGACCTACATAGACAGCCGTGGCTAAAGTGGCCGAACCATCAAAGCAGGAGGGATCCTCAACAACAGCTGCAATATCTCTATCCAAGTGCAAAGCGTCGGCCCAAACTAGTCGTCCATCCCGAGTAATTTCCCACCTATCGTAAACAAACCCTGATTCAAATCTCTCACCACTACCCACACGGCCAAAAACTATTATCTCTCCAGCAAAAACTTGGCCTTCCCCCTCCACTTTAATTCTAGTATCTCGCTGCAGACGCGCACCCTCAAATAAAATTGCTTCTTGGGGAATATATTCGAGCCAACTATCTTCTCTCGCACTTAGTATTACATTAACAATAGAATTTTCACCGGTTGAACGATAAATTTTCTCGGCTGCCTGTTGTAAAATCGTTGCCTTAGATTTTTCCCCCATCTCCACTTCAAGCAGTATTTTATCCCCTCCAACGAGTCCTCCGGAGGTTGTAACTATCACTGCTTGTATGGGCTCACCAGTGGAAGCGTTAGGAAATAAAACCCTCTGAGGATCTGATTGGTAAAGTTTGTCAAGTTTCGTATATTTACTACCTTCACATTTAAAACTCAGACGCGCCTCACCATCTATAATAATTTTATCCGGTAAATTTCCAAGACTGTTAAATTGTGAGGTTCTGTCTAACATTATTTTCAGCCATCTTCAGTTAACAAAACTAGTTTGCCAAAGTGTCTGTTAGCATTCATCTCAGCAAGAGCCGAAGACACATCCTCCAAAGGGTATACTTTATCTATATGATGACGAATTTTTTCATCTCTAACAAAACCCCATAAATCTTCGTTAGCTAACCTTGCTACTTCCGCTGACTCATCAATTGTCCGAGTACGGCCAGTAGTCCCAATATAATGCTGCCTTTTTCTAGCATGCATATCAAAGTCTAATTGACCCTTCATTCCTGCTAAACGTCCTACGTTTATTATGTAGCCGTGAATAACAGTAGCCTCCATATTTTTGTTCATAAGATCTCCAGATAACATATCGATCGTCACATCAACGCCAGAGCCATCTGTTGCCTGTAGAACACGATCAACCCAATCTTCTTTACTTGAGTCTAACACTAAGTCAGCACCAAAATCACCAAGCCGCTCTCTTCGCTCTGAGTTAGTAGAAGTGCCAATTACTAATTTAGCCTCCATAGCTCGAGCTATCAGCAAACCCATCAAACCTACTGCACTACTTGCGCCCTGTATTAGAATTGTTTGTCCAGAATTAAACCTTCCATTTGTAACCATAGCATCATGCATAGTTTGCATATTACCTTGAATGGTAGCCGCCTGCTCCCAAGGAAAATTTGTAATATCTATAGGTATAGCTCGCCTCCAGTGCGCCAGCGCATACTCCGCCCAGCCTGAACCACCTCGACACATTACAGGGTCTCCAATTGAAAGATCCTCTACCTCAGTTCCTAGCTCGACGACTTCTCCCGCAAACTCACCACCCAAAATCTTTGTATCACCGCCGGTATGACCAAAATTCTGTCCCTGCGTCTCTAATAAATCAGATCTATTAATACCGCATGCCTTAACCTTAACCATTATTTGATGGGGCTGAGGTTTCGGGGGGTCTATCTCTCTAATCAGTACACCCGAATTATCTAGGGTAACTGCTTTCATCTATTTCCTCCTAAATAATTTTATAACTATTTTGGTGCAAAATTTGCCATTGAACCAGCGTATTTCTTTTTGAGTGGTGGTTGATACCCTCCTAATCGAGAGGTTTTTAAATTTAATTTGATCAAACTTTCGGCTAAACAAACAGCGGCCTTAACGCCGTCAACTACTGGTAGCGAATTCGATTCAGACAATTCCTGAGCAAAATCACCCATTCCTGCACAACCCAACACTATTGCCCCAGCACTATCCTCGCGCTTAGTCCTGGTAATAAGTTCGGAGATAATTTTTTTACTTTTTGTGCTGTATTTTTCAAGTTCGAGAACCGGTATTTCTGAAGCAATTACATTGACACACCGACTTCCTAAACCATATCTCAACAAATTATTTCGAATAGCGTTAACTGATCGCTCCAAGGTTGTTATAACAGTAAAATATTCACTAACTAAAGATGCAACGTGAAAGGCAGCCTCCCCTATCCCGATTACAGGCCTATCTGTCATTGAACGGGCGGCATCGAGACCAGTGTCATCAAAGCACGCAATTATGTAACCATCGGCAGTCGCCGAATCTTTTAGGGCTTTAACAACCCCGACGGAACCAAAAACTTCATCATAATATCCCTCAATACTCTCGGGACCATCACCGGGGTTTATACAATTTATTTCCACTTCATCACCTACAACTGATACCGCAGAACTTTTTATATTATTGGTCATTGCTGAACTAGTATTTGGGTTTATTATACAAATTTTCATTTTTAACCTTCCTTATTTTACTAGCTATTTTTCCCAGACTTTCTTCGCTGCAACCACAGAGCCGTAAAAAGACATATTGAGATTACAATAAATGAAACAAGTGTTGTGACACTTCCCAGTGCATAGATCACCGGAGTAGTTACTGTTGTGGTCAAGCCTTTGAGAGATAATGGTAGAGTATTTGTGGCTCCCATAACCTGAAATGACCTGGCAAGCTCATCATAGGATAAGGTAAAGCCAAAAAGGGCAACTCCGATTAGACTTGGCGCAATTAATGGCAAAACAATTTCTTTAAAGGTTTGCCAATTGGAAGCACCTAAATCCCTAGCTGCTTCTTCATATGAAGGATTAAATCTATTAAAAACTCCAATCATGATTAAAAATCCAAAGGGCAATGTCCATGTTAATTGGGCGCCGAGACCGCTTGAAAACATATTTAGAGTAGTCTCAAAACTTAGATTAATTAAATCAATATCTAGGCTTTTTCCGAAGAACTTAACTAAAGTGTCTATTATTCGGAATTCTAAAGCAATTCCAAGAGAGACCACTATCGATGGAATAATCAAACTTGTAATAGTAATATAAAATATTAAATTTGCACTTCGGAAAGGCCTTCTGAATGCTAAGCCGGCTGATACGGATAGCACTACCGTTATAATCATAACTATAATGCCTAAAATTATTGAGCGCTTAAATGCAGACCAAATATCTACTACGCCTGCCCCCTCCCAAAGTTTCATGAACCAGTGTATAGACAGACCATTCAATGGAAAAGTAAGCCCACCATTTGGACCCTGGAAACTTAAGATCAGAATGGTAATTATTGGACCGTAGAGAAACAAAACAAAAAGAACAAAAAATAATGCCAAAGAAAAATGGGTTATGGAATTATTACGATTCATTTCTACAACTCTTTTCGAATATCTATCATTTTGGTCATAACCCAAATAATTAGAAGTGTTGTCATAATTAAAATCACAGCATTTGCTGCAGCAGCGGGAAACTGGAGATAATTCATTTGTACATTTATAATTTTACCAACGGACGCAATTTGTTGCCCCCCCATAATGCCAATTGTAATGAAGTCTCCCATAACAATAGTTATGACAAAGATAGAACCTATAACTATACCGGGTTTACAAAGTGGGACAATTAGTTGCCAAAGTGTTTGCCAACCGCTAGCACCCGCATCGTAAGCAGCTTCAATCAAGGACTTATCTATTTTGATCATCGAGTTGAATATGGGAACAATCATAAAAAGGGTATATAGGTGTACAAATGCCAAAACTACGGAAAAACCAGAATATAAAAGCCACTCTTGCGGCTCGTTAGTAATTCCCATGGAAATAAGAGACTGATTAACTAGCCCATTGCGCCCTAAAAGAGGTATCCAGGATATCATCCTGATAACATTGGATGTCCAAAAAGGTATAGTACAAATCAAGAATAACACTATTTGCATAGTTAAACTGCTTACATGAAAAGCTAGAAAATATGCTATAGTAAAGCCTATGAGTAGAGAGAATAGCCAAGTTAAAAAGCAATAAGTAATGGTAGACCAATAGGTCTTAAAGGATACACACAGCTCTTTGTCGAAGCTGAAACAATCTTCAAAAATTTCAGCATAATTGGTTACTATGAAGCCCGGAATAATAGAGTATTCCGTATAATCCCAAAAGCTGACGACTACCACCAGCAAGAGTGGAACAACAAAAAAAACACTAAATACTAGTGCGTAGGGAATTACCAACCAATTAAATTTCATGACAAAGAAAAGCTTATAATAAATAAACTCCCATTAAACTAAACCAATATAGAAATAGGCGGTTTAACCCGCCTATTTCAATAAAACGCGATTTAATTAAAATAAATATTTATAAACTAGGATGCAATAAATTGGTTCCATTTACGAACCATATATTTATTCTCGTCCATAACCGCATTCCAACACGCAACTCCACCCATTCTAGCGTTATAGGAACCACCGTCACGAACTTCACCCTTTTTAGCCAATAGAGAACCGCCAGGTGATTTGATATCTTGCGAAGCTGGCTTCCCTTCCATCCAATAAGCCCACTCATACGGCTCCATGTATTTTTTTGCCGTAGAAAGGACAGCCGAATAATAACCTTGCCTATTAAGGTAAGCACC
>CEVR01165378.1_pt1 | contig 10001 bp, 10 predicted proteins | sample 356541 | NCBI WGS metagenome assembly CEVR01 (sample SAMEA2623734, study PRJEB7988) | marine metagenome | isolation source: saline water (ENVO:00002010), including
CTTCAAGCCAGAGCCGGATACCTTCATCATTTAGTAAAAGAGGTTGCCTATGATGAATATTTTTTAACTCACCTTTAGACTCCTCTGTTACTATGGCACAGCCTGATGCATTATATATTCCAGCCATATGTATAATAGTATTTTCAATAGTATGATAATAAGGAGTTTTATTATTTTCGCGTCGTTTCCAATCAAACCACCTTTTCCATTCATACCAACCATCTGTTAAAAAGATACATCTTTTAGATTCTTTAAATGATGGTTTTTCACTCAGGGTTTCTATCCGGGCATTTATAATATTAATTGGGGTTTTAGCCCAACTTGGGGTATATGTCCATTTCATTTTTTGAGGACCACCGGCCAAAACAACAACTTCTGAACCAGGGGATATATTATAATTAGGAGTAATATCTATATCATAGATTTCTTTGATTTTATCTTTATTTTTTAGAGTAAACCTTCCACACATTATAGTTCTCAGTCTAGTTACAGTAGACATATCTAGATACATACTGATACAATCATTGTAATATTGAAGAGGTAATAATGATAGGCCTAAAAAATTATATTAAGACGACCTTTAAAAGATTTATTTTTAATATCATAAGAAGTCGTAAAGAAGTATTTCCAAAAATTCTATCAGTAGAATTTACTAGTGCGTGTAATGCAAAATGTATTATGTGTCCGCAACCCGACATGGATAGAAAAAAAGAAAACATGTCCCGCGAAACTCTTGATAAAATTATAAAAGACTGTAAAGGTAAGCCTCTTAAAAAAATTAATCTTTTTTGGATGGGAGATTCAACTGTCGATAAAAAAATGATTGAAAAAATAAGAATTATAAGAAAAGAATTACCAAGTGTTAAATTATACTTATCTACCAATGCTCAATTGTTAGGAGAGGAAAGATCGAGAATCTTACTTGATGAAGATTTATTAGATGTAATTAATTTTGATATTGATGGTTTAAAAAAATCAACTTTCGAGGGTATTAGAGTTAGACTTGATTTTGATACTGTTACTGACAATGTTAAATACTTCCTAAATTATAAAAAATCACTAAATAAAACTAAACCCCAAACCAGAGTAACCATTATAGATATGAAACCAACAAAAGATGAGGTTGCAGACTTTGTTAAGTATTGGAGTCCTCTTGCAGATAAAGTTGATATCAATCATTATAATACCTGGGGTGGTACTCAAGATGAACTAAATTACGATGATTCTCATGAGAATTCTAAACATCAAGATAAGTTAAAAGAAAGTCAAAATGAAAAATTTGACTTCGCATGCACTCATCCCTGGGAAGAGATGGTTATTGGTGCGGATGGTAGAGTGGGTCTTTGCTGTTTGGATCATGAATTAAACGAACAGGTTGGCGATATCAAGTTAAATACACTACAAGAAATATGGCAGGGAGACATCATTAATGATTATAGAAATAAACAATTGAATCTTGATTATAGCTCAATAGGAAGTTGCAAAGATTGTAACGCCCACACATATCAAAAAGATAAGCTATGGGCTAAGCTACAAAGGACCTAATTTGATCTTTCTTTCATAATATCTTTTTTTAATGTAAAGTAGTGTTTTTAAAGGGCATGGCATGAAAAATAACTGGTCAGAAAAAGACGCAAAACAATTTATCAGAAAATATACATCCAAAGGTTATACAGAAGATATAGCGTATAGAGTCTACACAACCCAACTCTTGGGGAATAACCCAAAGTTAGTTCTTCATGGTGGTGGTAACACATCAGTCAAAACCGTAGCAAGAGATTTAGACTCTAAAAAATATGACGTCCTATGTGTTAAGGGAAGTGGTTGGGACATGGGTGATATTGAACCAGAAGGATTACCTGCTGTTAAACTAAAACCCATGCTGAGCATGATAAATAAAAAAAAGTTATCAGATCACGATATGGTTAATTTCCAAAAAAGGAATCTATTGGATACAAAATCTCCAAACCCTTCGGTAGAAACATTCCTTCATGCATTTCTTCCGCATAAGTTTGTTGATCACACTCATGCAGACGCAATACTGGACATAACGAATAGGCCAAATAGTTTAGAGATATGTAAAAGAATTTTTGGGCCTAAAGTTGGATACGTGCCATACATAATGCCAGGCTTTTTATTAGCAAAAAAAGTCTATGAAACCTATCAGAAAAATCCCGAGGTAAACTGTTTGATTCTATTGAATCATGGGATCTTTACGTTCAGCAACAGTGCGAAAGAGTCATATGATTTAATGATAAAAAATGTAACTATTGCAGAATTGGCTATAAAAAAAATGAAATCTAAAAAGATTAAGCAAGTTAGACCTACAATGAATACTTTGCATCCATCTGATGTAGCGCCAATCCTTAGAGGATTATTAACGGATGATAACAAAGATGATACTTTTATTATCAACTTTAGATTAAACAAAGATATTAAATATTTCATGAATGGTGTTGGTGTAAAAAAATATTCACATCGTGGAACAGTTACACCAGATCATGTAATTAGGATTAAGCCTTATCCTTTGGTTATTGATATCACGCCAAAAGATGACCTCATAAGTTTTACAGAAAAAGCATCTCGAGAAGTAAAAAAATATAAGTCCAAATATTTGAGCTATTTTAAAAAGCACAGCAAAGGGAAGAGTCTAACTATGTTAGATCCATATCCAAGAGTCATCTATGTAACCGGTGTTGGGATGTTTAGTATTGGAACTAGCCATCATGCTTCATTGATTGCGGGTGATCTAGCTGAGACTAATGCCAGGGTTATAGCATCTGTAGAAGAAACCTCAAAGTATCAAACAATCAAAGAAAAAGATATTTTTGATATTGAGTATTGGTCTTTAGAGCAAGCCAAGATTAATAAAACTAAAAAATCGCTGCAAGGAAAGGTTGTGGTTATAACAGGCAGTCTTGGGACTATTGGCTATGAGACATATAAACTTTTTAAAAATTACGGAGCCGAGGTTATTCTACTTGATATTGATAACAAAAAAGTTAACAAAATTAAAAACTCGATTCCTGAGTTATGTATGTATGCAGATGTAACTAATAGGAAAAGTATAAGAAATGCATATAAAATAATTTGTGAAAGATATGGGGGCATAGATATTTTAATATCTAATGCTGGTTCCGTATCAGAAGGCCCTATTGCAAGTGTCTCAGACAATGACCTAAAAAAATCTTTTGATGATAACTTCTTCTCACATCAGATATGTGCATCTGAAGCAGTTAAGATAATGCTTAAACAAAAAACTAAGGGTTGTCTGCTTTTTAATATCTCTAAACAATCTGTCAATCCAGGGTTAAATTTTGGTTCATACGGATTACCTAAAACAGCTCTTCTTGGATTATGTAAACAGTATGCTCTTGACTATGGCAAATATGGAATAAGATCTAACGGAGTCAATGCAGACAGAATTAAAAGCGGAATATTAGACTCTTCAATGATCACTAGTCGTGCTAAAGCTAGACGACTATCAGTAAAAGAGTATATGGAAGGTAATTTATTATCAAAAGAAGTAACAGCATATGATGTTGCGATGGCTTTTTATCATCTTGCAATCTCTAAAAAATCCACAGGTGCAATTTTAACCGTTGATGGTGGGAATATAGCTGCTTCAATGAGGTAGCTTTAATTATGAATTACTTGAATGATACTCTAACAGACCTTCTTTTGTGCTTTTAAATATTCCTTTTTCAGTTATCAGTGCAGTTACTAGCCGACCAGGAGTAATATCAAAAGCTGGGTTTATCGTATTGCATTTCTCAGGATAAATTCTTACTTTTTTCAGTTTTTGATTGTCATCTATGCCTTCTATATGAGTTAGCTCATCTGCAGTTCTATACTCAATCATATTATCTGTCACCTTATCATTTTCTTTATCGATTGTAGTGCCGGGCAGTGCAACATAAAAAGGTATATCATTGTCGTGCGCGGCCAATGCTTTTAGATATGTCCCTATTTTATTTATAACATCACCATTTGATAAAACTCTATCTGTACCAGTAATACATATATCAACGTCTCCCTGACTCATTAGTAAACCACCTGTATTATCAGCAATAATAGTATTGGCTATTCCTTCATTAGTTAGTTCATATGAGGTTAGTGAGGCACCTTGATTTCTAGGACGAGTTTCATCAACCCAAACATGTATTTTTATCCCATCTTTTGCAGCATGATATATAGGTGATGTCGCTGTCCCCCAATCTATAGTTGCTAGCCAGCCAGCATTACAGTGAGTTAAAATATTAATCTTATCAGTATCATTCTTTTCTATATAATCTGAAATTATCTTTTTACCATATATACCAATTTGTCGGCAACAATCCTCATCTTTTTTACAAAGGTCTTCAGCTGCAACTATCGCAGCTTCATATCTATCATCATCATCCAAATCTTTGAGTTTTTCATTCATTGCACGAACAGCTGATCTAAGATTAACTGCCGTTGGTCTTGCTGATATGAGATCCTTTGATGCATCTCGTAGGTTTTGATTGGAAGGATTACTTTTCATCGCCATGACAATTCCAAATGCAGCTGCCCCTCCAATTAAAGGCGCTCCTCTAACTTGCATAATTTTTATAGCTTTAATAATATCGTCAAGGTTTTTCAAATCTACAATATCAAGAGAATGTGGTAGCTTTGTCTGATCGATAATCTTTACGCAGGCGCTTTTATGGTCAAACCAAATGGTTTTATAACTTTTATTATTAATTTTCATTATTTGGAAATAAAACTCTTCCGGCTACAGTTCTTAACTTTTCTTTTGTTTTGTTTGTCATTTTATCTGGAGATGTGATTATTGCTGTATCTAAACAATGATGCGTGTCATCATTTTTATCAATATCAAAATTAAAATCTGAGACTATATGTTTAATCATGTTTTTAGCTTTGTCAGCATTCTCAGTAAGCACTTTAATTATCATATCAATATCTACATGATCATGGTTTGGATGCCAACAATCAAAATCAGTCACCATGGCAACAGTACAATATCTAAGTTCAGCTTCTTTTGCCAGTTTAGCTTCTGGCATATTAGTCATACCAATAACATCAACATCCCAAGACCTATAGAGTTCTGACTCTGCTTTGCTGGAAAATTGAGGACCCTCCATCGCTAAATACGTCCCACCATTTTGATAATCGACATTTAGATTTTTAAGAGATAGAGCACATAGTTTTCTCAAATCAGCGCTTGTTGGGTGTGCCATAGACACATGAGCAACTATCTCTTCATCAAAAAAAGTCTTTGTTCTGGCAAATGTCCTATCGATAAACTGATCAATCAAAACAAACTTTCCCGGAGGCAAGTCTTCTCTGAGTGAGCCAACAGCTGATATAGAAATAACATCTGTGACACCTTTTTGTTTTAAAGCATCTATATTTGCTCGAAAGTTAATATTTGAAGGTGATATAACATGACCCCTTCCATGTCTTGGGATGAAACAAATTTCTTGATCTTTAAAGGTTAAATTAAATATTTGATCAGAGGGTTTGCCCCAAGGAGTGTTAATAGTCTCCCATTGAGATGATGAGAAACCATCAATTTCATACAAACCACTTCCACCTATTATGCCAAGCTTTTTTTTCAAATCATCCTTCCGCCTTCATAATACTAAAGACTTTGTAACCTTTATTTTTCAAAACAGTGGCGCCATTTAAATTATAAAGGTCTATAACAAACATGAAGCTTACCTTTTTTGATGAAACATTTTCAACTAGTTTGGCAGCAGCAATTGCCGTTCCACCTGTAGCTATCAGGTCATCCACTATTAAAACTTTGTCTTTTTTTAAAAGACTATTTTTTTGAAGCTCTACTTGATCGTACCCATACTCGAGCTTATACTTCTTTTTGTAAACAGCGCCAGGAAGTTTGCCTTTTTTCCTTATTGGCACAAAAGGAATATTATTGTTATTTGAAACAATAGACCCAAAAATAAATCCTCGTGCATCAATCCCTATAATTTTTGTTATTTTTTCCTTTTTAACTATTTTAGAAATCTCATTAACAATTTTTTTAAGGAGTTCAGGTTTTTCAATCAAAGAGAATATATCCTGAAACATAATTCCTTTTTTTGGGAAATTAGGGATTACTCTTAGATTTCTTTTAAGAAGAATTGCTAACTGATTTTTCATCGCTTTATTTTAATTTATCTAATAATAACTTTTTCTTATCATTAAATTCTTGTTCTGTCAAAATGCCCTCATCTTTTAGATTAGATAACATTTTAATTTGTTTTATTATTTTGTCATTTGAATTAAGCGAATATTCTTTTTGTTTTTTAAGATCTGCTATCTCAGATTTAATCTGATCGAGATCCTCGTTTCGATTAATAGATACTCCATCATATTCTCCTTTAATTAATTTGTTAATAAATGAATTATCTTTTTCTTCTTGGGTCTTTTTTGTTAAGCCCATTTTATTATTTGCACCCGGTCTAGATACATTATCTGCTACTGCTGATATGGAAAAGACCGAAAGTATCAATAAAGCTGAGAAATATTTTATCTTATTTAGCATAACCTCTATTATATTGTTTTTTTATTAGTTTTACTATTTTTTACACTCTGTTATTATTATTTAATGTCTTTAAAAAATAAGGAAAAAGTAATACATATACTTAACGAAATTATGCGTTATGAGCTATCTGGTGTTGTTAGATATACCCACTATGCATTAATGGTAACTGGAAGAGATAGGTTAAGTCTTACGCAGTTCTTCAAAGAGCAGGCTACAGAATCACTCCTTCATGCTCAACAAGCTGGTGAGCTGGTAACTGGTCTAGATGGTCATCCATCACTTGAAATTTCAATCATTGAGGAGTCTAACAAACACGATTCAATTGATTTGCTTGAAGAAAGTGCTGTGCATGAAAAAGATGCAGTCTCATTATATAAAGACCTTGTTAATGAAGTAGAAGGTCAAAGTATATATTTGGAAGAATATGGAAGAGAAATGATTAAAGCTGAGGAGATACATAGCATTGAGATAAAAAAAATGCTAAAGGATTATAGCTCTTAAATTCTCTCTAGAAATTTTAGAATTTCTTTAAAAGTTCGTTCAGTAGCATATGGGCTATATTTAACATATACCCCTTCAGTAGAACATTGACTTAACAATGCAGCAGATTCCCTTGGACCGGATACTATCTTATTCGATAATGATTTAATTTGTCCCTGATCAGAAATTGTTAATGTGCAATCGTCATTGATTATATGCAAACTAGGAAGACGCTTAAACTCAAATCCAAAAAATAAAAAAGGATTATCGTATCCATGTCGGGCGCCTTCGATTGAGATAAGTTGAATTTTTCCATCATCATTAGAAAATTTATCGTATATATTAATGCAAGCTTTTTCAGGCGTTAGATCATCATCTCTCCCTGTCAAAATTAATAAAGGGTTATTTGTTTCAATGCCGCTATTAAAAGTGAATCCACAATAGGGGTATATAGCAATACTAGCGTCAAATATATCTTTTCCTTTATTAATAAAATTAGTTGCAAACTTAAAATGCGATAATATTGGTCCTACACCACCTTGTGACCAGCCAATATATGATACTTTATTTATTTTAGGATGTGTTTTGATAAGTTCCAAAGCTTTATATGCATCATTCATAAAAGTTATCCCAGAAACTTTTGAGAACGTCTTATCATATCTAATTTTTCGGGCTTTATAATGATCAATCTGAAAGACTACATAACCATTATTATTTAGTAATTCAACATATGCCTTATGATATTTCCTTAAACCTCCTGACCCATGCGATAAAATCACAGCATCATAGTATTCTCGTTTAGCATCAGGAAAGCTTAAATTTCCATATATTATAATTTCTGGTTTATCTTTATAATTTAGATCATAACTATCAATTGACGAAAAGCAGATTGTTTTATTTAGGTCCCCGTCTAAGCTTTTATAGATTATAGCTGATTTATCGCATGGATCTACTTTAGTATTTGAACATCCAGATATAATAGAACCTATCAGTAATATCCATATTAACTTAGTAACATCAATCATTTTGCTTATATCTTATAGTGAAACCGCCATCATATCCGAGATGATTTTAATTGTTTCAAATAACTGATTGTCTTCATTATATGGCTCAGGTAGCGTTACAGTTTGATCTTTTTCTCTTTCAATCTTAATATCTGGTTCTATACCATTCTTATGAATATCTCTACCCAAAGGCGTATAGTATCTTGCAGTTGTAAGCTTTAATGCGGAGCCATCAGTTAATTCTTGGATTGTTTGAACCGACGCTTTTCCATATGATTTGGTGCCAACAATTTTGGCTCTCTTATGATCTTGTAATGCTCCTGCTACTATTTCTGAAGCGGAGGCAGAACCTTCATTAATCATAACTATCAAAGGTAAGCCACTCGAAATATCCTGAGGTGTTGCATTATACTCAAGTTTTGAATTAATTGTCCTTCCTTTCGTATAGACAATTTTGCCTTTCTTCAAAAATAGGTCTGTAATACCTACTGCTGACCCTAGGACGCCGCCAGGGTTATTTCTAAGGTCTAAAATAATAGCCTTTATATCATTACTTGATTCTTTTTTAAGTTTATAAATAGCACTTTTCAAATCATTGGTAGAATTAGACTGAAAACTCGATAGTCTCAAATAAGCTATATTATTATTAAAAATTTTTGTTTTTATTCCCTTAGATACTATTATCTGCCTTGTTAAATTTATGACTATGGGCTCATCCACATTTTTTCTCAGAACTGTTACTTCAACTTTAGTTCCTGGTTCACCTCTCATTAGTTTAACTGCATCTCCAATATCCATATCTTGTAATGAAGTATCATCAACTTTTATGATCATATCTCCCGCCTCTATGCCAGCTCTTTGGGCAGGCGTATCATCAATCGGAGCAATAACTTTAACAAATCCATCCTCAGTGGTTATTTCTATACCTAATCCTCCAAATTTACCTGTAGTTCCTATCTTGAGTTCATTAAAATCATCACTAGTTAAAAATGAAGAATGCGGGTCTAGGCCAGTTACCATTCCTTTAATGGCAGCTTTAAATAATGTTTCATCTTCAACATCATCGACATACTGTTCTTTGATACGATTAAAAACATCAACAAATTGTTCAATATTTTCTGCAGGAACACGATCTGATGCATTAATATTTAGATTAGGCAGGGCAATATTTGCCACTAAAATTGCGGCATATAAGCATAAACTGACTTTTCTTATACAATTATTCATAAATACTTTATTTTAAGATAATAATACCATTATATTGCTTTATTATCTTATTAGTTTTGTCTAATATAGGTATATAGTAATAATATAAAGACCATATATGGAAACTGAAAATTTAAGCATCAATAGCAATGATAATATTTCTCTGAATGAACAACAAGTTCAAGCTGATGTTGAGACAGCTTCAAGATCTCTGAAAGCCATGTCTCATCCTCTGCGCTTAATGATTCTGTGTAAACTAGGTGAAGATGAATTCAGCGTGCAAGACATTGTAGATAATGTAGGTACTTCCCAAAGCAATATATCGCAGCATCTTGCCATACTCAGAGATAAAGGTATATTGTCTGCAAGAAAGTCTGCAAACAAAGTATTTTATAAAGTTAGCGACATTAAGACACTAAAATTAATTGAGATGATGCGAGAAGTATTCTGTTCTCACCCAAAATAAGAAGAGTAGAAATTGTTAGAATTTATAGCAGACAATATAATTTTATTTGTAGCCCTAATATTATTATTATTTCTTATAATTAACTTAGAATCAAAACAGCTATTTGGCAAAGTTAAGCCTATATCAAATGATGGTCTTACAAAGTTGCTAAACAATAATAAAATTACTTTACTAGATTTAAGAGATAATAATGAATATGCTAATGGCCATATTGTTTCTGCGCAGAATATTACAATGAGTAACATTGATTCATACAAGATTAAAGAAGGGAGTATCGTAGTCACGTATGCCTCATCTGATTCTGAGGCACAAA
>CEVR01059049.1_pt1 | contig 9997 bp, 10 predicted proteins | sample 356541 | NCBI WGS metagenome assembly CEVR01 (sample SAMEA2623734, study PRJEB7988) | marine metagenome | isolation source: saline water (ENVO:00002010), including
ACTCGCGAAGAGAATAGAATATAATAATTTTATATGGAAGACTACTCCGATCAAACTACAGGTGACCAAAGAGAAATTCTTTCTGTTTCAGAAGTAAATAAAACAGCTGATGATTTTATCAATGAAGCATTCCCTCCTTTATGGGTTGTGGGTGAAATTTCAAACTTTGTTGAATACGGCACTACTGGCCATTGGTATTTTTCAATAAAAGATTCAAACTCCGTGCTCAGCTGTACTATGTTTAAATTCCAAAATATGCACTTAGGATTCAAGCCTAAAGAAGGAGACCAGGTTATTTTGCAGGGCAAGCTTGGCATTTATCAAAAAGCAGGAAGATACCAAATGAAAGTAGGGAAAATGGAGCTTGCAGGTTTTGGTGAGTTGATGCGTAGATACGAACAGCTTAAAAATAAATTTAGTGGCGAAGGCTTATTTGAGAAAAAAAATCCTAATCAAATCCCTGAAATTATAAATAGGGTAGCAGTTATTACTTCTGCTCATGGAGCCGCTATAAGAGATGTTATTTCGACCTTACAAAGAAGATCACCTCATATTGAAGTCCTTGTAGTGCCAGCAAAAGTTCAAGGAGATGGTTCTGCTAAATCAATAAAAGAATCTCTTCAAAGAGTTAATGAGTATCATAAAAAAAATACCGTTGATGTAGTTATTCTTTGTCGAGGTGGCGGATCAATTGAAGATCTTTGGAGCTTCAATGACGAAGACTTATGCAGATATTTAGCAGAATATGATATTCCAGTTATAAGTGGTGTAGGACACGAAACAGACTTTACTTTAACTGATTTTATTGCAAATGTTAGAGCTGCTACTCCAACAGCTGCTGCAGAGATTGTTAGCGAAGGTGCTAGTAAATTGAATGAATATTTTCAGTTCCTCAATCAATCTCTAACAAAAGAGGTTAAGCAAAAAATAAACCAACTTGCAGATAAGCTTGGAACATTTCGAAGGCTTTTACGTTCACCAACGCAAAGACTTCAGGAACAATACCTGAGACTTGATTCAAGCCTAATTGAACTAAAGGCAAAATTTGACACGCTATTCGCAAAAAAAGTTAGTTTATTTGAAGTCCTGAAAGAAAAACTCAATGTCATAAACCCTGAACAAATACTTAGTCGGGGTTATTCATTAACATTTACAAATGATGGCAAAATAGCCAGTGATGCAAAGCTACTCAAAAAAGATGATGTATTGGAGACAAGGCTTGCTAAAGGTAAGGTTAAATCAAAAGTAATTAGCTAACTTCTATAGCTTCTAAGAGTGATTCATAAGTCTGAGGAGTAATCATGGTTTTTACTACCACATTGTCTTTTATGATTATTATTGTTGGTACATGTCCTGGAATATCTATGCCCCATATATCTCTAGGATCAGTTTTTAAGTTTGCAAAGTCCATGCCAAGTTTTTCGATTAAAACAATTAATTCTGCTTCATCGAGTAAATCAAATTGATCGAAGTGAAAACCAAGCACAGTTACTTCAGGAAGTTTATCCAGTTTATTGAAGTACGGCATCTCCTTAATGCATGGAGGACACCAGTCTGCCCATATATTCAATACAATAACTTCATCACTTAACTCCTTAGATGATAAAAACCCTCCCTGAGAGATTTCTAAATCTCCTTTCTGACTTTTTAGATCTTCTCCCTGACAAGAAGTAAGAAAAATGGTTAATGCGACTAATAAAATTCTCATGCTAAAAATATGAGAAAACATTATATATGAACTAATTATATTTGCCGAAGATATTCTTTTAAGGCATTATGTACTTTCTAATTTAAAGAGGTAATTTATGGTAAAGAAGAAAAAAACAAATGAGGGTTTCCTATCTAAAGTTAGCAATTTTTTTGTTGCTGCTTGGGGTTATATAGCTATAAGCAGAGACTACTTTTGGAAAGCGGTCAGATTTACTTTAGCTACAGGTATATTTTTATACATAGCAATAAGTGTAGTTCTAAGCTTGATCAGCCCTTTATGGCAAGAATCAAGTGAAATTGATCCTACAGGAAAAGTAGTGGTATTTAGTCCTCAAGGGGTTGTTGTTGATCAACCACCTACTCCTCCTCCAGCACAGTGGTGGGAAGATTTAGATGGTGTGATACCGGCACAGAACGGAACAATATACTACCCATATCAAGATATGCTTGAATACTTTGACGATTTCAAAAACGATGAGAGAGTTGATGCTATGATTTTTGATCCATCTGGTTTGGGGGTAAGTATTGTGTACGCCCTACCAATAGCTAAGAAAATGAAAGAAGCCGTTGATGCAGGAAAAGAAATAGTTGTCAGAAGTGATTTTTTAACAGATGGAACTTATCTTTTAGCTTCGACAGCTACTGAAATTAGTGTTCCAACTTATAGCTCAATATCAATTAGTGGTTTTGGCGGAGCTAGACAATATCTAAAAAACTTCTTTGAAAAATTCTTAATAACTCCAAGAATATTTGCAGCTGGTGATTTTAAAACTGGTCCAGAACCTTATACCAGTGACAGAATGAGTGATGAAGCTAAAGCAAATTTAGCTTTCTATGAGCCCCTCTGGAAAAAATGGAAAGATTTTGTCTATGAAAATAGAGAAGTAGATTTGCAATGGATTGCTGATGAATCTTTTGAACAGATCATCGATGGTTCCGTAGATCAGCTCGAAGCTTACAAGACATGGGGTATGGTAGATGTAATAGAAGAGAGAGATGATTTTGATGATCGTATGAAAGAAAGGTTTGGTACTTCTGAAGACGATAATGAAGCATTGAATGCAGTTTATTATCGCGACTACTTAGCAAGCATCGAACAAGATATGCCGTCAAGCAGTAAAAATGTAATCAAGGTAGTAACTGTTGAAGGCACGATTATGGGTGGTCCAGTGGTTTATGGCCAAGCAGGATCAGATGGCATAGTTGATATGCTTAAAGAAGCTCATGAAGATGAAGATACGAAAGCGATAGTCTTAAGAGTAAGTTCTCCTGGTGGCTCTGTAGTTGACTCTGATTATATGAGATGGGAAATTGAGAAAGCTCAAGAAAAAGGAATACCTGTCGTCGTCTCAATGGGAACATTAGCTGCTTCTGGTGGATATTGGATATCTTCTCTTGCTGATAAGATTTATGCAGAACCAGATACTATTACAGGATCAATAGGTGTTTATGGAACTTTATTCAGTTTTGAAAAAATATATGATTGGATGGGTATAAATTATGATGGATATTCCACAACAAAATATGGTGCTTTTGATTTTACTGCCATGGATTGGCCAGAAGAATTTGAAAATTTAGTCAGAGCAGGAATTTATTCAACATACGATAAATTTACATCACAAGTTGCCAATGATAGAGGTATACCAATTGAGAAAGTAAGAGAAATAGCTAAAGGCAGAGTCTACTCTGGAGAAATGGCACTTGAAATAAATCTTGTAGATGAATTAGGAACACTTGATGATGCTATTAAATATATAGCTGGGAGTGCGGAGCTTGAAGATTATAAAGTTGAGCATGTAATTCCTCCGGCACCACCTGCAAATTATATGTTTCAATTTGATTTTATTAAGAGCTTGTTTGATACAGAACAAAATAATCACTTCAATACAGAAGATATATATAGAAATATAAGAATCTACTGCATCGAATGTGAAGTAGTCTACTAACTCGTATATTCTTTAAAAAAAGAGCTAACTGATTTTTTAGTTGGCTCTTTTTTTTCTGAGTAAAGAAACTTTTCGAGTTGTTGGATTGTATTTTTTATTGAAGAAAAATCTCTTCTTATTCGTTTTGAAATAAACCGCATTACATCCTCAGAAAAATCAAGATTTAAATTTTTGGCTATAAACATAATGCACTCCAAGACTTCTTGATCTTCGATCTCATTAATATAGAAATAATTCATCTGCTTCAGCCGTGAAATTAAATCAGGCATAAAAGAAAGCTCAGAAGGATTCAAACTAGATGCGAAAATTAAGTTGATTGGTGTAGCTCTACATTCATTTATCAAATTAAATATTTGTACCTCTATTTTTTTATTAATTTTGTCAAAATTATCCAAACAAATTAGATCAAACTGATTAAGATCAGCAAAATAATCTTTTGATCCATCAAGTTCTGATAAATCTATATATATGTTTGCCTTTGATAAGCACTCCTCATGATTTAAAAGAGAATTTAATAAAAAGGTCTTGCCTGAGTTGTTGGCACCCACAATAAAGATGTCCTTTTTCTGCTCAAAAGTTAGAGTTTCAATTAATTCATTTTTAAGCACTTGGTTCTTGCTTGAAAAAAAGAAATTTTCTAAGCTTGCGTCATAGTCACGGCCGAAATCAAAATACAGCTGGTTTTTTCTGGTGATGTTTTTCATTAAATTGTTATTCCACCTAATTCACTGAAAAATTCAGTAGCTTTATCTTTATCTAGGTAGGTTTCATACTCAATTTCTATTTCATCGGCAGATATTTTCTTTACTCTAAAGTGCAAAATATCTGTACTTAATGACAATGTCTCAACTAGTTCTGTTATTTGCTCTAGTGAAAGTTCTGCATCAAATATTACCGAATAGCTATTTTTAGAAATAACATTGGTAATCATAAGAACTTCTTCCAAAATCTGATCTAAGAGGTAATTTTGAAACTCAATCTCATCCTCAAGGTAAATTGTAGAGGTTTTAGGAAATTGAATACTCCATTTATCAAGGTCAAATCTATCAATTAACAATACTAACCAGTCGCCCTCTTCTGAGTTTTCAATACTCTGTAGTAGTTCTTGTTGCTCATAACTTGAAACTGGATAATTATCCAAGAATTCATAATCTATACTTATATTTTGATTCAATGATGATAGTAGTTTTGAATCAATTAGCTCATTTTGAAAAACCTCGCTTTCATAAATAAATAAGTTTGATTGTGAAAAAAATGAATCATTAGCACCTATAAAAATTTTGGCTTTGCCCTGAAAGCTTAAGAAGGGAATTGAATTATCTAAAAAAAATTTTTCTATGGAATCCTTATTAAATTTTAACTCTACTAATCTTTGATCGTTGAATTTTTTTATTTGATACCCTATGAAATGTTTAGTTGCTTGAAGATTAATTTCTCGTTCTTGCACATACTTTTGATTAACTCCATATTTTCTCATGATCTTTTGATCTGAATTTTGAATTATTTCTTCTATTTGATTAAGTTTGCTATAACTCTCATATAGAAGAATAAAATTATCAGAAATCTGCGCCATAGAGTTGAAACTCAATGAGATAAAAGACAATATAATTGCAACTGAACTAAATATTTTCTTAGAAAACATAATTTAAGATTAACTATTTTATGACAAAAAACAAAAATAAGTACAAAGATACAGGCGTTGATATCGAGGAAGGCCAAAGATTTATAGAAGATATAAAGGACCTTACACGAGAACCTATTACATCATATTCACTGAGTAATATTGGCAGCTTTTCTGGATATGTCGATACACCTTCCGAATTTTCTTCACCCGTCTATGCTTTGGCATGTGATGGTGTTGGCACAAAAATAAAAATTGCTCTAAAGCTTAATAATTTAAAAACAATTGGTATCGATCTTGTTGCTATGTGTGTTAACGATTTAATTTCGAGTGGTGCAAAGCCAACAGCATTCTTGGATTATTATGGCTGTTCAAAATTAGATAGGTCAAAAGGCAAAGAAATCATTTCAGGGATACTAGAAGGTTGTAAATTAGCAGGTTGTGAGTTAATTGGTGGAGAAACTGCTGAAATGCCTAATCACTATACAAATGACAACTTTGATTTGGTTGGTTTCTCCCTTGGTGTTAACAATAAAGATGAAATAATCGATGGTTCATCAATAGAAGCAGACAATTTAGTTCTTGGCCTGCCCTCCTCTGGGTTTCACTCAAATGGATATTCATTAATAAATCAAATTATCGAAGATAAGGTTATTGATAATTCTCTCATGCAAAAATTATTAACTCCTACGAATATATATGTAAATGATATCTTGGCTCTTAAAAAGGTCTGCAAAATTAATGGAATGGCACATATAACTGGTGGTGGTTTAAATGAAAATCTATCAAGAATTGCTAATGGAAAAACAATATGTATAGATAGAAAAAAATGGGCATTACCAAATATATTTGAAGAGATAAAAGAATTAGGAAATATTTCAGAAGAAGAAATGTTTAATGTTTTCAACTGTGGTATTGGTTTTTGCTTAGTGCTAGATAAATTGAACGCAAGAAAAGCTATTAAAGAGAATCCGAAATTAATAGAGATTGGTTTTGTGTCGGACAAGGGTGAAGTTGACTTTAAATTTATATGAAAATAGTGGTTTTCTTTTCAGGTACAGGAACAAACCTTGAATCAATTCTTAATAAGCAAACAGATTATGGTTATGAAGTAATAAGTGCTTTTACAAACAACCCTAATGCAGAAGGAATAAAAATCTGCGGCAAATATGGTACTCAATGTGAGGTTATTGACCATAGAGTTTTTAAATCTAGGGAAGATTTTGATAATAATGTATCTAAATTCTTAGAAAGAATTAATCCGGATTATATTATCTTGGCCGGTTATATGAGAATAATATCAGAATCATTAGTTAATGACTGGGAAGGCCAAATAATCAATATACATCCATCATTACTTCCAAAATATCCTGGGTTAAATACACATCAAAAAGCCTTAGAAGCCAAAGATGAGTATCATGGTACGACAATACACTATGTAATAAATGAATTAGATGCGGGGCCAATAATAAGACAAGAATCCTTTAAGATTGAACTAAATGATACTGTAAAGAGTCTCACTGATAGGGTTAAACAAATAGAAAATAGAATTTACCCTGAAACAATTTCAAAATTAATTTAATGAAAAAAATTTTTCTCTTAGTGCTAGTTCCATTATTTTCCTTCGCTGAAAATTTTAAAAGCTGGAAGGCAGATTTTACATTTTCTCATCATGAATTTGGTAATTTTAATATGGAAAGAAATTTCATAGTGCAGTCTGAAGACAGTATATCTTCAAGCTTTGTTCTTAGGCCTTTAATAATTTTTAAATACTCTCAAGATTCGAGTTTAGAGATTAGTGATGGAGATGTTAGGTCATCTCTAACAGAAGTTAGCAACAATGTGCCAGGTGTAGATCCTAGCTACTTTAAAGTTACATTTGAAAATAACCTAACCAGCTCAAAAGAACTTAATCTCAACATTGAAAGAGATGAAAAAATTCTTGATCAATTAGGCAGTGATCTACAAATGAGATTAAATGCAAAGAATGGGATTAAAAATTTTAAATTATTCGTTATCGATAATGATGAAGGAAACATTGTGGAGAGAACGTATGAAACGCAAGGAAATGAAAATATCAAAACGGATTTTGGTGCATTCGAGTGCATAAAAATCAGTGCAACTTCATTGAATGGAGGCAAAATCGTTTATTTCATTTCACCTGAATTAGATTTCATGATTATTAAGAGTTTTGTTGAATTAAAGAATGGAGATATTAATTCACTTGTATTAAAAAAAATGCCTAAGTTTTTGGCAGAGTGACACCTTTTTGGCCTTGATACTTGCCGCCTCTATCTTTATAGCTTGTTGAACAAATTTCATCAGCTTCAAAAAAGACCATTTGAGCAACACCTTCATTTGCATAAATTTTTGCAGGCAAATTAGTGGTATTAGAGAACTCTAAGGTAACATGGCCTTCCCACTCTGGTTCGAGGGGAGTTACATTTACTATGATGCCACATCTAGCATAAGTCGATTTACCCAAGCATAAAGTAAGTACAGAGCGAGGTATCTTAAAATATTCAATTGTTCTGGCAAGTGCAAATGAATTTGGCGGAATGATGCATTCATCTGCGGTGACATCTATAAAGCTATTCTTATCAAAATTTTTTGGATCTACTACTGAAGAATGTGTGTTCGTAAATATTTTAAATTCATTTGCACATCTGACATCATAGCCATAACTTGAAACACCATATGAGACTATTTTTTTACCCTTAACTTCTCTTACTTGAGTGGGTTCGAATGGTTTTATTAAATCATTTTTTTCAGATTGATCTATTATCCATTTGTCAGACTTTATAGTCATTTATCTAACTTCCTTCTTCCTTGTATTGCTCTACTTAAAGTTGTGTTATCTACGTATTCTAGCTCTCCCCCCATTGGTACTCCATAAGCAATTCTCGACACCAATACAGTTTCATCTTTGATTTGGTCATTTATATAAAATGATGTTGCATCCCCTTCTACAGTTGGGCTTGTAGCAATAATTAACTCTTTTATGTCTGAATTATTAATACGTTCAATAAGCATTGGTATCCCAAGGTTCTCTGGGGTTACACCATCTATTGGTGAGAGTCTCCCCATCAGAACAAAATATTTGCCTTTAAAGCTGCCTGAACTCTCAATCGCAATTACATCAGTTGGGTTTTCAACGACACATAACAAATTTTTATCTCTTTTTTCATTAGAACAGATTTCGCATACCACTTCCTCTGTTAAATTCCTACATATCGAACAATTTCTTATCTGCTCTATGGAGGTTGCAATTAATTTTGCAAGATTGTTTCCTCCCTCTCTATTTTTTTCTAAGAGATAAAATGCCATCCGTTGGGCCGATTTTTCTCCAATTCCAGGAAGGATCTTAAATGACTGGATTAATTGAGCTAACAAAGTTTCTTCATTCTTCATGATCAATAATAGTAATTTTATCCTCTGTTATTTCTTCTCCAAAATTTTCTTTAAGATTTATAAGCAATTCACTGCTCATAATTTCTTTTCTAAATTCTTGAATATCTTTATTTCTATTTTTAACCCATTCTTGTGAAGGTGTATTTTTCACAGTCTCCGAAGATTCGACTTCAACAGAATAGTCTTCATGGCCTAATCTACTTAAAGACTCAATTAAATTAATACTATCTCCTTCATTAATTCTTTCGGCGAATAAATCAGTTCCACTAAAGAAAAGTGTCTTCTTTTCAACTTTTTGCAGCTGCAAATTTGAAAAAAATGCTCTTGAAGGACCAGATAAATCAAGCTGATCAAATAGTTCAAGCCAATTATCTGGTGAAAGCTTTATGCCATTTTTTTTAAGGCTTACATCCATTAAAGGCTCTATAGGTTTTTCTGGACTTTCTGTTTTCTTAGGTTCTTTAGTAGCAGTTGGTTTAGGTTCTATTTTTTTAACAAATTTTGGCTTTTTTTTTAATTTATTTTCGGATTTTTCCGCGAATGTAAGACATCTAAGAACAGCTATATCAAAACAATCTCTTTTGTTTCCTGTTTGCTTTGCATCTATCAAGCCATTAGTAAAAAACTGGTAATATAAATGAAGATCTTGGTTAGATTCTTCATCCGATAAAACATTATCAACCATATTGCCATGCAAGAAACTTAAAGCTCTATCAAAAAGAATGTCATAATTAACATCTAATGACTTATATCTCTTGATCTCATTAACAACATCATCTACTGAGTTGCTAAAGATTGCTTCAAATAATTTAGTTGTTGAAGAAATATCCAAAACACCATGTAATTTTGATATCTCTGGTTCTGTAAGATTGCCATCGCAATGTGAGATTGCCTGATCTGCCAAAGTAAGTGAATCTCTAACTGATCCTTTAGCTAGTTCTACCAATAAATCGATAGACTTATCATCAGTAGCAACTTCTTCATTGGTAAAAACTCTTTTTAAATTCCCAGCTATCAAATCATCGGAGACTAATTTCAGATTAAATTGAAGGCATCGTGAAACAATGGTTTTAGGAATCTTATTCGCTTCTGTGGTAGCAAGCATAAATATTACATGACCTGGTGGTTCTTCTAGTGTTTTTAGCATTGCATTGAAGCTTTGCGGAGATAACATATGAACTTCATCTATTAAATAAACCTTATACTTGCCTTGTGATGGCCTGTATTGAACTGAGTCTAATAGCTCTCTCATATCATCAACTCCTGTCCTAGAAGCAGCATCAATTTCAATGAGGTCTAAGTGAGAATT
>CEVR01027164.1_pt1 | contig 9994 bp, 5 predicted proteins | sample 356541 | NCBI WGS metagenome assembly CEVR01 (sample SAMEA2623734, study PRJEB7988) | marine metagenome | isolation source: saline water (ENVO:00002010), including
CCCCAATACATTGTTTCTGGATATTTCCAACCAAAGTGCTCATACAGCAATGTTTGCTTTCTTGTAGAATCCATAAGGTCTTTACCACGAATGATATGTGTGACACCTTGTAAATGATCTTCAACAGCACTTTGGAAATCTAATAGGGGCCAAACTCGGTACTTTGAGCCAATATTTTCTCTGGGATGTGGATTGGCAATCGTATCTTGGATTCTTAGTGCAGGCCAGTCTCTAAGCGCTGGATTTTTTAGTGTCATATCAGTTTTGACTCTTACAACTGCATCACCAGGATTGAATGTTCCATCCAGCATTTTTCTCCACAATTCTTTGTTGTAATTTACTTCATTTATTCGACATGGACAGTTGGTTTTACTGACTCTAAACTCTCGAAATTCCTCTGCACTGCACTCGCAGACATAGCCAAAATCACCGTCAATCATTAAGTCAACATGCCGGTAATATTCCTCAATTCTATCACTGGCAATAACAACTCTGTGAGGTTTGAATCCTAGCAACCATTCGGACTCTTGCTGTATGATATCATAGGCTTCAACAAGAGGTGGTTTAACTGTTGTATCCGTGTCATCAAATCGAAGAATTAGCTCACCATCATATTCTCTTGCATATTCTCCATTGATGATAATGCCTCTTGCATGACCAAAGGATAACGGCCCATTTGGATTAGGAGCAAAGCGCAACACAACCTTTCCTTTGACAGCATTTGGTAATTCAGGTAATCCTTCTCTCTTGACTTGTTTTTCTCTTTCTTCAAGAAGTTCCGGCGCTTCATTTTCAAGTATTCCTCGCAAATAATCTAATCCTTCATCACTCGCTAATTTATTTGCCTGAGCAACTTTTTGTGCTATTAATGGACTCAAAACTTTACCATACTGCCTCAAATCCTGTCTGATACTCATTAAGCGTCCTATGACTGAACCAGGAGCCGCTTTTCCTGAGTATTCTATGGCATTTTGAATAGCCATATGCCATAGCATAGTATCGGTTTCATCATCTGGTGACCAATCCATGTCAAACATACAGTCCTATGGTCGATACTTCATCAATTGAGTGGTTAAAATAGGGTAGTTTGGTCACCACTTGCGACTAATCTACTGGGCATCTCACACTGATATTTTTCATCCCAAATTCGTTTTACTGTTGCCCATGACCAGCGCAAATCATCATGAGGCTTTTCATCGATCATTTTCCTAACAGCATCAATGGTTTTACTATCACTTGGGTAGCCAGAACCGATTGGAAATCCAATCTGTTTTTCGATAGATTTGATTGCTTCATCACGTGCTTGCTTTGCGAGTATGCTTGCCATGCCTACAATTGGATAATTTTCATCAGCCTTGTGAAAACTATTGATGACAGAATTATTCCAAGGCCATCCAGTAATCAATTGAGAAATCCTTCTGCTAAACCTTTGTTCATCAACATCACACGCATCACAAATTATACTTACTTCAGAATTGGAATTAAGATCTAATTCATTTATTGATTCAGCGAATAATTCAGTTTCTAATCGATTCAGTCCTTTGTCGTAAACTGCTATATCAATCCTTGATGGCTGGCACGGAATAAGGGCATAAGACCATCCTCTTTGCTCACAATTTTCTAAAAACCATTTACGTATTTCTTCACGTTTTTTTGCACTCAAATCCTTTGAATCTTTTACTCCGGCTTCAGTCAGTAATTTCACATCATCCTTTGGCAAAGCCACACTACATACTACCAATGGTCCAATCACTGGTCCTCTACCAGCCTCATCAATGCCTATTTCTATCATTTTATCTCAAAAGTCTAAGTCATCATCTTCAGGCAATGGTACTGATTTGGTGTAATCATTATCATTTTCTGGTTCATCAAGCAGGTTCTGTGGATCATTTCTTTGTGTCATGCTGGGGGTATATTGCTGGGCTTCTAATTTGGTATTTTCTTCGGCAGGAGAATTTATTCCTTCGGTATTAATAGAATCAAGTAATTCATCAGCTTCTTTGACTACTGATGATTTATCATGAGTATCAAGAACTAGTGATGCAGCATCTCTTAATTTTTCATTGACAGGTTCAGTAACTGGTTTTTGCCCGATAGATTTGCTTTTGAAACCACGTTCAAAATTTTCTGGAGAAATTTGAGGGGATTCAATAGTACTAATTGTTTCATCATTCTTTTTGTCAAATTTACTCATCCAATCATCAGTTTCTGGTTTGTTATCGTTATTGTTAATTTGACTAAATATATCATCTTGCTCTGTTCTTAATTTTCTATCTCGTAATGCCTTACCAATGATTAGTGTCGAAGCAATTACTGAGAGAATAATCCACTTCCATGAGGAGATAAACTCTGTTGTTTGGGCGAATATTTTGACAAATCCCTCCTCATCCTCTATGCTATCTTCCTGCTGCCATGGAACTCCTATGTATTCTACATTGGTAGTAAATGATATTGGCTCATCAGGAGCAAAACTTGACCTAATGCTGACATTGAGATACATAGTTCCGTTACTTGTCTGTTCGGTTGGAATTTCTGCCCATGCTCTAACAGTGAAGTTGGAGCCAAATTCAATGTCATTAATCTCGAACGAGCGAGGAAATTCAACTCCAGATTCAACTATTGAATCAACAGGTGGAATTAGAGTCATTTGTGTGAAATGTGAGCATTGCAACTGTACAATTATTCCATCGGCAGCATTACCATCATTACGTAAAGTCATTGCAATATTAAATCGTCCTAAGGCATCTTCTTCTTCAGTCAAATCCTGAATAGACCAGTCAATTTTTGGAGCAATTACAATATCGATTACAACATTTTTGACTTGACTTGGTTCATTTGTCAAATAGACTTGGAAAATCACTTGAGAATTGGAGAATGCTTCTACTTCATTTTTGGCAGTAATGGTGAAATCATTGATGTCTGAGAAAGTATTCTTTGGAATTTCTAATGAACTTTGCTCAACTTCTAGGGTGACAAATTCTGGAATTTGTATTGTGCTTATGGTGAATTGATCTTGATAATTTCCATCATTAAATATTCTAAACTCTGGATTACAACTTTCTCCAGGTAATAGTGTACAATCTTGGGATAACAATTCTGTCTCAAATGCTCGATTCCAAATTATTTGTGATGTCAAATCAACACTTATGGCTCTGGATAAAGCACCGTTTGGTGTAATTTTAACTCTAACATTAATTTCGCCGGAATTAGTATTTGGTGATTGAAAACCAACCTCAAATGTTCTACTATTAGTTGGCATGAGGAGTTCTTCTTCATAACCACCAAAAATAGCAACTGTCCAGCCATTATATTCTATTCTATCAGATATTGGGATGTCATCAATAACATTTCCATCACTATCAATAATTTGCAAATCTAATGTGAATAAGTTTTCCACATTGCCAGAATTCCTTATGGTCACAGGTATCCCATTGTTTGAATCTGGGCCAAGTAGTAAATCATCACCATGACTAGATAGCGACACATTTCGGAATTCCGACATCAGTAAATCAAAACTCCAAGTCACCTCAACTAAGTCTAATCCTGATGTTGCAGTAAGTGAAAATCTTGGACCAGATAAATACAATGGGTTTGAATCAATAACTTGAGGAATATCAATCCACATTCTGATGAATTTCAACTCACCACTTTGGAAAGATTCCATAGCTATGCCATTTTCTACATTATCCATAGTCCATCCCCATTGCCAATTTGAATTCGTAGTTATTGAGAAGCTAACATCATCAGTAAATATTCCATGATTGGTCATGTTAACAGCTAAGTTTGTCCGCAACCCAGGATCTACAATAAATTCTGAATCATCATCAACTCCAAATTGCAAGTCAGAATCTTTTGATATGATTAGATTAAAAAGATTCGAGTAAACTTTTCCCACCTCACTATCTGATGTTATGTTGACAAAACTAATCACAGAATTATATGGTGCATATTCGTCACATGTGTAATAGAATTTGAACATTCTAACTTGACCTGAATTTAATGTAAACTGATTTGGTAGATTTGAAATTGAAATATTGTCAGGCAAAACATAGGAAAAATCGATTATTGTGGTTTCATCACCAACATTTCTAACAGTTATTGAAGCCTCGATAGTCTCGCCTCGATGAATGATGTGATTATCGCTGGCGACAATCTCCAAATTGTCATCGGTAGAATCCGTGTTGGCACTAGTATTGCCAATGATTGGTGAGATGGTACAAATTAGCAGTATGACAATTACAACTAATCTGCGCATGATACTTGCAGGATAGGTAGCATTTCAAACAATGCTATGTTTTGTGTAATTAAACAGGGTCAGGAATTGATTTAGCAATTTCTTGAAGAGAAAATTCTGCACCATTCATTGGTACATTTAATTCAAAGAGTTCGGCAACATGTGGATCTATCTCACCGAAACACCCAATGTGATTACCATTAACAACTACTTTTGCAGCTCTTCCAGCAAGCCAAGGCCCCTCATTTTCAGGTAATGGTGAAATATCGTATTCAGTAGCACCTAAGTCACGTAAAAAGGCTTGAATTCTTCCTCTAATTGCAGCAAAGCCACCGCTACGTTCAGCGATTAAGAATGCTAATCGAGATGAATTTTTATGTCCCCTAACTACTGTTCCAACTTCATAAACACTCTGAGGAAGGTCATGATGCCTGTTAGTTGAGAGTAATCTTAGTAATCCAGGCAATAGATATTGTCGAAGTAATGTGTGGTCTATTGTAATTGGATTAGTGATTCTAGTTACTTCCCCAACATTGCTTAACCTAACTAGATTAAATTGGTCATCATCATTTGACAAAGTAAGAGACTGTATTTGCATCATACCTAATCCTTGCATTGAATCTCTAACTCTTCGCAATAAATTCGCATCATCTCGTGGCTTTGCAGTCATTGGTGAGCGTGGTATATCTTCACCTAAATCCTCGTAGCCATGACCAATTGCTATATCTTCAACTAAATCAACAGGATGCAATATGTCAAATCTCCATCTTGGCATGTTGATAGTTATTGAATCTCCATCTCTAGAGATAAATTTCCCACCCATGCGATTAATGGCATTAGTTATTGCATCATCACTAAGTTCACTTCCAAGTAATCCATTTAGCATTTTTATCGGCAACTCGTGCTTGACTGAACTTCCATTAGGGTAATGTTGTGTCATGCCATGACAGTTTGTCACCTCTACTGATTCTATAGTTCCACCAAGTTCCTGTAATTGTATTGCAATTAGCATTAATGATGCTTCACAAGAACGGAAGTCCCAGCCGGTTACATCGATAAAGAAATCCTTAGTAGTAGATGTCACGGTTGTATGATCGCCATTGATTATCGGTGGAAATGACAAAACATTGTCATTAGCATCAACAATAATTGGAAATTTCTCAAAACCTTCTACTAAGTGTGCATAATCAACGCCTTTAGGGTGCTGTTGTAAAATTTCATTGATAGTCATCGCCTCAGTCATTGCCAATGGAGTAAATTTTGTATCTCCACTGACAGCCTTTACGGCAAATGGCGGGGCAAGTTTGGACAAATCATGAACGCCAATAGAGGCTCTTTTCCTACCTCTTCCTAATGCAAAGTGTAATTTTTCTTGATGATCCATTAATGATTTTATAAAATCATCAGCAGAAATCTCTAGTTTGGCGAGGTCTATTCCTCTTACTACAGCTCCAAGGATAATTGGTCTAATATGTTCTAATTCAGAATCTACTACCATGGCTATTTCGCCATGTTTTATTTCTAAATCAGGGTTTGAGTCTTGAAGGTGAATAAAATTCCTAATGGCTCGAGAAAGAGTTTCCCCAGACAATAGATCTGGTCGATTAGGGAATATTTCAATATCTAGAATTTCATCATCACATCTGTCTATATCGGTTCCCAGTAATGGTAATTGTTCTGCTAACTTAGGAATATCATGGTGATGTCCATGCTTTTTGAGTAATTTTTCAATTAACTTTTGCTCTACTGATATTGTTGGCATTATAGCACCTACCTTGCAAACCAGTGTGGAAGCGGTCTTTCGTAACCTGATAGTCTCAAACCGCTGACAGCAGCAGTTTCATAGTCCAAAGCTCTCAAATTTTGCCTGCTAAGTGAGTCAATTGATTCAAGCCCTAGTCTTTGCAAAATTTGCGATAAGTGATTTTGAATATCATTTAACCAAATGGAAATTTGATTGTAATCTTCGGACGGTGTTGAGCAGCAGACAAACTTTAGTCCAGAAGCACGAAGTTTTGCTATATCTTCTGCGTTTGCAGAAAATCCAATTGCTATACCTGGATCAGTGTAAGTATTTTCAAGATTGGCCTTATTACTTCTCCCAACAAGTACTAGACTCGCAGATTCAGAAGTGCCAGTTTCATCTTCAACCATACATATTGTGAGGTCGGTATTATGGTATGCAGATGATTTGTGAAGAGCATCAATCCTGCCAACTCCATCAGAAAATCCAAATGGTTTTTCTAAGCCTACAAGAGATCTAATGGCAACCAACATACCATCTAATTCTTCGGCACTCATACTCGGCATATTCATCATGTCGATAACGACACCTCCACAAACACCCAGTGCCTCGGTTGAAAGGGAAATATTTGAGAGGTTTATCGATAAAAAGTCAATTTTTCGAGGATTACTTTCCACAATAAATGGTTGAGATTCAACCAATTTTGATGAATCTTTTCCACCGGAAAGGATTTTTCCATCAGACAAAATTGGAATTATAGGTAATGGTAATGCGATTGGTGTATTAGATTCGGCTCTTTCTCCCAGCAATGCAACAGTGTCGCAAGTAGCATAATGCATATTCTTAGGTTGGCCAGCAGGAACTAATCCAATCATTGACAAGTCACCAGCTGAAACTATTTTTTCATTATTTTCAAGTTGCGCATCTCCATTAGGTTCAAGACATACTGAATCATTTGGAATTAGGAAATTCTTGTCATCTATCTCCTTGTTCAAATCTTTTAACTCCGAATCAGTAATTGGTCTAAGCACTACGCCTTCAGGTGGGTTAGGGCATCTTCCATTGACTATGATTTTTCCACCGACCATTCCAGCACCAGGATCATTGCCAATATCGCCATCAACGACAATGATTCCTCCACTCATGCCACCTCCAACTCGCAAACCAGCATTGCCCCTAACAACAATTAGTCCACCAGACATGCATGAACCCAAATCATCTCCACATCCATCAAGAATCGAAATCTGTCCTGATTGCATAGCAAAACCAGCATAGTTTCCAGCACTTCTTTCACAGGTGATAATATTGCCATTATTTGCTGCTCCTAAATAAGAACCACAATCGCCTTGAATTGTGAACATACCGCCTTTACCAAATGATGCTGTCCAAGAACCTAAAGTGCCCAAAGCTCTAATTTTTGCACCTTTGGGAATTCCCGGGCATAGACCAAGCTCACCATTCTTTGGAACAGGGTCTCCTGCATTGGTCCAGCCTATTCGCAGTATTGCATTTTGTTCTGCTGCAGCCTCAAGTTTAGGTCCCAATTTATTATTGATGTTAAATGACCTTGCCACAACATCAAGAGCATCCGCCATGTACCTATGTCGAACGAGGATGAACATATACTCTTCTTATTGCTATTGAGATGAAGCCCAATTTCATAATGATATTTATGATACGATTTGTTAATAGATATTCTTCATTGACCCATAGTTGTGAGACTATGGTAATCAAGGTCGCAATTAATGGATATGGCACAATTGGAAAAAGGGTAGCGGATGCTGTTGATGCACAAGATGATATGGAGATAGTTGGTGTAACTAAAACACGTCCGGCTTTTGGTTGTGATTTAGCAGTTAGAAAAGGGTATCCGATATACTGCACTTATGATGATGCAGAAAAGATCGCTGCGTTTGCATCAGCGGGTTATGAATGTCATGGTGGTCTTGCTGATTTATTGAATATTGCAGATATAGTAATTGATTGCTCGCCAGGAAAAGTAGGTGCAAGTAATTTGGAAAAATATCAGTCAGCAGGTGTAAAATGGATATTCCAAGGTGGTGAAAAACATGCAATGACTGGTATGTCGTATACCTCATCAGCTAATCATGAAGAGAATTTGAATGTTAAAGGGACTAGAGTAGTTTCATGCAATACAACGGGGCTATCAAGAACACTTGTTCCATTGTACAATCATTGTGGCTCACTTTCAGTTGAATGCACCATGATTCGTAGAGCAGCAGATCCTGGCGATTCAAGCAAAGGTCCAATCAATGCTATCAAACCAGTTTTGAAGGTTCCATCTCATCATGGGCCGGATGTAATGACAGTAAAACCTGAAATTTCAATTAATTCAATGGCAGTAGCAGTGCCTACAACAATAATGCATGTTCACGTCATAGTAGCTCAACTTCCTGAAGGCCATGGCCTAACAACGGAATCAATTATTGATATGTGGTCAAATGAACCAAGAATAATTCTCATGAGCGGCGGTGAGACTGGAATCACTACTACTGCAGAAGTCATGGAATACGCTCGAGACATAGGTCGGAAGTGGGGCGATTTGCACGAAATTTTTGTTTGGCGTGACGGTGTGAAACTTGAAGCAAATACCCTATACTACTTCCAGGCAATCCATCAAGAATCCGATGTTATTCCAGAGAATGTTGATGCTATCAGGGCATTAATGGGTACTGAGTCAAATTGGCGAGTTTCGGTTGAGAAAACTGATAATGCTATTGCAAAATATAACAATATTTTATGAGCAATTTGTCCACAATGAATGGTTGTTTTCAAAAACCAAGTGTATTTCCCCGTATTATGCTGAAGCCGAGGCAAGTCTTGTTTGGAATAATTCTGTTCCTCGGAATATCTTTTTCACCGATGGTAAATAATGATGTTTTGGAAGCCGATATGACTGCTGAAACAACTCAATTTGACGGAAATCATGACAAATTGGCTAATGCAGCAGAGAATTGGCATCAAGCATCAAGTAAAACTATTGATGGCTTAACTGTAAAAGAGTTGAGTGGTAATTTCAATTTGGCACACGGTTCATTCGATCCGCTTTCAGAATTTCCACCACTCATCCCAGATCTATTCAAAAATGATAATGATTTTCAGAATACTGGTATGAAGTTTGTCCAACTAATGGATTACCAATATCAGTTACTTTATGATTTAGAAAATAATGGTGATATTAAGATTCTAGATGTACTTGGAGATGGTAATTTCATTATCAGGATTTCATCAAATGGCGTTGGAGCCTTAGAAATGTTAGAAAATTCAGCACAGATTCGTTGGATAGAAAATATACACCCTGGATACCGATTACACCCTGATTTGTTGATTAACAATAAATATTCTACTCTTGCTGTTGTACCAACTAATGATTTAGGTCATGGTGGGTATGGTAAGTTAGCATTAGATCTTGTCAATTACGGGGCTAACGATGCTTGGTGCGGTTATACTATGTGTCAAGTTGAATTAGTCAACTACAACCAATTTATTCTAAGTGCGGCTAATGATGGGCGTATAATTTGGGTAGAACCGATTTCTCAATTAACGGTTCACAATAGTGTTGCAAGAGCAATTAGTGGTGTTGTTTCAGTAGAAAATGATGCATTATTTACCTTAGATGGTTCAGGTGAGATGTTGGCTATTGCAGATACTGGATTAGATAGAGATCATCCAGATATTGCAGGTCGAGTTGCTGCTGTTTACACACAATTTGGCCTTGATACTTCACCAGCAGATACCAATGGTGGACATGGTACACACGTTACATTGACTGCAATTGGAGATGGAACAAGTGATTCATCAACTAAGGGTATCGCTCCAGCGGCTTCTGTTACTATGTATGCTCTTGAGCATGACCCAACTGGTGTCTTTGGTAGGCAAGGTTCAATCTATGACTTGTTAACTGATGCTAAGCAAAAAACTGCTAGAATTGCAATTAATGCTTGGGGCCTTAATGGAAACTATGGAGAATATACTGCTGATTCGAGATCAGTAGA
>CEVR01069801.1_pt1 | contig 9986 bp, 5 predicted proteins | sample 356541 | NCBI WGS metagenome assembly CEVR01 (sample SAMEA2623734, study PRJEB7988) | marine metagenome | isolation source: saline water (ENVO:00002010), including
GGATCTACTGAGCCATATTCGGAAACTCCAGGTCTGGTTCCATCGCTCATATTACTCACCGGGTATACCTATGAACTCTAAAGAATCGACATCGAAATCACTACTAATCATACCAATTTTCTGACCTTCTTTAAGGAATAGACGGATAGATTCACGACCCTCTTCCTTGTAGTCAATAGTTCTATCATTTACGTACATAGTGACAAATTTCTTATTGGTTTCATCATCTATACCCCTGCCCCATTCTTTAGCAAATTCCAATGCCTCATCTGGATTATGTATTGAATGCACAATACTCATTCTAGTATAATTGGTAATGTCTGCCATCATTTTTGTACCGAGATCTCTACGTACTACATTACCACCTAATGGCATTGGCAAACCTCCAGTACGTTCATTCCACCATACGCCAAGGTCAACCAATACCTCAAGATCATCATCAACATAGGTTAATTGACCTTCATGAATAATCAATCCTGAAATATATGTTCCATCCAATATACGCGGAATAATTTCATCGAATGGGACTACTGCGAAATCAAACTCTCCCCAGCAAATTCTAAGACCTAAATATGCGCTTGTCTTGACTCCAGGAATCGCTATGGTATTTGACCTCGCATCTGACATAGATACTCCTGATTTGGCGACTACCATCGGTCCGTATCCTTCTCCCATAGAAGCGCCACAATTCATCAATGCATAATCTTGTGATATTTCGGGATAAGCATGAATGCTTACTGCAGAAACCTCTAATTCTTTATTCATGGCACGATGGTTTAGTGTTTCAATATCTTGTAATTGATGCACAAAATTATACCCTGGAGTGGGGAAGGCATTGGTAGTCATCGCATGGAACATGAAAGCATCATCTGGGTCTGGTGAATGGCCGATTCTGATTATTGAGTTACCCTCGGAATCCAATGGCATGTTGCTCGTCATGGCTCGGCGATATTACCCCCTTTCTAAATACCACCGAATGACTGTTAGGATTTTAGTTTGAAATAGCCATAAGTTGGCAAATACATCCGTCATCCTTTCAAGCCTGTTGTATACTCGGGTTTACAAGGAGGGGTATAATGTTCACCAAAAGGGTGCTTTTTGCCATACTAGTCGCTATTGCATTTTCACCATTGGCTAGCGCTACTTCTTCAGGTTTAACAATGGTAGATGGGACGTGGGCATTCACTAATGCTGATGAAGGCAAGATTGTTGAACTAAATCATAATAACTCAATTCTAGCATCTTCGCATAGTAATAATTTAACGTTATTCGATACATCTACTCAAATGCCAATAAAAACTTTCGAGTTCGATCGAGAAATAAAGGCATTAGATTTTTCACCAGACGGTAAAACCTTAGCAGTTTCCAAAGATGTTGTAGCTACAAAAGATGACACTCTAAGATTGATTGATATGGAAGAATTAGTTGTAAAAACTAATTATGCTACGGCGGATGAAAAGGTAAACGACATCGCATGGAGTTCCGATAGTTCAACTATAGCTGCTCCTAGATCAGATGGTGATGTCTCTATTTTCAATGGAAATGATTTATCCTTGACAAGAACCCTTGCAGGGGTGCACAATACTGATGTTACTTGTATAGATTACAGCCTAGATGGAAAATACATCTTAACCGGAGATGAATCAGGTAGGTATGTTATTTGGAATGTATCGGGAGGTAAATTAGGCCAACATAGTAATTTTGGGGAAGGTTTAGTTGATTGTATTTTCACAAAAAATAGTTTAAGCATTACCTTAATGGGTAAAAGCGGAACTTTAATTGAAAAATCCCTAGATGGTGCCATATTAAAACAGCAGAATGTTATAGGGGGTATGAAGATAATTTATTCCGCTAATAGCACTTATCTGAATGTAGGTTATTCTAATGATAATGAGAAAGGGCTCACTACACTTGATGCATTGGACTTCTCTTCAGTATTAGAAACTAGATTCTTTCATTTAGTAGAGGACTTAGCTATAATTTATACAGATACAGACAAAATTGATACTATTTATGTAGCAACAGACACAGGTCAAGTCGCGATATACAAGAGAGATTACCACCCACCTGGTTTCGGAGATTCTGGTACTGACTTAGATGGAGATCACATACCAGATATTATTGATGAAGATGATGATGGCGACGGGATATTTGATCAATGGGACAATGGAATTGGATGTGATGCACCTGCAAATATTTCTTGTTCAAAATATCCTGATTTAACTAAGATTAGAAGAGTGGAATTTAATTTCGGAGAAGTATTGACGATATATGACAGGATTACTTTACCTACTGAAGAGTCTAGCCATATAAGGAATATGAGTAGAGTATCAATCGCTGATGACAATAAAGTTTCATCGTCTGAAGGCCAGTTGTTCGCAGATTCAGTATGCGCAAATATGGATAGAGATGATGTGATAAGTCAATGGAAGAATTCGATTGTATTATCAAGTGGTTCAATCAGTAATGGACGGGTTGATTGTGAACTGGATGGAGGAATGGTTCTAGTTAAAATTGACGACCATAGTACGCAGATATCATTAGTTATAGTTACCACATTTTTAATTAATTCAGAAATCGAATTACCACTTAATCTCACAATAATACAGCAACCACTTCCTTCAGAGGGGTCAATTGCATGGATTGCTCCGTCGCACCCAATGAGTGTAAAGGTCACAGGTGACGATTGTGTAAGCGATTCTATCGAGTTATGGTGGAATGATGGTAATGAAGTTCAACTTCAATTAAAACAGATCGTTAAAGCAGAGCCGACCCAAACAGAAGTTATCCTATCAATAGCACTACATCCGTTGATGATTTCCCTCTATCTTGTAATATCATTATTTGGCCTGTTATACTTGGTAAGACGTGATAATAAAATTGATTTGGATCTATTTGAAGACGATACTGTCGAAGAAGAATTAATCGAATCTGAAGAAATAGAAGAAATAGATCAGATCTATGATGAATATCTGGATGAAGAAGTCATTGTTAGGCCGAAAAGGACGCCGCCTGTAAAGAAAGAAATAGTCACTTTTAACGATGATGAATTGAAAGAGAAAGCCACGCCTAAGCGCCGAAGAGTCAAGAGTGACGGGGTTCTGAATAAAGATGGACCAATAATGATGACAAAGAGAAGGCGACTAGCAGAACAAGAACCAGTTGCTAAAGTGGTGGGTAAAAAAAGAGTAGTGGCCTCTTCTGTAAAAAATCCCGATAAGGTTGTTGTCAAAACAAGACGAGTCAAGACTTCTGATAGTTATGCTCCTAAAGAAGAGGTATTGGAAGAACCTAAGAAAAAGAAGAAACGTAAACCGGTCAAGAGAAAGGGTAAGAAACCGGAAAAGATAATTGATGAAAATGAGTTACAAAAAGGGTTACTAAATGATTTTGCTGTCGAAGATAGCGACTAATTACCAAGCTAATTCGACACTTTCATTTAGACCACAGGCTGAAGATAAAAACATAGTAAGACCATTCATATCTTCAGAATCCATTCTGTTGATTACTTCCCCGAAATATCTCTCTAACCTATCTATGCTTTGGTTAGTTTTATGCATACTCGAAACTATAATTTCGCCCCTGACATCCAAATCATTTTCGAAAGCTTCTAGACGCTCCATAAGTGCTTCATATGCGATCTTAACATCCTTTTTTGGAGAATCTTTACGAGCAGCAAATACGCCAAATACCATCGGCGAATTTGTATATTTCTTCCACTCTTTACCCAAATCCATTCTAACCAATTCGGGATTGTTTTTTGCAGCTTCTAATGCTCTATCTCCAATCAATAAGCAGCCATCGCAATTTGCTAACATACTTTCTAAATCAGGACCCATTTCAACATATTGTGGTTCATAATTTTCTAAATCCAATAAATACTTCAATAGTGCGACAGACGTTGCTGAATCACTTGGTAAAGCAATAGTTTTCATTTTTTCAATCTCACAATTTCCAAGTAGCAAAACGCTACCAACCTCGCCCTTGCTTGAAATAGCAATATTAGGTATTAGCAATAAGTCATTGTGATATTGAGCATAATCTGCTGCTGGTATTGGAGCAATAATGCAATCTTTTCTAAGTAGATGCCCAGTTAACCAAGAAGGTGGAGCAGGTAAAATTTTCCACGTATCATCTAGACCATGAAATAATGGTTCGCAATTAATGAATGCGACTCTGCCAAGAGTTTTCTTCCATGTCATAATTTTACCTCGCAGCCATTTTTAATTTACGTGCATTCGCTATTACTGGAGGTTCATAGTTTTCAAATTTAGAATATATTGTGTCGCGAAGAACTGGTATTGAGCCTGAATTGGTCACGAGTTTCGCAAGTCCTACTTTATCGAGATCTAAAGGCGTTGTAGAACCTGCCAAATGCATAATCGATTCCTTTTGTACTGTTCCATCTATATCATCAGCGCCATACTGTAACGCCATTTCTGCTAAATGATCTCCAATATTCATACGATAGGCTTTCAGATGAGGAATATTATCAATCATTAGTCTTGAAATAGCAATAGTCCGAAGTATTTCACTGCCACTTGCTAGTTGAGCATTTGGTAATCTAGAATCGTCAGGGAGAAATGGATAAGGTACAAAGCACTGGAAACCAGAGGTTTCAGATTGTAATTGTCTTAGTTTAATCATATGATTCAACCTTTGTTCTAGGGATTCTATTGTACCGAAAAGCATGGTGCAATTAGTAGGAATTCCAATCATATGAGCAGTCCTGTGAATCTCCAAGTATTCTTCGGAAGATTCCTTTCCTTTGCAAATAATCTCTCTGACATCATCGTCAAGAATTTCAGCACCACCGCCAGGTAAAGAACCTAAACCTGCCTTTTTTAATCTTGATAGAGTTTGAAGGAATGAAAGATTGGATAGTTTGGATATATGTTTAATCTCAACAGCTGTAAGTGATTTAATATGTATATGTGGGTATTTTTCTTTTACCGCCTTGAATAACGCCTCATAATGCTCTATGTTCCAATCAGGATGTAAACCTCCCACTGAGTGTACTTCGTCTACATGAGGAGCGTAATTAGCTAAATCTGCTATATACTCATCAATTTCTAAAGCATAGGCATCATCTGCCCTCCTTCCTCTCCTAAATGCACAGAATTTACATGCTAATGTGCATATATTTGTTTGATTGATATGGACATTCATATTGAAGAATGCTTTCTTGCCAAATCTAGCCTGTTTAGATAGAAGTGCTAGATGGCCGATTGCATCTATCTCTGGCAATTTGTATAGAGTTAAACCATCGGCAATATCCAGTTGTAAACCGTTAGATAATTTGTCCACAATAACTGAAAGTGATTCTGGCCAATCGTAATGAGAAATTAAATCCGAGAATACATTTCTCCATTCAGCATTGCATCCGGCCAAATTTGGTGTATAAACACCGGAGGCTGCCATGTTACGGGGCTGTGGAGGTGACTATTCAAAGTGTGTATTACTTCCTGCCAGTTCTAACTTTGAAAATTTCAGTGCCTACGATGAATTTCCTGAACTCTTCAACCATGAATACAGTACTGGCTGTGATAACAACAATGAACCAATCAAAACTATCTAGCGGCATTGTTGTAAGCAATTCTCCGATTGCGAAATTAGTCAGAGGTATAGTGAAATCTGCAAATTGCACTACAAAGATTAGTAACAATAAGGAAAACGTGATCGCCAGATAAATCGCTCGATTGGTAAATAGACCCAATTTGAAAACACTATTTTCTCCACTTCGGCAATTCATAACATTGAACAATTGGTAAATTACAAAGACGCTGAAACACATAGTTCTAGCATATTGTGTACCGTCGTTCAATGCTAAGAAATACAATAGAAGGGTGCCTGTTACCATAACTGCGCCAAGATAGAATATTAGGAACAAATCTTTGCTATTGGGTAGTGATTCATCAACAGGACGCGGGGGCTTACCCATCACATTAGAATGCTGACCTTCTACCCCTAAAGCAACAGCAGGCGGACCATCCATCAGTATGTTGATGACCAAAATCTGAGTTGGGGTAAGTGGTAATGGCAAATCAAATACCAACGTAGCAAGGATTAGTAGAGCTACTGCTGCTACATTAGTAGAAACCTGGTAGCGGACGAAATTACGTATATTGGTGTAAATTTTCCTACCCTCTTCAACAGCATTAACAATGTTAGCAAAATTATCATCTTGCAAAACCATATCAGATGCATCCTTGGCTACATCAGTACCTGCTATTCCCATAGAGATACCTATATTCGCACGCGAGAGTGCAGGAGCATCATTTACTCCGTCACCAGTCATAGCGACTACTTCGCCATCATCTTGTAATGCGGTTACTATCAGCATTTTCTGGTCAGGACTAACACGGCTGAAAATCGAAGTATTTTGAGCAGTGTGGCGCATTGCTTCATCATCCAATTCTAAGAGTCTACTACCGCTGACCGCCTCGATATGTGGACTGGTAATATCAAGTTCCTCACCTATTGCCTGAGCAGTCATCTGTTGATCCCCAGTAATCATCTTGACTCTGATACCTGCATCTTGACATTTTTGAATCGCTTCGTATACTTCAGACCGCGGTGGATCTATGATTCCAACCATTCCAAGGAAAATAAAATCAGACTCCATGCTATCTATATCCTCATAGTCCTCGTCTGGTCCAACCTTCCTGGCACAAAGAGCAATTACACGCATTGCTTTACTAGCCATTTCCTTGTTAGCAGAAACCGCTTGTTCGATATCGCCATCTTCGATTTCTACAATTTCGCCATCTGAAACTTTCCATTTAACTAAATCGCGATAACCGCCAGCTCCACCTTTAGAAAACAACCATTTTTCTCCTTCATAATCATGTATAACAGACATTCTCTTACGTTCTGTATTGAAAAAATATTCATGATTCCTAGGATGTCTTTGAGCAAATTTGGCAACAGAGCCATTTATTTTGTAACCCAAAACTGCACATGCACTATCTGTTGGGTCACCTATAGCCGACCAATGGCCATCCACTTGGGCTATCTGAGAATTATGACATAGTGATAAGCAAGCTGCTGCCAATCTAAAGGCTAAATCCTTCTGTAAAACAGACATTTCTTCATCAGTCAAATCCTCATCAGCAAATCCCAATTTACCTTCAGGAGTAAATCCTTCACCACTTACGTTGTATGTCTTATTGGCCATCATTATTTGACGAACAGTCATTTGGTTTTTGGTTAAAGTACCAGTCTTATCTGTACAAATAACAGTAGTACTACCAAGTGTTTCAACAGCTTTCATTCTACGAATGATTGCCTTGTGACGGGCCATGTTACGCATTCCAATCGCGAGAGTAGTTACGAGAATTATTGGTAATCCCTCAGGAACGATTGCAACAAATATTGCGATTGCAACCATTAATTGTTTAAGAGCCGCATCCCACATATTTCCATCAGCATAATACGTAACAATCAATTCTATCGACACTAGCAAAGCAGCGACAAATATTGCGATAAAACTCAAGAAACGAGCAAGTGTTTCCAGTTTATGTTCTAAAGGTGTTTTAGGAGAAACATCGATATCTGCGGCAATTTTTCCTAATTCTGTCTCCATCCCAGTTGATGTTACTACACCCACGCACCTACCAGTAGAGATAGTTGTACCCATGTAAATCATATTCTTTCTATCCGCAAGTAATGTATCTGAGGGAAGTACATCTGTAATTAATTTAGTTGGCATAGATTCGCCAGTTAAAGCAGACTCGTCCACTTTGCATTGCCATGATTCAACTATACGTATGTCGGCTGGAACCTTTACTCCCTCGTCGATTTTAACTATATCACCAGGTACAATTTCGCTTGTTGGTATTTCCATTTCCATACCATCTCTACAAACGACGCATACTGAAACCGCCATCTCTTTCAATGCGTCCATGGCTTGCTCAGCCTGATTTTCCTGTCTAAAACCAAAAAAGGCATTAAGAGTTAATACAATACCAATGAAAATTGGCTCTCCTAATTGATCAGGATGAATCGCAAGAAGCAATAATGCCGCTCCGATTAGAAGATAGTTCATAGGGTCATGATATTGCGACAAGAAACGTATGATACCGGGTATTTTTTGAGACTCTTTTAACTTATTTTCACCATATTTTTCAATACGTAAATTAGCCTCATTTGAAGACAATCCTTCCAATGGCGTATCGAAAACCTTGAGTGTTTCCTCGATAGATTTGTCATGCCAAATATCTGTAATCATGCAGACCACTGAAACAAGATGTCTCAGTCTTGCTAAATAATTTTCATATATTATATATCAGGGTGGGAATCCCTTCTTTTATCCGATTATTTGACAAGCCCTTACTGTTTGCCTGATGCATGGGCAGCGAAACCGAACCTTGGGTTCCGGCGCATATGAATGTTGCAGAATTAACTGTCCGTGCCGTGATTATTGGTGTTTTATTAGGGGCTGTGATGACTGCTGCAAACGCATATCTTGGCCTATATGTCGGTATGACTGTATCAGCATCAATACCGGCTGCAGTTATGTCTATGCTAATTCTTAGAGGACTGAAATTTAAGGATGTTACAATTTTAGAGAATAATTCAGTACAAACAATGGCTTCTGCTGGAGAAAGTTTGGCAGCAGGTGTTATTTTCACTGTTCCAGCCCTTTTGGTTATAACCGACCCTAATCCAGCAAATTGCGAATTAGCAGAATGTGGACTATGGGCTAAAATTGATTGGGGTCAGACATTTGTAATCGCACTTATAGGTGGGCTTCTTGGAACTATGTTTACTATCGCTTTAAGGAGATTATTTATTGTCGAAGAGGCCCTTCCATATCCAGAAGGTGTAGCTTGCAAGGAAGTACTTGTAGCAGGTGAAAAGGGTGGTTCTGGATTAGTTGCAATCATCTATGCTTTATTGATTGGAGCAATATATGGATGGATGGTTAAGGGATTCAAAGTTACTCACGCACATGTTGAAGGAGCTGTGGATTTCATGGGAACCAGGCTATATGCAGGAGGTGAATTATCTCTAGCATTACTGTCGGTAGGATTTATTGTAGGATTGAGAATTGCTTCATTCATATTTATCGGCGGAGTCATTGGATTTGGCATATTAGTCCCAATATATGGTATGATAATGGGATGGCCTGGAACAGGAAATCTTGTTGATGATTTCTATGAAGTATGGAGTATGCAAATACGCTATGTTGGCGTTGGAGCAATGGTCGTTGGAGGAATTTATACACTTTGGAGTATGAGGAAAACTATTTTCGAAGGTTTATCGAAATCATTCAAATCTAGTAAGACTGGTACTGAATTAAGTAGGACTGAAAAGGATCTACCTTTGGATAAAGTGATATTATTTTGTGGATTATTAGTTATTTTAACATTCATATTTTACTGGGTAGTAACTGGAAATATAGTGATGGCCATAAGTGGAGCATTATTCTTAGCATTTGTAGCATTCTTCTTTGCTGCAGTTGCGGGTTATATCGCGGGTGTAGTAGGTTCTTCCAACTCTCCAGTATCAGGTATGACCATTGCAACATTACTATTCACAATTGGTTTGGTGTGGATCGTTGGCGGTTTGCTAATGGGGATGGCAGATCGTGACTTGATGATTGCAACCATGCTAATTGCGGCTATAGTAGCAACTTCAGCAGCTATAGCAGGAGATGTAATGCAGGATTTGAAAACAGGACATATGGTTGGTGCAACCCCGTGGAGGCAACAGATTGCAGAAATCATAGGAGTAACTGTTGGAGCGATAATGATTGGACCTGTACTCATGATTTTGCATAAGGCGTTTTACATAACAAAGACTGCTTGTATTCGTGCTGAGGGTATAAATGGTAATTGTAATGATGCATTACTGGCGCCACAGGCTGAATTGATTGGAGCAATAGTAGAGGGAGCATTTGGGGGCAGTCTAAACTTACCAATGGTCTTGCTTGGCGCCATAATTGCAGTTATTCTAATACGGTTAAAGATGCCAGTAATGAG
>CEVR01057429.1_pt1 | contig 9958 bp, 8 predicted proteins | sample 356541 | NCBI WGS metagenome assembly CEVR01 (sample SAMEA2623734, study PRJEB7988) | marine metagenome | isolation source: saline water (ENVO:00002010), including
TATTTAATGTATCTTCATTATAATCCCATAATGCTACCTTGGCACCATTATCTATCATTCTTTTAGCAGTTTCTTTTCCAATACCACTTCCTGCTCCAGTTATAATTACAACTTTATTAGAAAAATCTTCACTATAATTAATCATTTCCATCCCCCTTCATATAATATATAATTATCAGAATAATATTATAAGATATTTGCGTATGAAACAATTTAATAAAAATAATAAATATAAATATAATATAGCTATAATTCCAGGCGATGGAATTGGCCCTGAGGTTGTTAATGCTAGCTTAAAAGTAATTAGAAAAGCTCTAATATTAGATAATATATTAATTAAAGAAAAAATATATGATTGGGGCAGTAATTATTACAAAAATAATAAATTAATGATGCCTAAAGATGGTTTGGAAAAATTAAAAAAACATGATGCAATATTTTTTGGAGCAGTTGGAGATGAAAAAATTGCTGATGATATTACTCTATGGGGCCTTAGACTTAATATATGTCAGGGCTTAGATCAATTTGCTAATGTAAGACCTTCAAAATATATAGAAGGAATTAACTCTCCTTTAAAGAAAGAAATAGCAAAAAAAATTGATTGGATAATAGTAAGAGAAAATAGTGAAGGGGAATATGCAGGTTCAGGAGGAATAGTTCACAAAGGTTTACCCATTGAGATTGGTAGTGAAGTAGCTGTCTTCACAAGAGAAGGTTGCAGAAGAATTCATGACTACGCCTTTAAATTAGCTTTAAAAAGACCAAAGAAGCATTTAACATTAATTACAAAATCTAACGCACAGAAACATGGAATGAAACTATGGGATAGAGTTTTTTATGAAGTAAAGAAAAATTATCCTCAAGTTAAAACTAATAAGTTATTAGTAGATGCTGCAACTGCAGTTATGGTCAATAATCCAGAAAAAATAGATGTAATGGTTGCTACAAATTTACATGCAGATATTCTCTCCGATTTAGCTTCTGCATTAACTGGAAGTTTAGGTATAGGGGCTACTGCAAACATTACTACTGATAAAAATTTACCATCTATGTTTGAACCTATACATGGATCTGCCTTTGATATTGTTGGAAAAAATATTGCAAATCCTATTGGTGCAATATGGAGTGGTATGATGATGCTTAATCATCTTGGAGAAAAAAAATCTGCTAATAGGATAGATAAAGCACTAAAACTTTATGCCAATAATTCTGGTCCATTTACACCTGATCTTGGTGGTATTGCTTCTACTAGAAAAGTTATTGATAGAATTATTAACTTAATTAAATAATTATTTAAATAATTCTATGGACTTTTTGTAATAAAAAATATTTAATCCACATTCTAATAAATAATTTTTTGGAAAGATAATGAGCATAAAGCCTTATACTGCTGTTGGATTAATACCTACTGTAAGAGGAATTAGACATAGGTCAGATATTAAACATAATTTAACACATATAAAACATTTAACTAAAGCTGCTTCATGGTTATCGAGCCTAGATATTCCAGTGAGACTAATAGCAGTTCCAGAAGGAGCCCTTCAAGGTTTCAACGATGAAGTTCTAGATGCAGAACACGAAGATTTTGCAAAAACATGCTGTATTGATATTCCTGGTTGGGAAACAGATATGCTAGGTGGTATAGCTAGAGAATATAATAGTTATATAATAGCTCAAGCAAAGACTAGACATCCAGACTGGCCTAATAGATTTTTTAATTGTGGCTTTATTATTGATCCATCTGGTGAAGTAATATTAATACATTACAAGGTATCACCTTTATTTCCAGTTGAACATTCTGTTTGTCCTCATGATATCTATGATTGGTGGATAGAAAAATATGGTAATAACTTGGATGCTTTTTGGCCAGTAGTAGAGACAGATATAGGTAGGTTAGGAATTATGATGGCTAATGAAGGTTCTTATCCAGAAAATGCAAGGGCTTTAGCTTTAAATGGGGCTGAAGTTGTATACAGAGCTTCATATCCTCATCCTGCAACAGGAAATGATATGTTTGAAATTCAAAGTAGGGCAAGAGCCTTAGATAATAATATGTATGTTTTAGCTCCAAATATGGGTACTTATTATTTACATAAAGAAGGAGATACTCCAATAGACACATTCGGGGGCAGATCTTATATCATTGATTATAAGGGGAAAATAGTTGGGAGACAAGATTATGGAGGTTCTTCTACATATGTATCAGGTGTAGTTGATATAGAGGCACTAAGGTTCCATAGAGAAAATGCTCAATGGGATAATTGGATGAAGGATATTAGAACAGAATTATATCAATTACTTTACAAAGACCCAATTTATCCTAAAAATCTCTATTTAGATAGAGTGCCTATGAAGCACAAAGAATATAAAGCTAAAGTAATTGATAAACAAATAAAACTATTGCATGATAAAGGGATATGGGTTAAATCCAAAAAATAATATTCAAGGGGAGAGGTAGATGTTTAAAAAGGGAGAGCAGGATGTACTTTCTGCATTAGACCAAACTAATTATGAAAATGAAAGAGTTAAAATACTTTTAAATGAGCATGAAATGCCAACCCATTGGTATAATATTTGCTCAGATTTAAAAAACCCGTTAGCGCCCCCATTAAATCCTGGGACTGGTGAGCCAATTGGTCCAGAGGATCTAGCACCATTGTTTCCAATGGAATTAATTATGCAAGAGGTTAGCACGGATAGAGAAATTGAAATTCCAGACCAAGTCAGAGAAATTTATAGACAATGGAGGCCTAGCCCTCTTTACAGAGCAAGAAAATTGGAAAAAGCTTTAGATACTCCAGCTAAAATTTATTATAAATACGAAGGAGTAAGTCCTTCAGGAAGTCATAAACCTAATACAGCTGTTCCTCAAGCTTATTATAATAAAGAAGAAGGAGTAAAAAGACTTACTACAGAAACAGGAGCAGGACAATGGGGGTCATCATTAGCCTTCGCTGGTTCCATATTTGGTTTAGAAGTAGATGTATATATGGTTAAAGTTAGCTTCAATCAAAAGCCTTACAGGCGTGCTTTAATGGAGAGTTTTGGTGCAAGGTGTGTAGCAAGTCCAAGTGATGAAACAGAATCAGGAAAAGCTATTTTAAAGGACAGTCCAGATAGTACTGGAAGTCTTGGTATTGCTATATCTGAAGCAGTAGAAATGGCAGCCCAAAGAGATGATACAAAGTACGCTTTAGGTAGTGTATTAAATCATGTGCTTCTACACCAAACTATAATTGGGCAAGAAAGTATGAAACAGCTTGAAATTGCAGGTGATGAGCCAGATGTTATAGTTGGTTGTACAGGCGGAGGTTCAAATTTTGCTGGCATAGCTTTTCCATTTATAGGAAGAAATTTAAGAGGAGAGAGTAAAACTAGGATTGTTGCAGTAGAACCTGCTAATTGTCCAACATTAACCAAAGGTAAATACGCTTATGACTTTGGCGATACTGGTCATTTAACACCATTAGTTAAAATGCATACTTTAGGCTCTGCGTTTGTGCCTCCAGGATTTCATGCTGGTGGATTAAGGTATCATGGTATGTCTCCATTAGTTAGCCATTTGGCAAACGAAAATGAAATAGAATGTACATCTTATAAACAATTAGAATGTTTTGAAGCAGGAGTTACTTTTGCAAAAGCTGAAGGTATACTTCCAGCTCCAGAAGCAAACCATGCTGTAAAAGGGGCTATTGTTGAAGCATTAAAAGCAAAAGAAGAAGGTGAAAGTAAGACTATTTTATTTAATTTATGCGGACATGGTCATTTTGATATGCAAGCTTATACAGACTATTTTGGTGGTAAGTTGAAAGATCAAGACTATGATGAAAGTGAAGTAGCAATGGCTTTGGCAAATTTACCATCTGTTTCAGCCTAATTATTATTTAAAAATCTTTCAACTTGATTTGATATAATATCTGGAAATTGAGTATGAGGACTATGTCCACAGTTCTCTAACTCATATCGCTGAACAATACCCTTAGTATTATTTTCAATACTTTCTAGTTGTTTTAAAGTTCCATAAGTATCTTCATTACCCTGTAAAAGTAATATTGGCGCATTTATATTATCTAAATATTCTTCAATATTCCATTTTCTAAATTCTTTAGAAAGCCAAGCGTTACACCAACCATTAAAAGCACCATCAGGATCTTTATGGTATTTACTAAGCTTATCTCTTAAATTACTGTTATTCCACATTTTTTTTGCATCATTTATTCCTTTTATAGAGATGTCTTCAACAAAAACATGGGGAGCTTCAAGTATTAAAGATTTTACATTATTCTTATTCCCTGCATATATTAATGCAATTGAAGCTCCATCTGAGTGACCAAATAATATAGGATTTGTAATTTTTAAATATTTTAATATTTTTGGAAGGTAATTCTTTGCTTCTTGATGCATATAATATACGTTTCTAGGTTCTTTTAATGAAGATGAATTACCCATGCCTAACCTTGAGTAAATAATTACATCTCTTTTTGTTATTTTAGCAATCTTATCAGGGAAATCTTTCCATAAAGAAATAGAACCTAGTCCTTCATGAAGAAAAATAATCGGTTCTAGAGTAGAATTGATATGTAATATAGACTTAATTTCTATATTGATATTATCAATTACTATATTATCTAAACTTTCAGTCATCATTAGTTCTTAATTTATATCTTTGAATTTTTCCAGTTGCTGTTTTTGGTAATACTTCAACAAATTCATACCAACGAGGATACTTAAAAGGTGTTAGTTGTTTTTTTACATGATTAGTAAGCTTAGTTTTAAGTATTTCTTCATCATTACATTGATTCTTAAGTATAATAAATGCTTTTGGTTTAATTAAATTATCTTTGTCTTTTTTTGCAACTACAGCTGCCTCTAATACTTCGTCATGGGTTTGTAAAGCTGCTTCAACTTCAAAAGGTGATACATATTGACCCGAAACTTTCATCATATCGTCAGCACGACCACAATATGTATATATTCCTTTTGTATCTCTAATATACTTATCACCGGTTCTTGTCCATTCTGCTTTAAAAGTTACTTTAGATTTTTCAGGCTTATTCCAATAAGAAACTGCACTAGATGGGCCCTTAATTTCTAACTCTGCGATTTGATTGTCAGATGCTATAGAACCATCATCATTAATTAGTCTAGCTTTGTAGCCAGGCACTGGTTTTCCTGATGCTCCAGGTGTAATATTATCTATCGTATTTGATATAAATATATGAAGCATTTCAGTTGACCCAATTCCATCTAGTACTTTTATTCCTAAAAAATTGTGCCATTTTTCATATAAATTAGCTGGAAGAGCCTCTCCTGCTGAAACAGATAGTCTTAAAGATTTAAATAAATTAGGACTTATTTTGGAATTTAATAATGCTGCATAAAGCGTAGGAACTCCAAAGAACAAAGTAACAGCATTCTTTTGTATAATATGAGAAACTGACTCTGGTGTGGGCCTATCTGACATCAATATTGATGTTGCGCCAACAGACATAGGAAATGTAAGTGCATTCCCAAGTCCATAAGCAAAAAATAATTTAGCTGCTGAAAAACAAATATCATGTTTATTTATCTTAAGAATTTCTTTTGCGTAGTTACTAGCAGTCTCTATCAAACTCTTATGCATGTGAAGAGTTCCTTTTGGTGAGCCTGTAGAACCTGAGGAATATAGCCAAAAAGCAATATCTTTTTCAAAAGATTCATTATGTATTTCCATAGTTTTATTATTTTTTTGGATTAATAAATCAAGATTTAAATCACCTTTGTCTGAATCATAAATAAATAAAAGATTGCTATTCTCATCCTCTATAGTTTTAAATTTACTTATTAAATGAGAAGAAATTATTATAGCTTTTGCTTCTGAATCTTTAATCATGTATTGGTAGTCTTTAACAGGCAACATAGTATTAATACAAATTGGAATTACACCAGCCCAAATTAAACCCAAAAATACTATTGGATAATTAATGCTATCATCCATGCATACTAAAACTCTATCGTTAGGATTGATATCTATATTTCTTATAGATTGAGCAAATGTTTTTACTTTTATAAAAAGCTCATTATAAGTAATTTTATTATTATTATTATCTATAAATGCAATCTTATCAGGGTTTGAAAGAATATTTCTATTAATTAAATCATAAGCTGCATTATATTTTTCATTATTAATTTTATTCATGCTAAATCAATATATTCATATTTTGTCTTTAATATTATTAATAAACCATTCTACTGCAACTTCCTCAGGTAAACTTCCATCTGATGCATCATGGTAAAAAGGTTTTCCTATCTTAGTTGCATTAAGTGAATCTAGCAAATCAGAAAATTTTTTACCACCATAAGCAAAAGTGTCTCTATAAGTCATATCTCCTAGTCCAAACACAGCATATTTTATATGACTTAGGTTAGGAGAGCTATCCTTTAAATCATTATAAAATTCTTGCGCAGGATCAGGTACATCTCCTTGCCCATAAGTAGAGGAACAAATTAAAACTGGATGAGTGTTATCTATTAAAATATTAATATTTGCATTATCCATTTCTGTAATTGTAGTATTTATATCATTATCATTGCAATATTCAGCAATATCTTCGGCAGCCATAAGTGCTGTTCCGGTCATCGTTGCCACTAAGATTAAAAGTTCTTTAGAATCCATAAAAAAAAATCCTTATTAAAATTATTTGCATTTTAAACATTATATGCACTATAATGCATATAATATTTATCATCTGTTTAGAAAGTTGTAAATGAATAATATAGTAGATTATGAAAATAATGATAAAGAAAATAATTATACAAATAATATTGGATTAATTGTAAAAAAATATAGATCAAAAAGAGGTATAACAAGACAAGTATTAGCAAACAAGTCAGGCATTTCTCTTAGATATTTAGCGCAATTAGAGAGTGGAAAAGCTAACCCAACTATATCTATTATAACTAATATTGCACATGCATTAAATTTATCATTATCAGATTTTTTTTTAAATAATAAAAATACTAATAATCTTAATTTAATGGATCAAAGGTTTAATACTTTAAATTCTCATCAAAAAGATAAAGTTTATGACCTAATTAGTGATATATATAAAGAAAATAAACTAAATAAAAATAAAAACAAAATTGCTTTAATTGGCTTAAGAGGCGCTGGCAAATCCACATTAGGTAATATGTTGCATAAAGAATTTGAATATCCATTATTTGAGGCAACTAACGAAATAGAAATGTTAGGAGGGATGAATATAAACGAGATTATTGAATTAGGTGGACAAGGGATGTATAGACGATTTGAATATGATGTAGTTAAATCATTATCAAACAATCATAAAAAAATAGTTCTTCTAACGGGAGGTAGTATTGTTTCAGAGCATAAAACTTATAGTTATTTATTAAACAATTATTTTACTATATGGATAAAAGCAAGTCCAAAAGAGCATATGCAAAGAGTATTGAATCAAGGTGACTCTAGACCCATGGCATCTAACCCTAGAGCTATGGATGATTTGAATAATATACTAAACGAAAGAATTTCTCTTTATTCTAAAGCTGATTTAATAGTTGATACTGAAAATACAACTGTAAAAAAAGCATATAATAATCTTAAAGATAAGTTATTTAAAAATTGATATTTTAATATAGTGCATTATATTGCATATTCATGGGAGGTAGATATGATAACTTTTGATAGAAATCCAGAAAACTATAAACATTGGAAAGTAGTTATAGAAGAACATAAAGCTACTTTATTCCTAGATGTTTCAGAGAAAGATGGAATTAAACCAGGTTATGATTTAAAACTTAACTCTTATGACTTAGGTGTTGACATAGAGTTAAATGATATAGTTCAAAGATTAAGGTTTGAACATCCTAAAGTTAAAGTAGTAGTGATTACTTCCAGTCAGGAGAAAAATTTTTCAGCTGGAGCTAATATATATATGTTAGGACAATCTGAACATACATGGAAAGTTAATTTCTGTAAGTTTACTAATGAAACACGAAATGGTTTTGAAGATTCAAGTGAGTCTGGTTCTATTAAATTTATTGCAGCAGTAAATGGCATATGTGCAGGTGGTGGATATGAAGTAGCATTAGCTTGTGATGAAATTTTGCTTATAGATGATAGGTCTAGCACTGTAAGTTTACCTGAGGTGCCTCTATTAGGTGTCCTTCCTGGAACAGGAGGAGTAACAAGACTTATAGATAAAAGAAAAGTGAGAAAAGACCTAGCAGATATATTTTGTACAAATGCTGATGGCGTAAGAGGAAAAAAGGCAGTTGATTGGAAGTTAGTTGATTATATAGCTCCTCCTTCAAAATTTAATGACCTTATTGATGAAAGAGTTTCAAAGGTTAGAAGTACTGTCAAACTGAGAGATGGGAAAGAAGGCATTAAGCTTAAAAGTTTAAATAGAAATATTACAAATGAAGGTATTCAGTATGACACTGTAAAAGCAGAAATTAATAGAGACAGTAGGATAGCTAATATTCATATAATTGGCCCCACAGCAGAGGATGTTATTAATATTATTGATGTGCAAAAAATTGGAAGTAATTGGTGGCCAATAAAATTTGCTAGGGAACTAGAAGATTTAATTTTATTATTAAGAACTAATGAATTAGAAGTTGGAGTTTTAACTTTTACTTCAGAAGGTAATACAGATCATATTATGAATGTTACATCTATTATTGAAGATAATGCTAACAATTGGCTTATTAATGAAATAACTGGATTGCTAAGAAGAACGTTATCAAGGTTAGACCTTTCATCTAGATCTATATTTACCATTGTTGATAATGATAGCTGTTTCTCTGGAATATTAGCAGAATTATTATTTTCTGCGGATAGAACATATATGCTTAATAATGCAATGTCTCCGGAAGAAAAAGAGGGACCATTTATAGCGATTAGTAAAATTAATTTTTCTTCATTAGAAATGGTCAATGGTCTATCAAGATTAGCAACTAGATTTAATAATGATGAACTAAAATTAGATTTACTGCGTAAATTAATAGGAGATAAATTGAATGCAGAAAAAGCGTTTATGGAAGAATTGATTACTGTTATTCCGGATGACTTGGATTGGAGTGATGAGATTAGACTTAGTGTAGAAGAAAGAACAAGTTTTTCACCAGATGCTCTGACTGGTCTTGAGGCAAACTTAAGATTTCCGGGTAAAGAAACTTGTGAAACAAAAATATTTGGAAGGCTTACAGCATGGCAAAATTGGATATTTAATAGACCAAATGCAGTTAGTGAAAAGGGCGCTTTAAAATTATTTGGAACTGGTTCGAGAGCAAAATTTGATAACAAAAGGGTATAAAAAATGACAAATTTAAACTATCAAGAAAAAATTCCTAATAACGTAGACTTAAGTACTGATCTATCTTTACAAAGAGCTTTAGAGCATTGGCAGCCCAAATTTAAAAATTGGTGGACTGAAATGGGTCCTGAAGGCTTTCAAGCTTCAGATGTGTACTTAAGAACTGCTACTTCTGTTGATGCAGATGGTTGGGCCACTTATGGAAAGGTTAAAATGCCTGAATATAGATGGGGTATCTTTTTAAATGACAAAGTACAAGATAGAAAAATACACTTTGGTGATAATATAGGTGAACCCGTTTGGCAACAGGTTCCTGGAGATTATAGATCTATTTTAAGAAGGCTTATTGTAACTCAAGGAGATACCGAACCTGCTTCAGTTGAGCAACAAAGAGAATTGGGGAAAACTTGTCCATCACTATTTGATTTAAGAAATTTATTTCAAGTAAATGTTGAGGAAGGAAGACACTTATGGGCAATGGTATACTTATTACACGCTTATTTTGGAAGAGATGGTAGGGAAGAAGCAGAAGCGCTATTAGAAAGAAATTCTGGAGATATAGATAATCCAAGAATACTTGGTACATTTAATGAACCAATTACAGATTGGGTTAGTTTTTTTATGTTTACATATTTTAC
>CEVR01018853.1_pt1 | contig 9940 bp, 6 predicted proteins | sample 356541 | NCBI WGS metagenome assembly CEVR01 (sample SAMEA2623734, study PRJEB7988) | marine metagenome | isolation source: saline water (ENVO:00002010), including
GCATCAATCGCTTCTTCAGTATTGCCGCTGTGTGAAGTAGAGATTACTAACCATTTGTCATCCCACCATGATGGTAAAACATAATCTCGCTGGACAACCACTGGAGTCTTACCTTTTAGATTACAAAGTGCTGAAAGAAAATCTCCACCTGCTGCTGAACCACCCATCCCTAGAGCAAGAACGCCTTTCCATTCAGTATTGCCAATTTCTTCCATCCAGGGGTAACGCTCCATAGTGACGTTACGTAATCCCATACGAATATCTTCCACGAATGCTCGAGTAAAGCCAATCATATCTTCACTATCGAGTGATGATGCTAATTCAGTGAGATTGATATCCGCCATCGAGTGATGGATTGGCTCATCCTTTTTACTCTATACTACTATTTTCGTCAATAGACATGTGATGCAGAGCAAACCATTCCCCGTCAATACGCGCAATGCGTATGGCATTTCTGCCGTTATGATCATATGGCAATCTCACCGATGCCATTGTCCAAGTAGTTGGGTCAAGAAATTCCCCAACAGATGAATCTTGATTGATTAGTTCAGCAATGATATGTTCAGACATACGAGACATGACTTTTGAGGATTCTAGGTCTCGCCAAGACGCTCCAGTTCTTTCCTGTCGATCTATTCTTTCTATTATCGCGCCATCTTTAGTCCATGAAGCAGGGCGCCAAAGATTTTCTCTCCATCGAATTACATCTCCAAGTTCATATCCTGGTTTACGGTATAGCAGGGTTAGTCTTGTCACATCGACTCCATCTTTTCTACCGACTGTTGAATTAGTTTCAACTACTTGTCCTCCGTATTCCTTGGTTAGGTGACGGCCCCAAGCGCGGGCTAGGCCTTTACTACCCATCACAACATCATAACCGCCAGTTACCGGCCCTTCATTAGTAATGAAAAACATCGGATCATCAGACAAAGACTCCTTTACAATGTCCAGTGTAGTACGTAGGTTTTGATATTCTTCTTCGCTCAATTTTCTGCCACTTGAGCGAAGTTGCACAGTTGCTTCATAATAATTTCCTGCTCTTCTAGTACAGGTTAAGCAAACACCATTTGCCATTCTAGCTCTCATAGTGTGTTCTTCTTGGAATAACAGTGAATCAATAACTCCTTCGAGTTGGAGATGAATGAGGGTATGTCTGTCAGAAATAGTTCGTGTTTCAACAGCAATTGAGATGTCCTCTGCATCAACATGAAATTTTAGATTGCGCTGAATTAGTTCATCCCAGACTTCATCTTCCGAAATGCTTACCCACTTTCCTTGTATCTCAACTATGCCACATCTTGCACATCTAACCCATGGGACATTTTCGGGCACTTCAGCCAATTTTGTCCGTTTGCGTAGACATGATTCACACAACCGATCACCGAATAGTGGAGGTGGTGCGCCACACACAAGACAAAAATCTGCACCTAGCCCCGACATGCCTTCACCAACCTACCGTAGATGCGTCTTGGTTTCAATTTGTGCCAAGATTATTCTTCATTTTTGGCATTTATTTCTGCAATAGAGTCAGCATTAGATGGTTTAATGTTCAGACTTTCTTCCATAGCAACGATTCTCTGTTCCATGCTTCGACTGCGAGAAACAATTGTCCAAGTCCAAATTGCTAATGCAAATATCATTCCTAAATATGCTATTGAAAGGTATGTTTTATCTTCCATTTACTCACCATCCAGTTTCTTTTGCAGCCTATCCATCCGTTGCTCAAATTTGGTAATTTCTATCGAAGTAAGTATGTGGCCGATAATTAGTGTGGTAAAGGATAGTGCACCAATCAATAAAACTAGTGCCATGTCTCCAGAGATAGAACTGTCTTCATCGCCTCCAATCACTGGCCCTGGATGCCTAATTACCCATATTCTAGTGGCAACATAAGTTAGAGGCACCAAAACAAATCCATACAAACCAAATGTTGAGAATGTGTCCCTACTTTCAACTCCATCGGGCTGACTTTGCCTACCTAATACCAAAAATAGCGCTAACAGAGTTAGTAGACCAAATGAGTTGAGGCGCCAATCTTCCCAGTCCCAAGGTGTGCCCCATTCTGCAGCACCCCAAACGCAACCGGACCATACAGCCATCAAACCACAAGCAAGACCTGCTTCTGAACCTGCGATGTGTAATTTCCACCCTAGTGGACTTCGCTTGAAAAACCATAGTGCTGAGCCAACAAATAATACAGCAAAAGCAATGAAAGCAGCCCATGCTGCAGGAACGTGCCAGTAAAAAATTCTCTGTGCCTCAGGAGATTGAAAAGCATTGATATTTACACTTGGTGCCCATAAAAAAGCAAGGTATAGGGTAATCATTAGGCCTAAGAATCCTAGAGCGAGTATTAACTCTCCAACCTTTACTCGCATGAATGGTGCTCATGCGCCTCCTTATTGAAGTTGGAGGTTATAATTTTGCACAATAATCGACAACAATTCCCCAGGGGAGTATCAAAATGGGAGTTAAAAGTCTGATGAAAACCGCATTATTGCGAGGTAATCTAATCGTGCTCATCTGTAAAAATCGTACTACAAAAGAGGTTGATAATACAATTCCTCCTCCGGCAAGAATTATTCTGTAATCAATTGATTGAATGAATATTTGCATGGCAATTGCAGTAATTAAAAAGCCACTAATAATACTTTCAAGGTATGAATTTGGTACAGAATTATTTTGTGCACGCCACCAATCGATTGCTCTTTGTTCACTGAGTATTTTGAACACAGGATCGCCGACTAATCCCATAGTAAAGGCAGGAGCAAGGGTGAATCCCATCAAGATTACCTCTCGTTCTGTTAATGTGAGGGGGTCAGCGATTGACAATAATCCACCCATAACCAATAATGCCGCTAACCAATTTCTTTGGATTGAAACCAAAGTAGTAAAATTAAGATTCCAACCAATCTTGGTTCTAAGTAATGAGTAATTTTTGTCAACTGAATCAACTTCCCAAACCTCGGTAAAATCCGGAGTTTGATTGATTGTTTCACTCAAATCATGTAATGATGTTGCACATTCTCTCAGACGCTTGTTGTGGGATGCGATGACAATACCATGGCCTAGATTTCTCAGCATGTGGATTTGCTTCACCAATATTTCAACAGAATCATCATCCAGCCCTGAGTCTGGCTCATCGAGCAAAATAAGTCTACTTTCTTGACTAACTATTCCGGGTATTAGTCCACTGATGACGGCAACTTTTCTTTGTTGTCCACCCGACAAGTGAGCGATTTTATCGTTTCGTCGATTACCGATTTTGTAACTTTCAATAATCGGTTTTATCTCAAATGATTTATCGCTTAATGCAATAACATTGTCTAATTGTTGTTGAATTGTTTGACTTGGTACCAAGCAGTTTGCTTGAAGAGTTAATCCAAAAGGCTTAGCAGGATTGTTTCTCCGACCCTCTCCGTCACAAATTATCATTCCATTATGCTTCACAGAACCACTTTCTAGCGGAAGTAACCGCGCAGCAGTTTCTATGACTGTTGATTTTCCAATACCATTTTCACCATGCAAAACCACACATTCGCCAGCGTTTACCTTGAGGGAAAAATCCCTCAACACAACACCCATTCCGCGTCGAACTGTTACATTGTCCAGTTCCAAAACAGGCTCTGCCATGGTTGAGCGATTGGCTAAACAGCAATGAATGCTACCATTTCCCTACATTTCTGCACTACTTCAAAAATGGTAAGCCCTAAGCATCGTCATGGCGGCCCAATTTACGCAGTTCAGCGTGATTGAAGGCAGTCTATTCTTGGTTTGGATTATTGCAGTTTTCTGGCCTTTGGTTTATTCATTTCGCCACAAAACTTCCTTTGCTCTTTCAATGACGGTTGGTTTACTGCTTGGTTACTTAGTACAAGTTATTTGGACATTAATGTATAATCTTGATTTAGTCACGATTTGGTTATGGGATGATCTTTGGATGAGGCCTACTGAGGCGAAACAACCTTCAGGTTGGATAACTTTTATTTCAGCGGGTTTTCTTCACAGCCAATTTGATGCAACTCATGTATTGGGTAATATTTTGGTGATTTCGCTGGTTGGAATCCCATTGGAGCAGAGGCTTGGTAGGCAGCGTTTTGCTGCAATTTATTTCATTGGTTTGATAGGCGGCTCAATCGCTTGGTTTTTGTTCAACATAGAGTCATCAAGACCAGCTCTTGGCGCTTCTGGAGCCGCCTTCGGTCTATTTGGTGCGTATTTGGCAGGTTGGCCAAAAGATGAAATCCCATTTCCTTTGATACTGATTCGGAAATGGCCGGTATTCTATTTGGCTTTGATTTATTTTGGCTTAGAGGTTGTAAGAGCGTATTCAACTTACGGTTTAGAAAGGCCAAGTGATGTAGGGCATATGGCGCACTTAGGTGGATTTATTCTTACATATGTCATGTTGCCATTGATTGCTCGTGGCGGTCCAGTTCCCTTAGGAATCGAGGATGGTGGCCCATCCTCCTCTAGTGAAGTAATTAATCGTCTAAAACGAATAAAACAACAGATGAAAGATTTATCAGAAATTGGTAATCCTTGGGAGTCGCAAAATTATGAACTTCCTAAGCATCTTAGAGGGCCAGTAAAGAGTTTGATGGAATCCAGTGATGAACCTGAAACAAGATTAGCTTGGATGGAGCACATAGCAGATATTTCTACATGTCCAGACTGTGGTGGCAAATTGGGCGTAGTAGAGCGTTCTGATGGACCTCATATACAATGTTCAAAAAATCCTGAACGTTTCAACTGGCCATAATTTCCCCAAACCCCCTAAGGGGGTTGGGGAAGGGTCGAGAAGAGGATACTATCAAAACATGGATAAGTCTCAGGTTAGATATCGAAGGGGTCAATTTCAATGAGTTCTAACATCGGCTTGCGTCGCTCAGCGATATTAATCGCGTTGATTTTTTTGATTGCAGATTGCTCTTCTGCCGCCTCATCAATCCCAGTTAACGGTGATGAAAATTTAGATGATGAAATCCAAATCACCCATGTCGAACCAATTCTAATCGAGGGGCTGCCGCCGCTCATGTGTGGTGAAGAGTTGTGTGAAAGGCCATTAAGGCTTGACCTTAGAGGAGATTTACCAGCCTCAGAAAAAGATGGCTGGTGGCAAAGTTATGGGCCAGACTTAGATTGGAACGGTATGGATGATCGATTACAAAGAGTGATTGCGGGTTATGATTCAATTTCGCCAACGGCAATAATTGCAGAAGATGGTAAGAAAACTGTAGCTATAATCGTAGATTATGCTTGGCATCCAACCGATGTTGAAGTGTTTGAATTGCAAGAAGTTTTGCAATCTCACAATTGGGTTGGTGAAGATTCAGGTGCTTGGTTTGATAGGCCTGAGAGTATTGATTCCATCGTTGTTGATAAGGTCCCAGTTAGTGCTTTGATGGATATTTATCACCTAAATGGTGTTGTGGTAATAGAGATGCAGAATGTAATGGTACCGAGTAATGATATTGCAGGAAAGGCCACAAGAGCAATGCCATCTGATGTTTATTCTGAAACTGCCTATGAACGAGGTTATACAGGCGATGGAGTTGTTATTGCGATATTGGATACAGGTGTAGATAATGAACATCGCTCCTTGAATGATTTCGATGATCAAGATGATGCCCCAGATACCAATCCGCTTTCTTATGACGACCACAAGTGGGTTGCAGGTTTTGATGCAACATCCACAGCATCAAATCCAGATGGTTCACAAGATCCAGACGATGGACAGGGTCACGGAACACACGTTGCTGGCTCTGCATTAGGTACAGGAGATTCCTCAAGAGTTCATGTTGGTACAGCGCCCGGAGCATATCTTGTTGATATCAAAGTGTTAACTGATGCAGGTGGCACTAATTCACAATATTCAGTCAATGGAATTCAGTGGATGATTAACAATGCTGACACCGATTGGGGCCATAACTCTTCGAGCAGAGGTATCCAAATAGGCTCTATGTCATTTGGTTCGGTATCATCTCCACTCAATCCTGGTGATGAAGGTGACAATGGTTCTGGCGGTGAAGCAAGACTGATAAATAACGCTACAGAGAATTCAGACATTGTCTGTGTAATTGCTATGGGTAATGATGGCTCTAAGAGAGTACCATCGCCAGCCAGTGCAGATATGGGCTTTGCAGTTTCTTCGGCCTCTGATTTTGGCACAACTAATCGAACCAATGATGGCATCTCGAGCTTTTCCAATTTTGGTCCAAGGCTGGATGATGGTGATGATGATGAATGGGATGAACTCAAACCTGACATATCATCGTACGGTTCGAATATTATTTCTGCAACTGCTGCTACAGGAACATCCTTCCCTGGTGCGCCAAGGCCGGAGGCTGATTCAGATTATGATGAAAAAGATGGCACAAGTATGGCGACACCGATCGCTTCTGGTATAGTTGCTCTAGTTAGAGAAGCAGCACCATCTCTCAATGCATTTGAAGTGATGGATGTTATTAGGAATTCATCTGAACTTAGAGAAAAACCAGCAAATACAGTTTCAGATCGCTGGCATGAAAAGTGGGGATTCGGTCTAATCGATGCATCTTGTGCAATAGATTTCGCTCTTGACCAACCTTGTACTCCGTTAGAGGATACAGGTGTAGTCAATCCACCTCCGAGTGGTAATGGTTCGGGAGACTATGTATCCATTAGCCAACCGTCAAATGACACATGGTGGCTTGAAGGTGATACTGCCACAATTACAGGCACTACCGATTTCCCTTCAGGTGAACAGTTTGATCAAGTTCAAGTACGTATAGTTCAATTTCTAGAATCAGGAACTGAACGTGAATTGAAACCATGGACAATTGCTGGTGGCGAGATAGATGATTGGAGACTCAATGTCAATGTCTTAGAGGATTGGATTCAAGCAGATGAAGAGTATGTTATTGTTAGTGTCAAGTTATATGATACTGTTAATGAAGCTGAATCAAATATTGATTTTAGAGTCATAAACCTTGCACGAATGAAAGTCACAATTGCCAGCCCAAACGTTGGCGAAAGTGTTAGTGGCATGGTTGAGTTTAGTGGAACAGTGGATGGTATTCAACATGATTACATGGAATACAAAGTTGATAATGGCCAATGGGAATTTGCCACTGACTTACCTGCTTTGGAGGTTGGTAGCCAAGATTGGTCATTCAATTGGGATTCCACAACAGTAACTGATGGCTCAACACGACTTAGTTTTAGAATGGTAAATGAGTCGGGCGTTAAAACAGATGATATTCGTAGAACCATAGATGTTGACAATATGCCGGCTGCACCAGACTTTGTCTTTACCGGAGTTGTAGAAGTATTAGATGAAGTTGGACTTCCTGTACAATCTTCGGTTGCTGGTTCAATATTGACGGTTAAATTCACAATAGAAAATGTTGGAGACTTGGATGCAGATGATGTATTCATTACTCTCAATGCACCGGGGGATGACTCAGATGTATATCCATCAGATATTACCATTTCAAATTTGGATGACGGCGATGAAGCAGAAATTACGCTGTATTGGTGGGCAACAGAAGTAGGAACTCACACAGTTACATTGTCGATTGACCCATCAATGAATTATGACGATCCAAATCCTGAAGATAATTCTTACAGTTTCTCTTTTGAGGTAGAAGAGCGACCTGTGGAGCCTAGATTACGATTTATGCAAGGAGCTTACCAAACTATTCCACTAATTCCAACTCCCGGACAGGAATATACCATTGTTGTAAGAGTTGATAATCTAGGGCAAACTGATGCTACTGGATTATCATTGACTCTTTATTCTGATGTTGATGGAGATGGATGGATTGAAATTGGCCAAGATAATATTACCATAATTCCAGGTTCTGATTCAAGTTCTGGTTATGATGAAGCAAGGTTTGCTATACCCGAAAATCTCTCTATTGTTGGAGGAACTGATTTCCGAGTTACTATGTCTGGTGATGGTGTTGAATCAGAATACTCAGAACTTCGATTCACAGTAGTGGTAAATGAAGTTGGAATAGACTCTCCAGTTAGGTTGAATTTACTATCTGGTGAGTCTGTTATTGATTTCGTTGGCATGGAAGAAAGTGGATTGCTGTTCACTACTGTTGATGGTGAATTGCATGTACGGACTGTGACAGAATCATCTTCGGGCGCATGGGCGACTCTTGCAGATGTCAAGCTGGCTGATTCTTGGGCTGGAGAATTAACTGCTATCCTGCGGGATGATGGATTAGTTCATGCTGCTTGGACTGAGAATGTACTCAGTCAACAAGGATATTTTCTTTCCCATATTGCAATGACTTCTATCACCAGTGCTGGAGAGACTACGGAAAAGCAAACCCATATGCAAGCGATAAAACTCTCTGAAGGCAGATATTGGGGGCTTGATATGGCTAAGAAAGGTGATAGAATAGTTCTGGCAGGATATCATCGTGACATAGCTACAGGTGGCTCATACAACGATATAACCTCGATATTCGTACTTATGTCAGATACTCCATTAATACAAAGTTCTTGGAGTTCTAGTAATATTTTGAGTAATATTGACATCAAACCATCGCAAGGGGACTCATTGGCAATTGCTCTTGGCGAGGAAAATATGCATATTCTTTACCAAGAAATACGAGATGATGTAACTGGTATAGATCGTGTTGGATTGATGTATGCTCATGGTAAAGAATGGAATCCATCTTGGTCATTCCAATATTCAGTTGGAGATTTTGCCTCTAATGCTCAGTTAGAAGTTTATCAGAAAAATGACCGAGATGTACTTGCTGCAACATGGGTAGAAGGCTTTGGTGGCGAGTCTAAGATCGCTTACGTAATAACCGACAATTCGTGGTCAGCGGATGCTCCAGAATACATGGTTGCAGCAGGTGTGACAAATCTTGAAATGTCGTCATACGAAGAAAAAATCTCACTAGTTTATGATGAAATAAATGTTTATGGGCCAATGACTCGCTATGGAATTTTAGATGTTGAGGAAAGTGAATTTGCCTTATCTAATTTAGTTGCTGAAGGATTTACATTAGGTTATGCATCTACTAAGGATGAATCGATTATTTTGGTTTCCTCAAGCAGTGGAACCATGTCGTTCAAGACTATTGTCTCTTTAGAGAATGAGCAATTTGATAAAGAAGAGAAAACCTTCCTTGAGACCTTGCTTGAACCATTACCTGGTGATGCAACAACTAAGGCGATTATTCTAGCATTAACGGTACTTGTTATATCGGTAATTTTCTTGTATCTAGTGGTCTCACTTAGAAGAAGTAACCGGGAAACAGAAGAATTAATTCTATCAGCCGTACTAGAAACTAGTGAAGATGATGTTGAAATCATGGTCGATATTGAGGCGGATGATGAGACGGCTATGGCAATAAATTTGGATGCTGAAGAATTAGTAGTTCAATCAGTTGTTGAGGCGAAACTTGAGGTAGTTGATGAGCCAGAGGAAACTCTCGAGCAAACTTTAGCTGCTAAAGCGGAGTCAGGAGAAGGTAATTCACGTTTGGAGAGGCGAATGAAGCGTAAACAACAGCGTGAATTGGTTGAGGTTACAGAAAAAATGCTTGCTAATATGCCACAACCTGCACAAGCCACACTACCTCCAATTGATGCCACTCTACCGCCGATAGACTTAGCAGAATTACCACCTCCAAGTGCCACAGAACTTCCACCTATGCCATTGCCAAATATGCAAATCCCACAAAAGGAAGCAAATTGTCAAGAGTGCTCAGCTAAATTTACTATCAAGGATTTACGATTAACCAAAGTTAACTGTCCAATTTGTAATGCAGTTGTAGAATTGTAGGTGTCATTATGTGTGGTATTTTTGGCTACATGGGCCCCAAACAGGCCGCTCCTATTCTGTTGGAAGGATTACGACGGTTGGAATATCGTGGCTATGATTCTTCAGGTATTGCATTAAAGAATGGCGATTTTAGCATTTACAAAA
>CEVR01042667.1_pt1 | contig 9929 bp, 8 predicted proteins | sample 356541 | NCBI WGS metagenome assembly CEVR01 (sample SAMEA2623734, study PRJEB7988) | marine metagenome | isolation source: saline water (ENVO:00002010), including
TCAATCCAGTCATTGATATCCATTAGGCCGCCACCTATTGCACTCTCCTCAACAACTCGGCTCATTTCATCTGCATTAGCACCGGTTTGCTCAAGGTCTTTCTTAATCATATCATTAACAGATGAGAAATCCATTGCTGCTGGCTTAGGCGGAACAGGGTTACGTGGGCGCTTATCTTCCTCAATCAAGATACGGCTTCCATTGACTAATCGCTCTTCGACATTATCTGCAAGTTCAGGTGTAAAAGTCTCTTCACATTCCCAACATATGAATGACCATTCACTGGGGTTGTCCATATCTCTTGCTTGGCGCGGGTCCATTTCATCGCCACAGATTGGACATGCATGGAAAATAAGAGCAGGAACATATTTGCGTCTAAAATCAACAATATCTTGTGGAGTGCCTTCTAGTTCAAGCATTTCGTGATCTCTTGCGGCTTCAAGACCTCTTGTCTCAAGTTGATCTCGAATCTTGACTTTTTGGTCATCTTTTCCTTCATCATAAAGATTATTTTCTAATTTTACAATTAATTCAACAGTCTTACCTAAGCGGTTCATAATGAGTTTCTTGGCTCTAAAAGCTTCGACCTTCGCAATCTTAAGTCGTTCTTTTTGTTCGGCAAGTTCAGTCAATACATCCTTTTGCTTACGTTTGAATTTAATCTCTTCAATCTTTGAATCAACTTTCTTTTCAGGTGCTAAAACTGAAGCTAGAAATCTTTCTTTACCATGTGATGAATGTGCTGAGTTGATGATTGAAATTACCCCATCAGCGATATCGGCTTTCAAACCATAGTTCTCAACTAGCATGTTGCGATCGATTTTCTTCAAATCGCCAATCTTTAGTCCAGCATCGGCTAATTGTTGTGCTGTAGTGTCATCAATTCCACGTCTCAATAGTGCAAGATATGTGTCCTTCTTTGCCATAGCATCCCCTCCGACAAGTGCAGGCCAAGCGTCACTCCTAAGAAAAACCTCTCGTATCAAAAAACATTGAATTTACTAGTAAAATATAGTAAAAAAGCAACATTGTGAGCCTATTCACTCCTCTTCACCAAATTTTACAAAATCTTTTGCCAACTCTATCCAATCATCAAAATCTAACTCTTCTGGACGAGCGTCCATTCTTTCATCATCGATCAATTCTGAATAGGAATTTTTCCAACGCTGTGAATACCAATTTGGAATCCTGTTTAATCTTCTTGGAACTGATTTAAGGCTGGTTCTAAGTTTCTTACGACGCTGACTAAATGCTTGGTGAATTAGTTGCTTAACCAAACGTTTGTCGACCGGGAATTTTTCATGACTTGGCAGCATTTCGATAAAGCAAGAATTTACTTTAGGATTTGGACTAAAATGATGCGGTGCCACTTTTGCCAAAATTTCACATTGCCAATCAAGTAAAGCGGTCATTCCAAGTGAACCAACATCTGATTCATATTCCATGACTAATCTTTCAGCGAATTCTTCTTGAACAAGTAAGATAACTTTTACCAAACAATCCTGCCACTGGTCACGCAAAAATCTTGTCAATAAATCGATTAATGGTGAAGAAATCTGGTAAGGGATATTTGCTACAACTTTAGTTACATTAGATGGCCATTTGAGTTGTAATGCGTCTCCATGGTGAAGGATTAATTCCTCGTTAGCAATATCTTTAGAAAATACGTTACGAAGATGTTCAACAACCCCAGCGTCGATTTCAATCGCAGTAACTTTGCAGCCTGTTGCCAGTAAAGCCTCAGTCAATACTCCTGGACCTGGACCGATTTCCAACACGTGGTCATCTGCAGAAACTTCACCAAATTCAATTGACTTGGCAATTAATTCATCATTGATGAGGAAATGTTGGCCAAGAGATTTGTCATTATCTTGGATATTACGCAACAAGTCTACGAGTTGCCTTGCTCCTCTCATGCTGACACCGGTAACAGAAGTTCTGAAAGGCGAGGTTGTAAGTTTTTGTCTTCAATTTCAGCAACAAAGCGTTTTGCTAATAGTTCAGCAGCATCTATAGCGCATGATTCATTCAATTGTTCTAATGATGAGAATCCACTGGAGCCTCGAATTTCGACCATTTGTAAAGCCTTCTTTTTACCGATGCCCGGTAGCAATTCAAAGGCATGCTGTTTGAGTGATAGTGGGCCTGCAATATTGAAGAAAGCCTTAATGAAATGAGCTTGGTTTTCCTCGACAAACATTTGTGTTACTAATGGTAAATCGCTAATGGCAGAACTTGATAATCGATCCATTTTGGCCATTCCTAAGATATCACCAATCTCAGTTCGCTTGTTAGAGTCTACTCCGACATAGATTCGTTCTCCCACTGCAGTAGCAGGATTTTTGCCAGCATATCTGCCTAGCATCATTTTACTTTCACCAAGGGCGACAATGACGTTAGTTTTCGAATCATTTTCGATAACTCTAGCCCATACTTCATCATCAAGTGGCGTTGGGCGACGAGGTTTTTGTTGTCTTTGACTATTGCCTCGAGAGCCAGCATTACGACGATTGTTACCTCTACGGCGTTGTTGATTGTTTTGCTGACGAGATCGTGGAGGTTTAGCTACTTTTTTCGGCACTTCAACACGACCTTCTGCAGGTCTTGATGGAAGATAGTTTGATTGAGAAACAGGGGGGTTTTTCTCCACCTTTTTTGGAACTTTGATGTTACGGTCACGACTGAAACCGCTCATAATTATCACCTAGTTAGCATCACTCGAAGCCAACATGTTGTCTAACAACATCGAGAATTTGATTGATTTCAGAGTCATCGATAGCGATTCTTTTTGAAACCAAAACAGCCTTGATATCATCAGGATACATTGGAATTAGTTCTGCAATCTTGGCAGCCAAATCTGGATATTGAGCAAGTTTGTCAATTTCACATAGAGCCGCTTTCAAGGTTTCAAATACCTCAGGACTAGTCTTGTAACCATTTCTATTATCGCTAGCAGCCCATTGTGCATGTTGTAAAGCAGCAACTTGTTCATAGGTCAAGTCGCCTCTTCTCTCTTGGGCACTTTCAAGCATATCTCTAACAGTTGCAAAGTCAATGAAATTGTCTTCTTCAGTCATGGTAATCACTCCAATGGACGTAGATGTTCTGGTCGGGCAATAACGGTTTTTTGCATGTTTCCGTCTTTAACTGAAACGATCCAAGCAACGCCTTGACGCTTTTTGATAAAACCAGTTCTGCCATTGAATCTTCTGTGTGGCATGCCCATTTGTTGGCCACCATCAAGTACGATAGCAACCCTGTCACCTTCTTCATAATCGTGTATTACACGACTAATATTCAAGCGACTGCGCTCACTTTTCCTTCTTCTTAGAATGCTTCGAGTTCTTACTCTTTGACCCTTGGAACGCTTCATGGTTTTCGCCTCCTTTACATCCGGTTCAGCATATTGCCATCTTCGGAGCAAGTTGCCGACCTACCAATCGCATATAAGCACCGCGACGAAATTAATGCTGTAACTCGAGCCGAATTAGTCAGCGTGAATGTCTCCTACATCAAGCCACATTACCTCGCATTTTGCTTTTAATAAGGATGCGACACTTGGTTGAGTTCGACCATTATCGCCATGAATAGTCTCTTTGACATAGGTGCCTGATTCACATCTTAGAGTAACCTCTACCTCAGTGGAACCATCTTCCATAACTTCAATTGTTGGCTCATGCACTGTAACAACTTCTCTTCGTCTGATTAAATCTGCTCGGCGGTGAGCTACTCTATCTGGAGTTCTCTGAGCCAATTTAGTTCCTTCTAGAGACATAATTGTGGTTTTGATGGTTTCTGGGTTAGGTAAATCGAAGTAAATACTACCAGGGGTTGGCATTGCTAGAATTCGCTCGATTAAATCGCTTTTTTTGCCAGCTTTTTTTAGATTATTTTCAACACATATTGCTTCAAGTTCGGCCTTTTTCAGTTTGCTCAAATCCTCTTCATTGTAATTAGAATCTTCAGTGATAATTTCAGTCGGAAGTGGCGCAGTGTTGTCTTTTCTTTTGTCGCCGCGCCGTGGTCTCCGCTTGCGAGAATTTTTATCCTGTTTGGTTAAGTCAAGTGGAGCAGTTATTACGGTATATTCAGATTCATTCATCGGTTGTAATTTGAATCTAATTGTGTAAGATTTTTCAGCAGGTGTATCTTTGATTCTAACTACTTCACTACGATTTGAATTTCTAAGGTCTGAAACCTCAATTGCACCTGCGGCCTTTTCATTGATTAGATTCTCTAATTGCTGATAATCACATGATCTTAATTTTGGCTCTTTCAGTTCAATGACAAAAGGTCTACCTCTGCCCATACAGCGAACATCTATGTCTTCTCTGCCCATGCCGTGGAAAGAATGCTCATGTGCATCAAGAACTTCTAAAATTGGATTACCTATCAAGTCTTGAACGCTTGATTCATATTGTAAGCCAGTATAGTTACACTTCTCGCAGCCTCTACCTTTACAAGCCCGGCAAGGCCATCTTGTCTGAGGTATGCCGCGTTCAAGTTTACGATATCTTCCGTAGATGTAATGGGCTCTTATATCAAGTTCAACCGTTAGAGTTAGAACATCGATTAATGCCAAAACATGTGGCTTTTCATTGACTATTTTTGTTCCTTCAAGGCGTTGGTTCAAATTGCGGACGATTTCGGCAACTAAACCAGTCTTCAAACCATCTGAACCTGTTGCAGCATACCGTTTTCGCTCAATATCCTCTGCTTCAATCTGGTCTTTGGGAAATCTAGTACCGATTTGAAGCCGTTTTATTTCATAGGGCTTAATGCTATCATAGATTATATCAGCTAGTAGCTCAGTTTCTTCGAATAAATTTTCACAGAATGGACATAGAGGGATTTCTTCTCTAATGTTGGCAAGGTGGCTGTTTGCTTTAACTACCGATTGCCTAATTTCAACACCTGAATCTTCGATAGTTTGTTCATATCTTTTCTTACCTCCAAGCCGGCCCAAGCAAAAGTCACAACAACCAATTCTAACCAAATGTTTGAGACCTGCAGGATTTGGTGCACGTGGTATTTCTTCCATGTGGGTGGCGAGTTGTTCTGGTAAATCGATGCCTAATTGTTCAGCCTCAGGTTCGTTTTTTTCTTCTTCAACATCTTCTTCCCACAGCGAATAGTTAGTTTGCCCAAAGCCTGCGCTGGCATATTTCATCCATTCTTCATCATTTTCTTCAGGCATTAAAAATCACCACTGCCATGGGGACAACCCCGGGTGGAAGCAACCATCGCTCAAAGCATCTATTCAAGAAGATGACGGAGAAATTAACGCGCTTCAACGTTTGTCTAGAATATCCAAAACACCAGCAATAATTGCTAAAGCACCGGCAAATATTACGGTATAAAACGATGAACCGTTCTCAAAGTTCCCATCGAAATCATATTTCATCATCAGCCAAATAATTGCTCCAATAATAATTATTCCACCACTAACAAACGATGAGATACGACCATATTTTTGTGCATTAGCTGGTAAATGTTTGCCCAACAAAGATACTGTCAGCATTATTGCAGATGCTAAAACTCCGAGTATTCCAACCCATAATGTGATGCTTGTTAGATTGCCTGCAGATTCATTGCTTAAGCAGTTCTCTCGAGCATCTCCGGCTTCATTTCTCAAAGTTTGGTCATCTCCAGCAAATTGAATTGTAATACTGTAGGTATTTTCACACTGATTCTCAATCGGCCCCTTGACTACCGGGTCATTTGGTGCACTTTCTGCAGATGCCTTCTCCATATCATCAGCTAAAAGGACATAGGCAAAATCAATGCAGGTTTGTTCCTGAACCTCTCCTGAGCAATCTACTACCATGTTAGATAATCCAAATGATACTTCCCCAGATCCATCTTCAGTATTTTCATCGTTCACTACCAGCCACGAATTACCAAACAGTCCTATGCTCGTTAGAATTAATGCTAAGATGATACATCCAATCGCAGCCCATGCCATAATTGGTTTCTTCTCTCCTGCTGGTTTCATTGCCATTGGAGCCATAGCCATTGGCGCAGCACCCATAGGGGCTGCTCCCATCATTGGTTGAGCCATAGGTTGGGCCATAGGTTGGGCGATTGGAGCAGGAGTAGGTGCAGGCATTGGCATTGGCGCTGGTGCAGCAGCAGCAGGAGTGAATCCTGGGTAATATTGTTGAGTATATCCAAGTGCTTGGTCAGCAGGATAACCTTGTGCAATTAATCCATCGTAGTAGGTCTGGCCATCAGTCATGTGCCGGCCGTTTTTATTACGATAAATAACATTATTCGTGCTCGAAATGAACTGATGTACTGGGAGAATTTTCGCGCATCATCAAGGCCAATACCCCCAACGCAGCAGTAGTTAGAACTAGGCTAGCAATCAATGACAGAGCAATCATTGCTGCGGAGTAAATGCCGAAATTACTGAACAGTCCCATTGGAGATAAAGCAATCACACTGAATCCAGCGATATCAGATGCTGCACTACCGATTAGAGCTAGGCTACAAGCACCTCCGACGGCGACAAGTGCTTCATGATGAGATTCGCCTTTTTCCCGACTTTCCCGATATCTTTCGGTGACATGTATACAATAATCTATACCAACTCCTAATGATATCGTTGCAATAGTTACTGTGACAATGTTTAGCGATGAGCCAGCAGCATACATTAAGCCATACAACCAAACTACTACGAGTAGAATTGGGATAAGCGTAATACTAGCCTGTTTAAACGATTTGAAACCAATTGACAAAGTTATGAATACAAATAGTGAGCCAAGAATTAGTGATGATTGCATTTCATTTTGCATAGCATCAGAAGCAACATATCGAGTGATTGGTCTACCTGTAAACATAACCCAAGTTAGCGGCTTGTCTTCACTTTCTTCACCAGCAGCCGCTTGTGTACCAGATGATAGATTAGTAAATACGGCCAAATCTCGCCACATCTCTTCAAGCCCTTCACCCATTCCAGGGAAATCTTCTGGCGACGTCATTCCAAAACGAATCAACATTCGTTCGTATTCAGCAGCATCACCATTGATGTCCAACCAAGGTTTTAGCGGGTCAAGTTCAACAGTTGGTTTGATGTATAATTCGACAATACTTGAAGGAATGTCAGGGATTGGTCCAATTCCAGGTACACCGTACAAAACCAAGAACCCGTAGAAGTAAGAAAGACAGTCACGATCGGTTAAATCAAGTAGGGGCCCAGCCCCATCATCAGAGCAATTCATTCCGTGTCCTTCAACATCCGAAAGCCATCCTGCAGCCTCGAAAGGAGTTGGGTCTAAGGCCATAGAACCCATAGCGGCAAAGACCATTTCATCAAACGCAAGAATATCTATTTCACCATTAGGTAATTTGGTAATTTTGTCAGCCACACCTTCAGGTAAAATCCCCATTTGAATCCGGAACTCATCGATGGCAGCGTATACCGCCGGGTCGAGAACATCACCTTCGATAAGCAAGTATGCAGGCTCACCTTCATCAGCAAATCTATCGGTTACAATTTCAACTCCTCTAGCGAAATCAGAACTCTCATCAAGGAAATCTTCCACTTTGAAATCACCCTCTAATTGTGCCATCCCTACTGCGGCAGGGATGGTAATTAAGGCAGCTATAAGGCCAACAATCAGCGCTGGTTTAGCATTGCCACAAGTGGTGGTAATTTTACGTAAGACATCTTCAGAGACCAAATGAGTCATTTGCTTTTCAGTGATATTTTTGTTACGTTTAGCCATCCATTCATCAACACTTAATCTGATTAATGGAACCCACAAACCAGTGAGCAGGAATGCTGCTAAGATTCCTAATGCTGCCTCAACACCGAATGAGCGCAATGCTGCAACATCGCTGAATAAGTTAGCAGCAAAAGCCGCCATAGTAGTAAGTGAAGTGAGCATGATTGCTCGACCAACTCTAGTCAAGGTCACTTCGGTTGCTTCGGTTGTAGTAGCGCCTTTTTTCCGCTCTTCTTTGTAGCGATGCAAGGCATGTAATGAATCATCTATCCCTAATGCTAACACTAAAATCGGTAATAAATTTGAAAATTGTGACCGAGCGATTATGGTAAAGCCAAGCCAGCCAGAAAAGTTGGCAAGGTGCCCTATCATACCTTGCATCCACAATAAAGCAGCACCAAGGGCAACAAGTACGATAGCGACATCGGTCCATCTACGCAAACTAACGTATAGTAATCCAACAATAACTATGCCCATTAGAAGAATTAGGCCAGCACTTGATTGCAACTCACGATTGACTTCAACATTGACACCTTGTCCAACAAGGAGTGTGATTGTAGTACGGTCATTGGAGCGTAATTTACCTTCAAGATCCATGTATGACCATTCACTTGAACATCCGCCACTTTCTTCTTGTAATTCTTTGCAGACTTCTTCGTCATATCTTGGCGGATGGACTACTAACTTACGATCATCAAGACGATAGCCACCAATAATCAAACCATCCTCAGTAAATTGGATATCCTTTTCTTGATGGGCATCTTTCCAAATAACTTCCCAGCCCATCTCTTCTAATTTAGCACTATCATATTGTACCAAGAACCAAGTTGATGAGGCAGACCAACGCCCAAGTCCTTGAGTTGCATTAGCCCAAGAACCATCTAATTGTAATTCACCACCAATTGGGCCAGTCTGCATAGAATAGATATCAGGAAAGAATCCTCTGTCCAATGAAAGCCAACGCAGAAAATTATTTCCAGGAGCATCAGCCATTCTAAACGCTGCTAAATCAATATGATTTTGAGTAATGTTGGCATCATCAAATTCCAGACATTCCAATACTCCACAGTCACTCCAATTAGTTGGAGCAGGAGTTGCAAGCCCTAGGGAATTTATTCCCGGTTGAGTAAGAATTGAGGTGCCATTCATAAAACCTCGAAAAATATCAGATAGAGTCATGACGCCATTATACTGGTGTCCAGTAACATCGCTGACCAAAGGTTTTAGCGCTGGAGCAAGAACGTGGTCGTAGACAATTTGTTTTTTGGCATCAAGTTCTTGTAATACAGTTAAGTTGACAATGCCGCCTTTAGGTGCAGAAATACCTTGCCAGGGCTCGCCCGATTCAACCATCTCTCCGACATCAGGGAGTGATGAGTAATCTGGAGCGCCATCACTTCTTGGCGGTACTGGAGTCCAATCTTCTTCACTGGGAACATATTCAGGATCACGAGCTGAAACGACAAATCCCAAGATGATTTCTGAATTTGAAAACTCATCATTGATTATCGTTTGAGCAGTCAATTCAGGCGATTCCATTTCATAGGATTCCATATCAATTGGTTGTAGCGCAGTTAGGGCTCCAGGAATCATCATTATCGATAGAATGAAAACGGCTATGTGGGCCTTTTTCTTTTGCGGAACAAACCACTTAGCAAAGCGATTGAACTTTGTTCCCATAACATTAGCCCAATGTTTTAACATTTGAAACCATGTATATATCTCGCATACTCCACCGGCCAATCATGGCGACTCTTTTGATACTGAATCAGCAACCATATGATGGCACAGATGTGACTTGGAATGCTCTGCGTTTAGCAAGGCAATTACATAGTGATGGAGTGGAGGTTAGAATATTTCTGATGAATGATAGTGTTGATTTGGCAAGAGATGGAATCACACCGCCAGAAGGTGTTGAAGACATGGTTGCTATGACCAAGGATTTGATTGCCAAAGGAGTTCCAGTCAAAGTCTGTGGAACTTGCCAGCAAAGATGTGGAGTCCTCAAAGGCCAAGGCTACTATGATGGAGCCCAATACTCTACTATGGCAGAGTGCTCTGATTGGGTGCAAAGTAGTGACAAAGTCCTAACTTTCTAAAATACCCATATTGAATAAAACTTAGTTTAGTGTTCAAAATCATGGTGCGGGGAGCAGGATTCGAACCTGCGAACCGATAAGGAATGGGACCTAAACCCAC
>CEVR01008289.1_pt1 | contig 9900 bp, 11 predicted proteins | sample 356541 | NCBI WGS metagenome assembly CEVR01 (sample SAMEA2623734, study PRJEB7988) | marine metagenome | isolation source: saline water (ENVO:00002010), including
ATTTTTATTTTTTTTTCTATAACAATTTCTTTTGAATTTAATTTGCATCTATACGCAATAAATTTTAAGCCTTTTTTATTAGCTTCAATAAAATTGTTATAATAATCCGAATCTATATCTTTTGCTATTCTAAATTTAGAAATTTTTTCAATTTGTATTAAAAATAAAACATATGGTTTAAAACCATGCTTAATTGACTCAGTTAATTTTTTAAGGTGTTTTGATCCTCTAGAAGTCACAGAATCTGGGAATTCTGCTACATTGCCATTTCTATTAAGAGTCACGTTTTTTACCTCAATTAAATATTTATCACATAAAAAATCGAACCTGGTGTCTTCAGAATATTTAAACTCTGCTTTGATATTTTTTATTGAGGAAAATTCTTTTAATAATTTATTTTGCAAACCATGCTCTACTATACGATTTGCTCTATGAGTATTTACACCAACCATTTTCTTTTTCGATTTAATCATTTCTAGTGTAAATTTTAACTTTCTTTTTGGGTCATCTGCTTTAGAAATCCAAACATCATTGCCTTTGTTAAGTAAACCAAGCATTGATCCTGTGTTGGGGCAGTGACTTAAGACAACTTTATTATTTACTTCAATATCTGCAAAAAATCTTTTATATCTTTTAATTAATTTGCCTTTAATTAAACTGCTGGTAAATTTCATTTTAATTTATTTATAATAAGAAATGACAAATAAGAAAGAAATAAGTGCTGGAATTATAATAATTGGTAATGAAGTTTTATCAGGAAGAACAAAGGATATTAATACTAGTACTTTAGCTAAGTGGTTAAATAAACTAGGTATTGAAGTGAAGGAAGTGAGAATAGTTCCTGATGATGAAATTGCAATAATTCACACAGTAAATTTCTTAAGAGAAAGATTTAACTATATTTTTACGACAGGAGGTATCGGACCAACACATGACGATATTACAGCAGAATCAATTTCAAAAGCTTTCAAATTAGATTATGGTTTTCACAAAGAAGCTTTTTCAATTCTGGAAAAATATTATAAACCTGGAGAATTCAATGAGGGAAGACAAAAAATGGCTAAGATGCCAACTACAGCAAAGTTAATTTTAAATCCGACAAGTGGCGCTCCTGGATTTTATGTACAGAATGTATTTTGCTTACCTGGAGTTCCATCTATCCTTCAATCAATGATCGGTGGTTTAAATAACATTTTAACGGGTGGAGATCCCATTTTAAATAAAACCATTAACTTAAGAACGGTTGAAAGCGAAATAGCAAAGTCTATCACTGAAATTCAAAAAAATAATATTGATGTTGAGATTGGCAGCTATCCCTTTTTCAGAGCAGGAAAACTTGGAGTATCAATAGTTGTTAGATCACCAAATAAAGAGAAAATTGACGTCTGTGAAGCAGAAATATTACAATTTGTAAAATCTAAAGGTATAGAAATTGTTGAGGATGTTTAATGCTATATTTTGCTTACGGTAGTAATTTAAATCACTTTCAAATGAAAAGAAGATGTAAAGACTCTTTTTTCTTAAAAAAATATGAACTTAAAAACTATAAACTAAATTTTAGAAGCAAGTATAGAGCTGCAGATATTGAAAGAAAAAAAAACTCAATAGTACCAGGTGGATTATTTGAAATTTCAAAAAGTGACGAGAAAAAATTAGACATCTATGAAGATTATCCGACTTTGTATTCAAAAATTTATTTTAAATATTACAACAAAAAAGTTATGACATATATAATGAATAAGAAAACAAAGTTTAGATATCCAACTGAAAGATATTTAAATGTTATAAAACAGGGATATAAAGATTGTGATTTAGATAAATCATATTTAATTAAAGCATTAAATCCAATTAAGTAAATGTACAGTAAATATAATACTTTTTTTAAAGGTGTAGCAGATGTTTTGCCTTTAATGATACCAGTTGTACCATTTGGTATTATTTTTGGCGCAATTGGTATTGAATTAGGATTTGGTCCATATGTAACATTTGCAACATCTATAATTATTTTTAGTGGTGCAAGTCAAATTGTAATTATACAATTATTATCTGCAGGCGCATCATCAATTGTAGCAATTACATCATCATCAGTTGTTAGCACTAGGCATTTATTATATGGAGCAGTTTTAAATCAATATTTATTTCATCTTTCAATTTATTGGAAGATAGGATTATCCTATTTGCTTACAGATCAAGCTTTTGCTGTTTCAAACGAATATTTTATAAAAAATAATGATAATAATTTTAAACATTACCATCTAGTTGGATCCGGTTTGACATTATGGATTATTTGGCAGGTTACTACAATTTTAGGAATATTTTTGGGATCAATCGTTCCAGAAGAGCTTGGTCTAACTTTTACAATACCTTTAACTTTTTTAGCTTTATTAGTTAATTATCTTAGAAAAATTGATCACTTGATTGTAATAATTTTATCTGGAACATCATCAATTTTATTTTTTGATATTCCATTTAAGGCATACATAATTATAGCAAGCATGATCGCATTGTTTGGTGCAGCAATTTTAATTAAATTTAATAAACGATGAGTATTTGGATTCCTATAATTTTAGCAGGTTTAATAAACTATTTAACAAGATTGGGATCAATACTTATTATCAACCCTAATAAAATGAATGCCACAACCAAACAAATTTTAAATTATGTACCCTCAGCAGTATTTCCAGCAATAATATTTCCATCTGTTTTTTTAGATCAAGATTCAAATATTATTCATTTTACAGATCCTAAGATAATAGCATTTTCTGTAGCTTTTTTAGTTGGAATTTTTACTAAGAATTTAATTGTAACAATTTTTTCTGGCTTACTTACATTTTGGTTTATAATTTTTTTTATAACCTAGTAAATTTTAAATATTTTTAATGATCTATCATTGCTTGCAACCAAGGAATATAAAATTTTATAATTTTTTGGAAATTTAAATTTCTTTAAATTCACAGTAATTAAGTACTTCTTATCTAGTTTAATTTTATTTAATTTATTTAAAAACTTTATTAAATCATTTTTTTGTTTAAAAGGGTCAATCAAAATATAACAATTAGATTTAAGTTTGCTTAAATCAAATTTAAATACATCTGCACAATACAATTTTACTTTTGCACTTTTTTTCTTTACTGATGATCGAAAAACTTCCTTGTCATATTCTATCCCGTAAGATCTTATATTATTTTTTTTACTCAAGAAATTAACTACCCTTCCATATCCAGAGCCTATATCAACAAAAGATTTAATATTTTCTTTTTTAAGAAATTTTGAGATTTCATGTAGAAAAAAATATACACATGGAACTGTATCTGTTCTTTTAGAATTATTATGAACTTTAATTTTTGGTAAAAATTCATAGAATTTTGCAGAATAAATAATTTCAAAAAAAAGAACTTTCAAAAAAATTCTATGGTAAGCTCTTACAAAGTTAAAAAAATAATTACTTTTATTCATATAATTTGATTTTAATGTAGAGTATTAAACAAAAATGTGTATCTTGTCTGGAAAATTTTATATAATAAATAAGTATTGATGAAAATCCCAAAAACAATAAAAATCAAGCGTTGTAGGCTTTGTAAAAATAAAAAACTAAAGCAAATTTATAATTTTGGAAATCATTATGTCAGCAACTTTGTTAAAAAGTCATCGATAAAAAAAGGTGTCAAAGCTCCTCTTAATCTTGTTTATTGTAAAAAATGCCAACTTCTTCAATTAGAACATTCTGCCCCTCAAGAAATAATGTACAAAAAACATTACTGGTACAAATCTGGAATTACAAAAACAATGAGAGATGGTCTCAAAGAGTTGTACATTGATATAAAAAAAAATTGCAAAATAAAATCAGGAGATGTTATTTTGGACATTGGTGCCAATGATGGAACTCTTTTAAAATATTTTAAAAAGGATCGAATAATTACAATTGGTTGTGAGCCTGCTAAAAATTTAAAAGATGAGTTAAAGAAAAATTGTCATTATATGATTAATGATTTTTGGCATACTAAACATTTAAAAAAAATTCCTTTAAAATATCAAAAACTAAAAGTTGTATCCGCCATTGGTATGTTTTATGACTTAGAGGACCCCTCTGAATTTATTAAACATGCAGCTGAGGCATTGGATGATGATGGTATTTTTGTTGCACAATTAATGTGTTCACATTCTATGTTCAAAACAAATGATTTAGGCAACATTTGTCATGAACATTTAGAATATTATTCTTACAACTCATTAAAATATTTATTTGAAAAAAATGGCTTAAAAATTTTTAAAATGAGTGAAAACAAAATTAATGGAGGGTCTTATAGAATATATTGTAAAAAAAATATTAAGAAGTCTATAAAATATAAAGAAAAAGCTAATTACAGTGAAATAATTAAATTTGTAAAAAGGGTAAAAAGAAATAAGCAAACAACCTTAAAATTTTTTAAACAAAGCAAAAAACAAGGAAAAAAGATCTTTCTTTATGGTGCATCAACTAAAGGAAATACTCTTTTACAATATTATGGATTAACGAATAAAGAAATTCCATTTGCTTCTGAAAGAACAAAAACTAAATGGGGAAAATATACTATTGGATCTGGTGTAAAAATATTATCAGAGGAAAATGCAAGAAAACTAAATCCTGATTATTTCTTCGTTATGCCCTATGGATTTATTAATGAATTCATCGAACGAGAAAAAAAATGGCTTAAAAACGGAGGAAAGTTTATATTACCATATCCAAAGTTTAAAATATTAAGATAGAATTAAAAAATGAAAAAAAAGAAAGCATTAGTTCTTGGAGCAACTGGACAAGATGGATCTTATATGATCGATCTCCTTTTGAAAAAAAATTATGAAGTGCATGGTTTATATAGAAAATCTTCTGTTGGAAATACAAGTAATATTGATCACTTAATTTATGAAAATAAAATTTTTAATAAACGTTTTTTTCTTCATAAAGGTGATTTATTAGACACTGTATCTTTAAATAATATTATAAATTCTACTAATCCAAATGAAATTTATAATTTTGCAGATCAAGATCACGTAGGGTGGAGCTATGAAATACCATCATATTCTTTTAGAACAACAGCATTATCTGTAATAGAAATATTTGAAATACTGAGAAAAAATAAAAAAAAAATTAAATACTTTCAACCTATATCATCAAACATATTTGGAGAAACAAACAATTTTAAGCAAAATGAAAAAACAGTACCTGAGCCAAATAGTATATATGCTTTAGCAAAAACCACAGCTTTATATGCGTCTAAAATGTATTCCAAAGTTTACAATTTACATATTTGTGGAGCAATTTTTTATAATCATGAATCTCCAAAAAGACATATTGATTATGTATCTAAAAAAATTGTTCAAAATGTTTGCGAAATATTACATGGAAAAAGAAAGTATATATATCTAGGTAATATAAAATCTAAAATTGACTGGGGATATGCCAAAGAATATGTCGAGTATGCTTGGAAAATTATGCAAAAGAAAAAACCAGATTTTTATGTAATTGGAACTGGCAAAAACAATTCTGTAGAATATTTCGTTAAAAAATGTTTTGAGTATGTTGGATTAAATTATAAAAACCATATTAAAATTGACAAAAATCTTTTCAGACCTTCAAAAACTAGAAATCTTTTAGCTGATACTTCTAAAGCAAAGAAAGATTTGAATTTCAAAATACAAACGAATTTAGATGATCTTATAAAAATTATGATGGATGATGAGTTAAAAAAATACAATGGATAAAAAAATCTCAATTATTTTATCCACATATAATGAAGCAACAATAATTAAAGAATCAATTAATAAAATATTTTCAACTATAAAAAATGTTGAAGTGGTAGTGGTAGATGATAATTCAAATGACGGAACTTTTGAAATTATAAATTCTATTGAGAATAAAAATTTAAAAGTTTTTTCACGTAAATCTAGAGGTTTGGCATCAGCCTTTTTGCTTGGCATGATTAATACAGACGGTGATTATGTTGGATGGACTGACTCGAACATGCCGCAACTCACTCATCATTTTAAAGAAATGATCAATAAATTAGACAGTTATGATATTATATTACTTTCTAGATATATTGATGGAGGAGGTGATAAAAGATCCAAAATGAGAATTTTATCTAGTAAAATTATTAATTTAATTTGTAGACTTTTTCTCGGAAATGAAATCAAAGACTATACTAGTAGTATATTTTTAATGAAGAGAAGCGTTTTAACCTATGGCGTTCCAATCGCTTATGGACATGGAGAATTCTTCATTGAATTTTTATATAAAATTAAAAAAAATGGAATGAAGGTATATGAAATACCATATGTGCAACCTCCCGATGTTGAGGGAAGCAAGACAGCTTCTAGTATTATTCGTTTTTTTACTTTAGGATTAAGTTATTTGATAAGAATATTAATAATAAGATTTAGAAAAAACTAAAATGATTGAAAGAATTTATCACCAAAAAAAATTATACGCATTAATTGTAAGAAGCAAATACAAGAAAAAAAAAGGTATAAGTTTTTTTACTGATAAAAATGCAACTCAACAATTTGGTTATATGAACCATAAAAAAAATCATATAATTTTACCTCACAGACATAACAAACGACATTCAAAAATAGATATTACAACAGAAGTAATAATTATTTTAGATGGAATTTTAAGAGTTGATTTTTATAATAATAAAGAAAAATACCTTTTTAGTAAAAAACTGTATTCCAATGATTTAATTATGTTATCAAATGGTGGTCACGGCTTTAAGGTTTTAAAAGATGTTAAAATGATTGAAGTTAAGCAGGGTCCATATTCTTTGTCAAAAGATAAGGTCAAATTTGAAAAGGCAAATGAAACAAAGATTAAAATTAAATAAAAAACAATTTATACCCGTAAGTAAACCAGAAGTATCAAAAAATGATATTAAATCTATCAATAAAGTTTTAAATAAAAGTTGGATATCGTCTGATGGTCCTGAGGTAAAAATATTTGAAAAAAATTTTTCAAAATTTATAAAACGTAAATATTCTATAGCTGTGTCTAATGGTACTGCAGCACTGGAAATAGCGATAAAAGCATTAGATATTAAAAAAAATGATGAAGTAATAATTCCAGATTTTACAATTATTTCTAATGCATTAGCTGTAATTAAACAACACGCAAAGCCAGTTCTTGTTGATTGTGATCTATTGTCGTGGAACATGAAAATTAGTGAAATTGAAAAAAAAATTACCAAAAAAACAAAAGCTTTACTAATTACTCATATTTACTCATTTTCAAATGACATGGATAAGATTTTAAAAATATGTAGAAAACACAAAATTTTTCTAATTGAAGATGCTGCTGAAGTTATTGGTTTAAAATATAAAAATAAATACTGTGGATCTTTTGGCGACATCAGTACATTTAGTTTTTATGCAAATAAACAAATTACAACGGGTGAAGGTGGCATGATTTCAACAAATAATTTTAAACTTTACAAAAAATGTAGTTCTCTGAGAAATTTGTGCTTTGGTAAAAAACAAAGATTTAACCATAGTGATATAGGATGGAATTATAGAATGACCAATATACAAGCCACCCTAGGTATTAGCCAATTAAAAAGAATAAATTCTACGGTTAAGAGAAAAATGTATATTGGGAATTATTATTTTAAAAAATTATCTAATAACAAGAGTCTCTATATGACTCCCCCACAAATAAACCAATTCAAAAATATTTATTGGGTAGTAGGAATTGTGATTAAAAACAAAAAAGTTTTAGCAAGTCAAATTATAAAAAAATTATCAAAATACGGCATAGGAGCAAGACCTTTTTTTTGGCCAATGCACGAGCAAGATATTTTTAAAAAAATGAAAATTTTTAAAAAACAAAATTATCCAAACTCATCGTATTTGGGTCGCTATGGATTTTATATACCATCATTTTTAAAAATAAAAGACTCTGAAATGAATTATGTAGTTTCAGTAATTAACAAATTATTTTAATTTTTATTAAATGTCTTTAAAAGAGAAAATTGGAAATAATTTTTTATTGGATGCCAATATATTAGTTTCGACTATATTGATATTTTCTATCAAGTGGTTTTTAATTCATATTTATAATCAGGATACTTTATTAAATAAAATTCTATTTGATTATTCAGATTTGTATTACTTCCCATTTATTTTAAATATACTTGAACTTGATATAAGCCCACAATATTTAGACAATTACACTCCCAATAAAAACATTCCAATACCTATTTACTCTATTTTATTACATTCTATATTTTTTAAAATTTTTGGTCTAATCAGTTTTTTTATTTTAGAATTTTTTTTTCTTTTTATCTTTTTAATATTAATTTTTAATATATTAATTAAATGCAATCTAAATTATTATTTTGCTATATTTTCTACTTTAATTATATTTTTATTGCCATTTACTCTTAAAAATATAGATCTTTTTAACATTAATTTAAATATTATTAGTGGATTATTTTCTTTTAGGTTTCCTCGGCCGCTAGTAACAAGTTGTTTCTTTTTTTGGGGTATTTATTTAGCAATTTTATATTATAAAAACGATAGACTTAATTTTAAAAATTCTATTTATATTGGTATTTGTTTTTCTTTGATATTTGCATCATACTATTATAATTTTGTAAATCTTATACTTTTATTTGCCATTATTTTTGTATTTAAAAATATAAATGATATTACTTACTTAAGAAAAAATTATAAGAACATACTAAATTCAATAATATTTTTTTTAATTTTAAGTATTCCATTTTTATTAATTTATTTTTCATCTGAAAAAGATTTTTTTTTATTAATAGGAGGTATTGAATTAAATTTCGAATTTAAAAAGAAACTTTTAATTCATTTCATAAATAAAATATTTTCTATAAAATTTATTGTCTCATTTGTATTATTAACAATAATAATGTTTACTCTTCTAAAGCATGACGATTTTAAAGAAAAAAAAATAATTAAATTATTTTATTTTATGTTTTTAGCATCAATTATTTCACCTTTTTTTTTCGTATTATTGAGTCCATCAATCAGTGAAATTTATCATTTTTTAAATTGGATTGTAATTACAACTATCTTTGTTTCTATTATTTATCTACTTTTAGTTGTAGATTTTGTATTAAAAAAATTTGATATTTTTTCTATTAAATACATAAAATATTTATTTTTATTTATAAGTTTTATCGTCATCTTATCCTTTAATTTTTTATATTTTGATAATTTAATTGGTAAAAATGATAAACAAATTAGAAAAGAATACCAAAACCTTCAAATATTAGTTGATAATAATAACTTTGAATATCTGTTAACTTTTATTCCTAGAGTTCAAGTTTTATGGATGTTAAAAAATAAAACAAAATTTAATTCTATTGAATCTTCTTACTCATCTCTAAATTTTAATCAGCTTGAACAAAATTTTGTTGAAAATTTAAAGTTTCTAAACATAAATAAAATTGATTTTGCTGATATAATTTCTAATAAAAAAGGTTCATGGAGATATAATAACGAATTTGTTAAATATTTTTCTTGGTACAAATATCAAGCTAACTCACTTATTACATTCAAAAATACAAATGATTTTAAATATGATGAAGCAGAATTTATTAAGAAATCAAGTCCTACTAAAACACAACAAATCATTATTCCACAATTTGAAATAAATAGACTTTTAGACTTATATGATAAGCTCTCTCTCAATCAAGATCTAAAAAAACCCGATTTGATAGTTTTAAAAAATGATTCTTTGGTTGAAAACTATTCTTTTATCGATCCAAATATTTACTGTAGGTTAAATAATTTTAAGTTACTTAAAATTTATTATCAAAAAAAATCTGATTTTTGTGAGTAATAAAAAAAATTTACTTATTACCCTTGTTCAATTATAAATATTAGCATAAATACTCA
>CEVR01067997.1_pt1 | contig 9888 bp, 8 predicted proteins | sample 356541 | NCBI WGS metagenome assembly CEVR01 (sample SAMEA2623734, study PRJEB7988) | marine metagenome | isolation source: saline water (ENVO:00002010), including
TCTAAGATCAAATCTTTAAATTCATCTTTCAGATTTTCGTGATTTGTTGGTATAAGATCTTCTCTTCTGATATCAACGGCAGGATTGAGATCTGAGTATAGTAATCTCACGCAATTTCTTCCAAACCTAATTTGGGTTATTGAGGAAACTATAAAATTTGCTGACGGAGCTAATCTAATGGCGGCAACTCCAAATAAAGATAGTAAAAATAAAAAATTATCAATTTCAAGAGAAAAGATCGTGTCTACAAGAACTAAAGAGAGAATAAAAAAAACTAAAATCATCTCAATAAGATATCTAGGAATAACAGATATGAGCACTGAGTTCATAGTGACTTCAGCAGATGCTTTAGAAGTTTCATAAACCTGTCTATGAAAATAATTTTCTTTTCCTAAAACTCTTATTTCTTTAAGCCCTAAAACTGCCTCATTAATACCTTGAACCATTCTGGTATTTTTTTGATTGGCCATAGCTCCATAAGTGGAGACCTTCCTTTTAAAAAATAAATCATAAAATAAGCCTGTAATTAACAGTATAGAAATAAGTATTACGATAGCCTGCCAGCTCTGTGCAGCAAGAAAAATTACTATCACTGACACCACTATCAGTTCACTTAGAAGCTTAAGAAGTGCAGATAAAATAGTTCCGGAAAATTGTCCCGATAGATTAAAGATGCTGTAAATGTACTCAGAACTATTTCTTTCTACAAATTCTGTATATGGCATATTCTGATACTTTTCAGTCAATTTACTCCTAATCTGAACTCCTTTATTAAAGCAGAACTTGAGAATTTGTTTATTAACCAGAATTGCAAGAAGTGCTTTAAAGCTAAATAAGATTATGAGAGCAGGAGCCAATACAAGAATTAGGCCATCTGTTGTTTGATCTAAATTGAAATAAGACAAAAACGATAAATATTGAGACGACTGATTAATATCAGGAGAAATTACATATGCAATGAAAGGTGCAAGGAGCCCAATACCTAATAAATCTAAAAAGGAACTTATTAGAAATAAAAATATTAGAAAAGGAAATTTCTTTTTTTCTTCCCCTAAAAGGAAAAAAACTTCCTTTAAATATTGTGTTAACGAATTCAAAATATTGCTTTCTTAGATGACTAATAAATACTTCTACCTCTTCCTATCCCATAATAAGGAATGTTTTGCTTCTCTAATTCTTCTTGATCATAGATGTTACGACCATCAAATATAACAGGATTTTTCATTCGACTTTTTAAAGATTCTATATTGAGAGTTCTAAATTCTTTCCATTCAGTTAAAAGGAACAGGCCATAAGAATCATAAAAAACATCTTCGGCTTGAGCACAGTATATTACCTCAGAGTGATTATAGATTTCTTCAAAGTTTTTCATACTTACTGGATCAAAAACCTTTACCTTTGCACCTGCCTGAAGTAGGAGATCAATCAAAACTAAACTTGGAGCTTCTCTTAAATCATCTGTACCAGGCTTGAAAGATAAACCCCATATTGAGAAAGTTTTAGATTTTAGATCTTTCTTATAATGATGCATGGCCTTATCAAAGAGAATTTTTTTTTGCGAGTTATTTATCTCTTGTATTGCCTGTAGGATTTTAGGTTCATAATTATTTTTATGACTAATGAATGATAAAGCTTTGATGTCTTTTGGGAAACATGAACCTCCGAAACCTACACCAGAATATAAGAAAGAATTACCAATTCTTTTATCTGTTCCAACACCTCTTCTAACGTTCTCAATGTCTACTCCCAATCTCTCAGAAATTTGAGCCATTTCGTTCATAAAGGATATTTTTGTTGCCAACAAAGCATTAGAAGCATATTTAGTCATTTCTGCCGAAAGGTTATCCATTTCCAAAAGTCTGTCATTTTGTCTATTAAAAGGCCTATAAAGTTCCTTCATCTTTTTGAAAGCCTTTTCACTTGATGAGCCTATAATAATACGATCAGGTTTTCTAAAATCATTTACCGCTTCACCCTCTTTCAAGAATTCTGGATTAGAAACTACATCAAATTTTGTATCCTGCTTATTTTCCTCTTTTAATGAACCTAGAATTGTATCCTCTACAAGTTGGTGAGTGCCGATTGGAACCGTCGATTTATTGACTATAATTTTATATCCTTTAAGGAATCTACCAATCTCTGTAGAACAATTTATAACATTAGTTAAATCTGCTTCTCCATCGTCCAAGGGAGGTGTGCCAACAGAAATAAATATTACTTCTCCGTGATTTACAGCTGTTTCATATGAAGTTGTGAAAAATAATCTTTCTTTCTCTAAGCTATCTAAAACAATTGCATCTAATCCAGGTTCAAAGATTGGTATGCTTCCCTTTCTTAGCTCTTGAACCTTTGCTTCATCCACATCCAAACAGCAAACTTCATTGCCCATATCTGCAAAACATGCACCTGTGACCAATCCGACATATCCAGTACCTATAACACTAATCTTCATTAGTCTATTTTAGCATGAGAGAAAGTGACGAGATTATAAGCGTGTAACCGATTATATACTTAAGAGTGGATGGGGGAATTCTAAAGGCCGCTAAAAATCCTATGACCGATCCTGGGATAGACCCAAAGAGTAAAGAAGGGATAGGTGTCAAATCAATATCAACCATAGATAAGTACCCTACAGCACCCATTAAAGATACGGGTATAGCGTGCATTATATCTGTTCCTACTAGCTTAGTCGGATCGAGCCTTTTTGGGTATATCTGAGCAAGAAGAGCCGTTCCTAGAGCGCCAGCACCTATGGATGTTAAAGAAACCGAAGAGCCAATAAAACCTCCTAAACCAATTGATAGGTATTTATTATTATTTTCTCGGAAAAAGATTATCTTGTTGAAAAAAATGAAGATGCCTTTATAGACTAAAGAAAGTCCAGAAAGGAAGATCATTAAAGAAAGAAATACCTTTATAAATGTTGGGTCTGGTAAACCAAAATTGAACAAAAAGATGAAGACAATTAACACAGATGAGATGCTGCCCACCCAAAGTCTTCTAACTATTTGCCAATCTACAGCAAATCTTGATGCATATAGAAAAGTTGTAAAAATCTTAGTCAATGAAGCAAAAATTAGATCAATCACAATTACTGCGGTAATTTTAAATCCAAAAAAAACAATTAGTATCGGTGCAAGAATAGCGCCACCACCTACTCCCGTCATTCCTATCAAGAAGCCTACAAATAAACCAACTCCGACAAAAGTAGGATCTATTATCATCAATTAAATTTACTAAAATTTGAAGAACGAAAAACTTCTTTAATGTATTGCAAGAGGGACACTATAGAAATAAAACAAGCTAACCAAATTAAGATTTGTAATAAATATTTATAAGCTTCAAAGTTAAGTAACAAGATAACGAGTGTTAGAACTATCATTTGGATAGTAGTTTTTAATTTGCCAAAAAAAGATACTTTCAAGCTGGATCTGGATGGACTATTGGAGACATATTCTCTTAAAGCTGTAATTGCTAGTTCTCTAAAAATAATCAAGACAGATGGCAGGGTAAAGTACGAATTATTTATTTCAACACAAACATAAATTAGTACGGAACAAATTAAGAATTTATCAGCTAATAAATCAAGAAAACTTCCTAATCTTGTTTCTAAATTATATTTTCGGGCCAGATATCCATCAATAAAATCTGTCAAGGAAGCTATGAGAAATAAAGCTGCAGCCAAAAAATTAGGCTCACTTTCAGTTGAATTGATTAATCCACAAACAGGGACTATTAATAGAATCCTTAAGAGGGATATATAAGATGGAATTGTTAAGAATTTCAATGTAATTGATTATATACTGATTGGGATAGGTTTTGACCAAATCCTGGCACTTCATTAATATCATCCACTCCTGCCCTTTTTATTTGCTCAAGAGATCCAAAGTAGCGTAACAGAATTTTTTTTCTGACAGCGCCTATTCCAGATAAATCATCAAGAGAAGACTTTATAGAAGTCTTTCTCATTTTTTTCTTCTGTATTGTAATGGCATATCGATGTGTTTCGTCTCTAATTTCTTGGACAAAATGATGAAAAATTGACTTCTGATCAATAGTTATACTTTTACCATTAGGGAGATGAATAGTATCAAAGTTAGATTTTCGCCTAATGCCTTTTGAAATTGAAATTACATTGGCTTCATGAATATTACAGTCTTCAAGAGCCAGAAGAACTTTTTTTAAGTGTGTTCTTCCTCCATCAATGATAATCAGGTCAGGCAGCTCTTTTGTTTTAACACCAGAAAACCTCCTCTTTATTAATTCCATCATTGATCCAATATCATTACCCCAATTAGACTTGCTAATATTATACGATCTGTAGAGTTTTTTAGTTTTTCCTTGGCTTGTGTAAACAACACAACCAGCTACTGCATTTTTACTTGCGTGGTGACTAATATCATAAGATTCGATCAGATTCAGTTCATTTTGTAGTTGAAGACCTTCACTTAATTCTTTTAGTTTAATTTCAATGCCATTATCAAACTTATTTTTTCTTAAAACATATTCAGTATTTGCTCTACAAGCATCTAAAAGTCCTTTATCTTTCTTTCCAGGTTTTGTGATGATCGAGATTTTTCGCGAGAACTTTTCGGATAGTGCTTTTTCTAGAAGGTTTTTATTGTTTAATTTTTGATTGGTAACAAGGAAATCTGGACAATCTTTATCATTTAAATATTTTTGAGTAATAAAATACTCTAAGATATCTTTCTCATCCAAACCTTCTATTCTCAAATAGTTCTTATGCCCGGTAACCCAACCTTGATTAACTGAAGTTACTCCAACTTTTACTGTATCTGACCGGGAAGATACATAAATAGCGTCTCTGCATGTGTTAAAGCCAGCTATACTTTGAGATCTTTGTATATCTCTTAACGCAGAAATTCTATCTCTGTATATTGCTGCTTTTTCGTAATCTTTAGTTTGAGAAAATTTATCCATTGATGTATAAAAATTATCAATAAGGTCTTCAGATTTTCCTTCTAGAAGTAATTCTGCTCTTTTAACTTCTAATAGATATTCATCTTTATCTATCAGACCAATACACGGAGCAGAACATCTTCCAATCTCATACTGGAGACATGGTCTAGATCTATTCTTAAAGTATGCGTCCGAACAATTTCGCAACTTAAAGGTTTTTTGGATAAGTTTTAAAGCATCTCTCACTGCATAAGAATTTGGAAAAGGACCAAAAAACTTTCCATCCTCTAATTTTTTCCCTAAAAAGGATTTAGCGGCAGGGAAATTCTTTTTGGTTTCAATTTTAATCCATGGATAACCTTTATCATCCTTGAATTGAACATTGTATTTGGGTTTAAATTCTTTTATTAAAAATTGTTCATGTAAAAGCGATTCAAGTTCGGTATTTGTTAAAACAAGCTCTAAAAATTTGGCTTGCTGAAGAAGTTTTTTTGTCTTTTCCGTAGCTGAAGATTGTCTGAAATATGATGCAACCCTATTACTTAAAAGCTTTGCTTTGCCAATATAAATTGGATTCTTAGACTTATCTAGAAATTTGTAAACTCCAGGAGATTTTGGTATCTCTTTAATAAAATCTTTAATATCCTTTTCTAAAACAGGAATTAGATAAGGAGATTCGGTAGAAATCTTGTGTTCCATTTTTAGATTATAAACTAGGATTTTGGAAGAAAAGTTTCAGAAAAATAATCTCCTAAAAACTCTTTATTACTTTTTACTTCTAAAGCTAACTTCTTACCAAGCTGCACTCCCCACTGGTCAAAGGGATCTATGCCGAGAATAGAAGCTTCAATAAAAACTTTATGCTCATATATGGCTAATAAAAACCCTAAAGCTTTAAGATCCAGAGAGTTGAGTTTTAGAATAGAGCAAGGATTATTTCCTTTAACAGATTTGTAAGGATTTTGTTTATCTTCTTTTCCATGACTCATAGCAAGAACCTGCGATAAAAGCATTTCATAAGAATCTAAAGATTCTTTTTCTCCACTATTTAGTCCGATAAAGTCGCATGAAGTTTCCGTTTTGCCTTGCATAAGCCACTGAAAGACAGAATGCTGAGACTCAATACCATAACCTCCCCAAATTAAAGGAGAAGTTAAAAAGTGAGATGGTTGTAATTCGAAATTTATGGATTTTCCATTACTCTCCATAGACATTTGAGCGATATATTTTGTTAGTGATCGTAATCTGAAGTTATAAGTGAAAATGCCATGATTATTTATGTTTAATGCACTTGTATTCCATATGCTCAATAATGCCATTATAACTGGAATGTTGGATTCCCATGAAGCTGTATTTGTATGTCTATCAGCTAGTTGTGCCCCTTCAAGAAAATCAAGATAGGAACTAAAGTTAGAATTTACAAAAGCGGGTAGGCTTATGGATGACCAGATAGAAAATCTTCCTCCTAAAGAATCCAATAATAAAAATTGATTGCTTCTTTTTATGCCAAATGAATTCATTGCATGGGCATTAGCTGATATGCCATAAAGATGGTCATGGAAGTCAATATCAGGATTTTCCTCAAACCAGGATTTGAGGTGATTTAAATTTTTTAAAATTTCGGATGTTTCAAAAGATTTTGAAGAGACAATAACTAAAGTTTCTTGTTGCTTACAATTTCTAAGAACATCATTAAGCTCTAAAAGATCATAGCTGGAGCAGTAAAAGATATTTACTGGACCATCAAGGGATTGAAATTCACTTAACAGCTCTGGCCCTAATCTAGATCCTCCTATACTTAAGCAGACCAAATTCTTGAATTTTGAATTAAAATTTTTTTGTTTTAAAAAATTTTTAATTTTCTCTCTTTCAGTGATTATCAGTTGATAGTTTTTAGCTAAAGTCTTATTTCTATAAAGTGTATGTGATACTAATCTGTCTTCAGATGGATTATTAAATGTGCCGTCGAATAATGCTTTGAGTGAATCTCTTAAATTTATCTGATCTGGTATCTGCAAAAGATAATCGAGAACGTTATTTGAGATCCGTTGTTTTGAATAATCAAAATCTAATAGATTGTGTTTGACAGTCTTTTCAGCAAGCTCATTCTGATTATGTAACTCAGAAATATGAAGATTTTTGATACCCTTGCTAAGGGTTAATAATTTGCTGTAGATACCTTTCCTAATCTCATTCATCTTTATGTTTTTTCTGGGAGGAAAAATATATCAACTCCAGAATAGTGGCTATGATTATTCCTAAACATAAGGCAAATAAAACTAAGCTTCCTAACTGTAAATCTATTTCAATGAAAAGAAGATCAAAATTTACAATAGAGTCATTTAGATTGAGAAGCACAAAAGAGTAGGTTGCCAATATGGTGATAAGAATAAGTACTAGAATAAAAGAAAAACCCATTTCTTATTCTTTAATTAACCAACCTTTCTCTAGTAAAGAATCTTCAATACATTGAAGTAAGGCATGTCCTGCGGTTATATGACTTTCTTGTATTCGGGCTGTTATTTTACTGGGAACCACGAAGGCCAAGTCACAATATGATAGAGCTTCTCCTCCTCCATTTCCTAGAAAACCTAAAGAAAAAATACCTCTCTCTCTTGCTAATTTAAGAGTTTCAATAATATTTTTTGAATTCCCAGATGTAGTAATTGCTAAAAGTGTGTCACCTTTAGCAGAGAGAGAAGAAAAAACCCTTTTAAAAATATCGTCAGGACCATAATCATTTATACACGCAGTTAGAGTAGAACTATCTTGTGCCAAGGCAAGTGCAGGAATACTTTGCCTATTAACATCGGATGTTAATCTTACTAAGAACTCTGCTGCCAAATGCTGAGCATCAGCAGCTGATCCACCGTTGCCACATAGAAGTAACTTGCCTCCTTTAGAGATTGATTCAGTAATGATATCTCCAGCCTCTATAAGAACTTCATACAATTCATCATCAATAATCTGCTGCTTTACAGATATTGAATCTTCAAGAGTTTGAACTATCTTTTTTTTAATACCCTCTGACATTTATCCCTCTCTAATTGAGGATACTATACAACTTCTTATTTCTATTTGTTTAAAGATTGTTTTAAATTTTTTGAGGCTCTGAAATAAGGATGATTCTTTGCCTCTACAAACACAGAGGTACCCGTTTTAGGATTTCTAGATATTCTTTTTTCTCTAGTTCTAATTGAAAATGTTCCGAAATTTCTAACCTCTACCCTATATTTGTTACTTAGTGATTGTGTAATTAAGTTAAGTATAGAATTTATTGATTTCTCAATATCGTCTTCAGAGAATGAAACAGATTTATTTGATATTTTGTTAATTAAATCAGATTTATTCATCTTCTTTATCGACATCTTGCATTTCTGCTTTTATTAGATCACCGATATTTGATTTTGTAGCTTCTTCTATTTCCTTATTCTTAAGTGCATTATCTTTAAGAGCACTTTTTTCATCTTGCTTTTCAAGAGCTCGAAGAGAAAGTATTATTTCGCGGTCTTTTCGATTAATGTTAGCTATAACCACTTCAATTTCTGTTCCTTCTTCCAATGGTGTGTCAGACATCGAATTTGTATAGTCTTTCATTGGAAGGTATCCTCTTACATCATCGCCTAATTCTAAATCCACCCTATCTTCGGTGAATCCAATGATTGTTGCTTTAACTCTGGAGCCTTTCTTATTGGATTCAGCATAATCTCCGAAAGAATCAGAAACAAGTTGCTTCATTCCTAATGAAATTCTTTCTCTATCGGCTTCAATTGACAAAACTAATGCTTCAACAACATCGCCTTTATTAAGAGATCTTACTGACTCTTCGCTCTCATCCCATGAAATATCAGAAAGGTGAACTAGTCCGTCTATGCCTCCCTGAAGTTCGATGAAAACTCCAAAATCTGTAATTGATTTAATTGAGCCTGAGACCCTATCTCCTTCTTTATGTGTATGTTCAAATACTTGCCAAGGATTTTCAGTAAGTTGCTTGAGGCCTAAAGAAATTCTTCTCTTTTCTTCGTCGACTTCTAAGATCATTACTTCTACCTGATCCTTCAATTGCACGACTTTTGATGGATGAATGTTCTTATTTGTCCAGTCAATCTCAGATACATGAACCAAACCTTCAACCCCTTGTTCTATCTCAGCGAAGAAACCATAGTCAGTAAGGTTTGTTACTGTTGCCATAACTGAGGTATTTAAAGGGAATTTTGATTCTATGCCAACCCAAGGATCATCGATTAATTGTTTAATGCCTAGAGATACCTTTTTTTCTTCAGCATCATACTTAATTATCTTAACATCAAGTTTCTCACCAATTTTGATTGCTTCAGAAGGATGATTGATTCTACTCCAAGATATATCAGTTATATGCAGAAGTCCGTCTATTCCGCCAAGATCTACAAATGCACCGTAGTCAGTCAAATTCTTAACAACCCCTTGGACGACTTGCCCTTCAGATAAAGTGGCAAGTAATTTTTCTCTTTCTTCGGAGTTTACTTCTTGTAGCACTGCCTTTCTAGAAAGAACTACATTATTTTTATCTTTATCGAGTTTTATAACTTTGAATTCTTCGTAATTACCAACTAGATGCTCCAAATCTTTAGTTGGGATAACTTCCGCTAGAGATCCAGGAAGGAAAGCCTTTATGCCTTGAACATCTACGGTCATTCCACCTTTCACAGAGCCGGTGATTAACCCTTTGAGTATTGAATCTTGAGCTAAACAGTCTTCTATTCTTTTCCATACTTCTTGTTTTATTGCCTTTTCTCTTGAAACACGAGTATTCCCATGACCATCTTCAATGGCCTCTAATGTAAGTTGAACTTCATCACCAACTTCTAATTCAAGTTCGCCTGATTCGTTATAAAACTCGGAAACAGGAACGACTGCTTCAGATTTCAACCCTACGTGCACCACTACGTGGTTATCTAAAATGTCTATAACAATACCAGTCACAAGACT
>CEVR01010985.1_pt1 | contig 9807 bp, 7 predicted proteins | sample 356541 | NCBI WGS metagenome assembly CEVR01 (sample SAMEA2623734, study PRJEB7988) | marine metagenome | isolation source: saline water (ENVO:00002010), including
ACAGTAGAGGACATTTCGATGGATTTGTGTGCCATCTTAATCGCCGAGCGAGCCTTTGAGAACTTCTTTGCTTGTTCTTTGGCTTTGTCTCCTCGCTGCTTTGCAGAGTAACCGGTTGCCCGGTCCAAGAAGTTCGACCAACGTACCCTTGACTGCATTGCATTTTCTCTCCCTCCATCTTGAGAGAGGAAATTTGACAAATCTTCTCCCTTCATTTGTTCAACATCAACTTGCAATTTACCATCGTCGGTATACTCTGCAGTAACACTGGTTAGAATTGCAAAAGATGCAGTAAATACACCATCTGCATTCACCTCAACATCATTGAAATGTTCAGTTGCCAACTTGGCTAAACCTGCGTTGCCGCCCATTGATTTGATAATTCCACGCTTGACCTCGAATCGCTCCATGTCTTTTCCCAAACTAATTAGGAACATAAGGACTACCTTTGAAACTGTAGTTACAAGCGGGGCCTTTTTGGTTAACACTCGCTCCCCGAGGTATGCGCAGATTAGCAGTATTGTTGTCAATTCTGATGTTATCACATGTGGTCAGCGCATCTCCTGAGATTACAGTAAACCTCGATTTAGAGAGGAAGTTAACAGATTTTGATCTAGGAGTAAACGGAGGCACCATCTCCCCCGATGGTAATTCAGTACTAATCTATGGAGAGGACGGCTATGCACATTTGTTGTCCGCTAACAATGCAGATGATGAATCCACAGATATTCGGCTCGAAAAAGAAACCATGAGTTCACTAAACGATGCAACTTGGCATCCTGGTGGTAAGAGTGCACTAATCGTTGGTGATAATGGTACAATATTGCGATTAAATTCAACCAATTATGCTCTTGGAGAAGCTGAAGGCTCCATCGCTATGGCTGGCAAAGATATCAACACCATACGCTTTACTGCAGGTTCATCAGTCGCATATTTAGGTACAGATGATGGACAGATTTGGAAATATTATGCAGATGGTTTCACCTTGCTGAATGATGAAGCATCCTCAAGGATTACAGATATTGATTGTTTGCGTAACAAAAACATCTGTGTTGCAGGTACATTGAATGATGGCGTGGCTATAATCGACCAGGCAGATGCAGTTACATGGTTACCTAATTCACGATACCACACATGGGTTGGCATTGGTTGTGAAGATCCAACTATGAACGCTTGTACAGGGTTTGCTAGCGGCAACAAAGCCGCTTCTATAGAAATTGATATTCTAGATTCAAGCAATTCAGAGTTAGGTGAAATCATTATCTTGGGTCAATTAGAAGGAGATACGATTGGAGATAGTCAAGCCTCTGAGTCGTCGAGTATTATCGCACTAGCTCCTCTGGGAATGGTGAGATGGAATCAGTATACCCAAGACGCTTTCTTGATGTTCTCAAATGACAACGCATCTGATGAAGATGTGTTACTTGGCGGAGATGGTTATGCTGTAGCATGGGAGAATTCACAGTATTCGGGATTCTTGGTTACCAGCCAAGGAAGAATAGTTTCCTTCGAGCCAGCAAGTGAAGCAGATGATGGAGAAATCCCGAATATACTGATCATTTTGGTAGCATTATGTGTACCAGGTGTATTCATTGGATTGATTTATTGGAATAGCCCGTGGTTGCAGCGGAAATACGCAAATTTGTTCGGTCGTAATAAGAAAGATGAGCAATAATCCCCTAACCTTCATGAGGCTCTTGCTACCGCAGCAAATCATGGAGCCGTTTGAGGGTCTAGACTTCTACGACATCGAGTCACTATTGACTGAAGAAGAGATAATGATTCGTGACATGGTGAGAGATTGGGTAGATGAGGAAGTTCTACCAAAAATCGAACATGCTTGCGAAAAGGGAATTTTCCCAGATGAATGGCGAGTTGCACTTGGTGAAATGGGAGTTCTAGGAGCGCCTCTGAAAGGATATGACTGCCCTGGATTGTCATATGTGGCATATGGCCTAATATGCCAAGAATTAGAGCGAGGAGATTCAGGTCTTCGTTCATTCGCTAGTGTTCAAGGCTCTTTAGCAATGTATCCGATTTGGGATTTTGGTAGTGAAGAACAGAAGGAATATTATCTGCCAAAGATGACTTCTGGTGAATGGATTGGATGTTTCGGTTTAACCGAGCCAGATTATGGTTCCAATCCTGGTGATATGATCACTAAGGCTGAAGATATGGGTGACCATTACCTTCTAAACGGAGCAAAAATGTGGATTACAAATGGAACAATTGCAGATATTGCAATCGTATGGGCAAAATTAGATGGCGTGATTCGTGGCTTTATTGTTGAGAAAGACGATGAAGGATTTAGCGCTCCTGAAATGAAAGGAAAGCACTCACTAAAAGCTAGTGTAACCAGTGAACTTGTTTTCCAAGACTGCAAAATACCCAAAGACAGAATGCTTCCTAATGTCAAAGGCCTACGTGGGCCGTTTTCATGTTTGAATAATGCTAGATTTGGGATATCTTGGGGTGCGCTTGGTTCTGCTATGGCATGTTTCCATTCTGCGAAAACTTATGCTCTATCCAGAATTCAATTCGATGTACCAATCGCATCTTACCAACTCGTGCAGAACAAATTGGCTTGGATGCTAAGAGAAATTACCAAGGGTCAGTTATTGGCCTATCACCTTGGAAGAAAGAAGGACGATGGAACTTGGTTCAATGAGCAAATTAGCCTTGCAAAGATGAACAATGTTGACATCGCTTTAGAAATCGCTCGTGTTGCTAGAGATATTCATGGGGCTAACGGTATTCTTGATGAATATCCAGTAATGAGACATATGGCTAATCTTGAATCCGTGAAAACCTATGAAGGGACTCATGACATTCACAATTTGATATTGGGAAGATATATCACAGGAATTCAAGCCTTTACTCGAACTCTTGATTAAGACCCAATCCAATCTTGGCAATGGTCAAAATCATTACTTGTAATCGCATTTGCATAAGTGCGCAACTGCTTTACAGATTTACCATCAGACCATTCACCCATGTAACGCAATTCATCAGAATCTAGCAATTGGTTCCTAAAATCAGATTCTGATACCTCATCTCCTTGCAAACTTGCTACTAGCCAATTAGATTGAGTCGCTACCCTTCTGTAAAATCCCCAATCTGCTAGATCATCATGCGCTTCTGTAGCTTGAAGATAATGGCTTGCAACCATTCTAGGGAAACCGTATCTATCGCTTGGGACTTCAATGAATAGTGCCCCATTTCCTAACAGTACTTGATGATGTACTCCAAAACATTCTGATACACTCATGTCATCTTCGCTAACCGCAATATGTGCAAGGAAATTTTCAGGGATTCTTGATGTGTTAATTTGTAGGTGCTCTTGAACAGGACGCGCATATGGCGCTTCTAGGCTTACAAATAATGCCTGATTGCCCCAATTCCTCTCCAACGCCCAATCGAGAGCCAGTAATGAGTATCCAGCGCCCAAACTATGCCCACCAACTAGAAGATAATCGTGGTCCACATTCTCAGGCAGCAATGTAATCATAAATTCCAATGCTGCAGTTATTGCTACTGCTCTAGGAATATGATATGGATGGTTTGACATTCCGTCTTCTTCGTGTAACTCGAATGTATCATATCCAGGCGGCATTACATCTGAAGGATATTGGATGAAGGCTACAGCGGTTCCTCGGGATGCTAATGTTTCAACCCAGTCCACATATGATTCAAAGAAAGGATTCGCAAATCCATGAAGAATTATCGCTAGCGGCATTTCACCATCATGGTTTTTGGGTAGAGCAAGATAAACTGAGAAAACAACATCTTCTTCGTAATCTCCTTGAATACTCGAAACTTCTTCCGGCATAGGGTATTCGTAACTATTGATTTCAACAGCATACATTCCATCTTCCATCTGCAGTTTTGGAGGAGATGGAGATAATCCTGCCATGGCGGTAATGCCTGGGCTGATTAGCCATACTGCTAGTAGAACCAGTATAATGTGAGCAAAATTACTGATTTTGTCTTTGGATTCTTTGAATGGATTGTCTGGAATTCCCCGAATAATCAGTACATTGCATAGAATGATGAAACCATAGGTGGTTGGAAGTAACAAGAAAGCATCTCTGTAGTAGGCAAGATTGAGCAATGTAAATATCAATAACAAACCGAAAATAACTCCTGTCAGCCCTACTGCAATCACCTTCTCCAAATTGCTAGCTTTACTGGATCTATAATATGAAAATGGAATCGCAATTAGAAAGAATGCGAAAATTAGTGAATGAAATTCTCTCAAGAAATAAGTCCATTCTAAAGAACGTTTAGCCATTGGCCAAAATGCTCCACCCAAATCATTTCCTAATGCTAGCAGAATTAATGGCTCCAATAATGCAAGAATGAATCCCGCACCAAAAAGTAATGCCAATCTACGTTTGGATGGCATCTCCATCCTATCAACTCCAATCAAACATCAGGTAGTAGTCCAATCTTGGATAATCCCGTCCATACTGGGTTTAGCCACCCTGGGATAAATCTGTGTCTCAGATAAACTGCAGCAGCAAGAGTCAGTTTCTGGAATTTATTCAACTTGACACGCTTGGTGAATACATCACCTTGTTGCCTCTCAATTTGCTTCAATATTTTGTCATAGAAAGCAATCATTGCTGCAGGTGAATATCGTGTTCTTCTAGGAAGCAAAGGTAACAATTTCTTAGCCTCTTCAAGGTAAGTTCTTGCACGCTTAGCATAGTGGTGAATATATGGCTCCCATGTTGTATTCAATACAACATCTCCATTCAGTTCAGGTTCTGTAATTCCATTGGCTTCAAGTTCATTGAGAGGTAAGTAAACTCTGTTTCTTTGAATATCCTCTCCAACATCTCGCAAGACGTTTGTCAACTGCATGAAAATCCCCCAAGATTCTGCGAATTTCCTCGCTCTAGGGTCATCATATCCATAGATTTCAATGCACATCAAACCAACTACAGATGCAACTCTGTAGCAATAAACATACAATTCATCAAATGTTCGATACCTGTTATTGTACAGGTCATCTTCCATTCCTGTAATCAAATCATCGAACACACTTCTAGGAATATTGTATCGCTTAACGGTATCTTTCAAAGCAAGGAATACAGGGTCAGTGCTGCTGGTTTCTGAATAACAAGTGGACAATTTCTTTCTGAAGAAGAATAGTTGTGTGATTTTCTCAAGGTACAGATCTTCCTGCAAGATTGTGTCCTTGTTTTGTAGGCTCTCTAATTCTTCACGGTAAGCAACCGCTTCAGGGTCCATTTCTCCTTGAGAGCCAGGGAATCGATCTTGCCAATCACCATCTGCAATGTCGTCGGCTCTACGACAAAATGCGTATACTGCGCACATTGCGAGTCTCTGTTCTTCTGGAAGATACTTGAAGGAATGGTAGAAATTTCCAGCCTCACGCATTGTTAATTCTTCACAATATGAGTATGCCAATTTTAGCAATTCAACCGGAGGGTCTCTCGCCCAAATTGGAGCATCTAGGTGATGGAATGGGTCGATTAGTTCGTCCTGCTCACCCACAATTCCAATGAATGCTGCACCTTCTCTTAGTGCTTCCATTGCAGTAAGACTGACCGCTTTTACAGCATCAGCAGTCAAGTTGACAGCTGCACGCAATCTTTGTGCAGCAGTCATTCCTTCTTTGACGCCAACATCTTTCGAAGCACCACCCTTGAGAGGGAAGAGCAAGTCGAGAGGTTTACGGCGTTCTAGCATGTCGCTCAGTGAGTATGTTTAACCCCTTACTTATCAGTGTGATGGTAGTTTGCACAGTACGCCCTACGGGCGAATGACAAAATCTAATTTTTCGTAAATGGGATAATGATTTGACCTTACTTATTCGATTTTTTAGAAATAAATTATGTTGAAATTTGGGTTTATTTTTCATAATTTCTACAATGATAAATTGCAAGTTAGTGACTGTTTACTAATCGTACTAATCTTTACTTCCTGCATCTTTATTCTTCTCGAGTAGCCTTTTGACTCCTCCTGGAATAATTAACGCTCTGAGTAATTTTTTTGCGTAAGATTTTATTTCATCCCTTGTGACTTTTATTTTGTCTTTAGAATCCAGAATATTTCCTTCTCTAAGTAAGGTAACAGTTCTCTGTCCAATTAGGACTGGAAGCATACATGAAGCCTTCAATCTGAACTGTGTTTCCGGTAGCATTTTGATGTACTCTACTGCAGCATCTAAGTGATCATTTGTGATTTCAAGATACTCGTCATATAGTGGCCTGAAAGAATCAATATTTCCAGCATCTAGTAGGTCCTCAGGTTTCAAGTCGTGCCTTGCTAAAGCTTCTGCAGGAATGTAACATCTTCCGAAACGCAAGTCTTCTGGAATGTCACGAAGAATGTTGATCATCTGCAGGGCCTTACCAAATCTAATACCCTTCATGAAAAATTCTTCTTCCTTTTCATGCGATAATGAGATAATGTGTGCTAAAGTCATCTTTGTCCAAAACACGCCTACACATCCGGCAACCCTGTAGGTGTAATCATCCATTTCTGCATTATCGGCTAGAGCCGAAATGCTCTCGCCTTCATTGGCTGGACCAAACCTCTCTAAATCCAAAATTTGGCCACCTACAATTACGTCAAGGCATTCCAACATCCGCTCTCTATCGGCCTCGGAATATACCTCTAATCCGTCTACAACATCTTGCACGTTTCTTAGTAACTCTGCTTCATTCTCATTTTCTTGGATATCTGCAATATCTGAGAAATCTGGTAAGTCGCTTGACCTGCCCTGGGCAACATCATTGTATTCGCGGAGTAATCTCAGCAATTCTTCAGTCTCTCCGTGTTTGGAATCGGCAATGGTATCAGCAACTCTGGCTAGCAAATAGAGAAGTCCGATTTGCCCTCTAATTTTCTTTGGAAGATATTTCAAAGTTGGATAGAAAGAACGAGAAGTTGCTTCTAGCAAAGCATCAATTTTAGCATTGATGAGTACCGGCAATAAATCCCCTCACTCAACCCGAATTGGTAATTGTTCTTGACCCTGTGGGAAAATAGTTTGGATTTAGCAGTTCTAATATGTCAAAACGCCGAAAAATAATCTTTGAACATAGGCATATATTTGCCTGAAAAAATAGCAAGGCTTTATTTTGAACCAACCTAGCCCCTCTACGAGGGGATTAGTGTGCAGTGCGACTCTTGTCTTGAGGAGATACCCGATGACAGTATATTCTGTCCCGAGTGCGGTGCTCGTCAGGAGATGAGTCGTGCAGGCGGCCTACCCGGTGTAGGAGGCATCGGATTAGGAGGCCAAGATGTAAGCGGTGGACGCAACTTTGGAGTCGTTTCTGGAGAGGCTGTAATCAACCAAAACATGCCGGGAATGCCCCCTCAAGGAATGCCTCCTGGCATGATGCCTGACATAATGGGGCAAATCGCTCCGACATTGCCAGGAATGCCTCCGGCTAATGTCACTCCTTTACCGGGTCAAGCACCTCCAAATATCGGAGGTTCCAGAGGAGATTTACCTCCTGCTGCTAAGGGTCCTTCATTATCCAGTGGCGTCGGACCAAATGCCCAACTTGGGGAGATGGGCAACCAGGTTGGAGGAACTGCAGTTTCTAACAATCCATCTTTGTCTCCTACCGATGCGATGGTTAACAGAATCGCAGAAGCGGAAAGGGCGGTCAAAAATGAGCGTAGAAGCCAATGGCTGCAAATGAATCAACAATCAGCAGCTGATGTTCTATCTTCTATTGGAGGCGAGTTGCCTTCTCATCTCAAAGGACAGGATGAGACCAGCGCCGCAGAATTCCTAGCCAACGCTATTGGTTCAGGTAAGGACGAATCAGGAAATGATGCTCTATTCAAGCGCATGGCTGAAGTCGCTGTTCGCAGAGTGGCACGTAAGCGCGGTGTTGCAGTTGATACTCCTCAAACAAAAACTGAAAGTGGCGTTCTAATTGTAAATGTAACATACATTGACGATGGAAGAGTCCTAGATACTCCTGAAGACCTAACCTCGGCTTTCGAGCATGCAATTTCAACAGAAATTGCTCTCAAAGGCCTTGAAGCAGTCGTCGACATCAATTTGTTCAGATCCAAAGATGGTGCAATCGATAAAATCGGTAGTGACGGCGAGGCTGCATCACCGGTTGAAGATAGCGATGAAGAAATGTTTGCTTGCGAAGTATGTGATGGTCTTGTGAAAGAATCTGACAAAGAATGTCCACATTGTGGAGCGATATTCGAAGAAGAGGAAGATGAAGCACCTGCTCGAGGCCCTCCAGGTAGGGGTGGCCCGCCAGGTCCTAAGCAAGGTGGCCCTCCAGGTCCTAAGCGAGGTGGCCCACCAGGTCCATCAAGAGGTGGAGGCCCACCTAAGAAAGGAAGCCCAAGCGGAGGTCCTCCAGGTCCTAAGAGAGGCGGCCCACCAAAGCGAGGCGGTCCTCCTAGCGGTGGCCCAGGTAGTGGAGGCCCTCCAAAGCGAGGTGGTCCACCTAGTGGCGGCCCAGGTGGAGGTCCTCCAAAGCGAGGTGGCCCACCCGGTCCTAAACGAGGCGGTCCTCCTGGACCTAAGCGTGGCCCACCAAAGTGATTCAATCATTCATTTCTGATTGATTTCTATTTTAGAAAGTTTAGCGCAAGCCGGCTTCCTTTAAACTGGCTAGAAGCACTTGTCCTAACTCACTAGGGTCTCTTGCACAAGCGATTCCTGCTGCTTCGAAAGCCGCAAATTTCTCTTCTGCAGTACCTTTTCCTCCTGAGATAATAGCTCCTGCGTGTCCCATTCTTTTCCCGGGTGGTGCAGTTGCTCCTGCAACGAATCCGACAATTGGCTTAGTGCAGTTTTCTTTCGCCCAAGCCGCGGCTTCCTGTTCGGCATTTCCGCCAATTTCTCCGATCATCACAATCGCTTCAGTTTGCGAATCGGCTTCAAATGCCGCTAAGCATTCTATGAATCCTGTACCATTCACAGGATCTCCACCGATTCCTATGCAGGTCGATTGACCTTCATTGATACTCATTGTTTGAGCAACCGCCTCATATGTCAAAGTTCCAGATTTTGATACGATCCCAATTCTTCCTTTAGCGTGAATATGTCCAGGCATGATTCCTAATTTAGCGCCACCTGTCTCACCAGGGGTAATTATTCCAGGGCAGTTAGGGCCGATAAGTCGGACATTGCTTCGGTTAGCAACATAAGCCGTTGCCTTAACCATATCTAGAGTAGGAATACCTTCAGTGATACATACAATCACTCCTTCGCCCTTAATGGTTTCAAATGCATTTGCTGCTTCCATTATAGCTTCACCAGCAAATGGTGGAGGAACGTAGATCACCGTTGCATCGGCATCGGTTTGAGAAATCGCTTCAACCATGCTATCGAAAACTGGGACTCCCAGAACTTCTTGTCCACCCTTGCCGGGAGTAACTCCTCCGACAAGGTTAGTGCCATACTCGACCATTTTACCTGCATGGAACATCCCTTGTTTTCCTGTTATTCCTTGAACTAGGACTTTAGCATCTTCTTCAATCCAAATAGCCATTTCACTCACCGCCTCCAATTAATGATACGATTTTCTGCGCCCCATCTGCTAAGTCATCTGCAGGATAGATGTTCAAATCCGAAGCAGCGAGTATCGCCTTTCCTTCATCGACATTCGTTCCAGCTAATCTTACGACCAATGGCACATCTAGCCCTAAGGATTGTGTTGCTCCAATAACTCCCTTTGCTATGATGTCACAGCGCATGATTCCTCCAAAAATATTCACCAGAATACCTTTGACATTCGGGTCTTCAAGAATAATTGAGAAAGCGGTCTTGACTTGTTCCTCATC